>ERZ1048068.1468-NODE-1468-length-18071-cov-13.055617_pt1 | contig 18071 bp, 25 predicted proteins | sample MGYA00383098_ERZ1048068 | MGnify/ENA primary metagenome ERZ1048068 (study PRJEB29581, sample SAMEA5548368) | metagenome | biome: marine; feature: coastal; material: water | depth 1 m | study: Short-term variability in the microbial, nano- and picoplankton... | reverse complement strand
TTCTAGTGTTGAGTGCTTTTGCAAGTACTTTTGTGCTAGAAAAGATGTTGATGAAGAGCATCATGGGCTACGGTATTGCGGCAATGTTCGCATACGGAGTATGGTATGTAGTTAGTAGAACACTTGATGAAGGTGTAGCAGTACAAGAAAAGAACAAAAACTATTGGCGTATAGCACAGTGGTTTGCAACAGGAGGCTTGTGGTGGACTTGGTTGTCACATGACATGGCTAACATTGCAGTGTTCCTTCCAAGACAAGTACCTGTGGACCTAATGGTGTTAATTAGTTTTGTATTTGTAGGAGGCTTGTTCTTTATGTTTAGAGAACGAGGCGGTAAGATACAAAACATTGTATTAGAAAAACATAACACTCGTTATGTTAGAAGTGCAACGCTAATTGACTTGTTCTATTGGATGTGTTTGTACTTCTTTAAAGAACTAAACGATATACCTATGTCAACAACTTGGGTATTCGTTGGTATGTTGGCTGGACGTGAACTTGCTATTGCACAGTTTACAGGCAAACATAAATTCAAGAGTGTGTTTCCATTAGTTGGAAGAGACTTTATGAAAATGATGATAGGACTTGGAGCAAGTGTTGCCCTTGTACTGTTAATACATTACGTTATCGTTCCTAACGGACTTTAATAACTAACTAATCAACGGAGAGAGAGTGTTGCTGTAAAGTAACACTCTTTTTTTATCTTTTGCATTTCTGCTTATATACGCTCTAGACTATACACATAATCTATGATCTACTATAATTACTATAGTGAGCAACAAAACCCACCCCCGCTCGCATTAAAAAATAATAATAAGGAAGAATCCAAAATGCGTACACTCGTACTAGCAATGGTAGCCGCAATGGCTACAACATCAGCAATGGCTGAAACAGCACTAGGCACAACAGGCCTAACACTAAACACAGAAGTAGAAGCACAATACAAAGTAGATGCAGAAACATCAACACTTAAACTAACACCAGAATTGGGTTATGCTTTTTTAGGTCTTGATCTAACAGCGGCAACAACATTAAATGTATATGACAATGCAGGCGGCTTCACATTAGGCGACGAATTTGATCACATGCCAACTATTGACCTTGGCGCAAGCTATATGGCAACTGATGCTTTAGAATTAGAATTAGGCACAGCATACAACCTAGAAGCAAAAGAACGTTCAGAAGTTACTTTAACAGCAACATTTGCATTCTAAGTTAAACACATAACAAACAAAAAAGGGTCGCCTTGTGCGGCCTTTTTTTATGACTAAATAATGTTAGCATATAAAGGGCAGGGCAAATGGACAAGCGCGAGCAAAAACGCAAAGAACGTGTTGAACGTATTCGCAATTGGTTTAATGTTGACAATATTATAGATGCTTCAGTAGACTTATTCTTAATATTGTTTGATGTGCTAAGTTCACCAATACTAATTGTAATGAGATTAGCACGTTGGGTTATTGGAGAGTATCTGCTCGGCGGTGTAAAAAACAAAATAAAGAAAGTAGCACATTGGACGGAAGGCAAACATATTATAATAAAAATTTTAGTATGGCTTCTTATAATATGTGTAGGAGTAATAATTCTAACATTTATGTGGCTCTTCGGAACAGCGTTTGGAGAGTTTGTAATGGAAGAATGGGGCGATCAAGCATTAAACTTAGATGAATAAACAACGAGGGAAATAAAATGCAACAGAATGAATATGATGTAAAAGTTATTAAAGTAGTAGACGGCGACACAGTAGACGTAGATATTGATCTAGGTTTTGGTGTAACACTAACAGACGAACGTGTTCGTATTATGGGCATTGATACGCCTGAGTCACGCACAAGAGATAAAGTAGAAGACTTGTTTGGCGAAGCCGCTAAAGCAAGACTTAAAGAACTTATGGCAGATGGTGGTAAACTTATTACTACTGAAGACCGTAAGGGAGAAGATATGAAAGGCAAGTTCGGACGTATCTTAGGAGACTTCAAAGTAGAGCGTTGGGAAAATAAACCAGCAGAGCTTGTAACAGATATCCTTATTCAAGAAGGTCATGCTGTAGCATACTTTGGCGGATCTAAAGAAGAAATTGCTGCAAAGCACATGGTCAACAGAACTAAACTCTTACGTGAAGGTGTAATTGCACAAGAAGATTATGACGCAGCAGTAAAATTAATGGAAAAAAGAGGTTGACAGCCAGCTAATATGGCACTATAATGTAACACATACTAAGAAAATTAGTATAATTATTAATTTTAGTAATATTATAGGAGGCCCAACATGGCATTTACAACACTAAAAACAAACCAAAAAACTTTCTTAGAGAACTATCTAAGAGGAACAGGCAAGACTCTTACAGCGGCAGACGCCAAAGCAAGATTCGGTATTCAACAACTTCCAGCAAGAATGAGCGAGCTCAAAGCGGCTGGTTTGAATGTGAAGACTGACATTGCTACAACTGGCAAGACTCGCTATGCGGTTACTGCTAGAGATGTAAACGGTTCAAGAGCAAAGATTTTTGCATAAAACTGGTTGACAAGCAACTAAACTCCTGCTATAATAGTAACACTATTAACAAAATAGCAGGAGTTTTTTTATGACTATGCACTTAATGAGTCATGCTTACACAACAATAAACACACGTAAGCGCAAGGCTAAAAAATTAACAAATAAAAGACTTGAAGAACTAAAACTGCAATGGCGTCAATACAATAAACAAATGAGGCGCAACAACAGTCACAGTCTACAGTACGATACATTCGAAGACTATCTGTCTTATGTACAGGGCACTCCGCCCAAAACACAACCAAAGAAAGAACGTGAATCATATGTCCCGCCTACGTCATACCACCGAGAAACAAAAAGCTATCCTTCGCACCAGGGGTCCGGCCACATACCAGGATCCTGCGCTAAGAAAGATACTCCAAAATACACCGGAGACCTTATCGTCGGAATCGCAACAATGCACAAATCAAACGCAGTTCCAGTCATGCGAGGAACAGACCAAGCAAAAGACATAGCTCGGATGCGTCGATAAATTAAGAGGGTATTATGAAAAGTTTTATTATTACAGTCCTACTATTGGTAGGATCAACAGTCCATGCGGGCACCAGTGAATCGTACGGAATCTTCTCAGCAGATGATAAACCACAGATGTGGTGCCTAGCACAAAACATCTATTACGAAGCACGAAGTAGTAACAGAGCAGATCGTCTTGCAGTTGCAGATGTAGTTATTAATCGTGTAAAACATACCTACTATCCAGATACAATTTGTGGTGTAGTAAAACAAGGACACAAATATTCTAATGGACAAATGAAACGTAACAAATGTCAGTTCAGTTGGTATTGTGACGGCAAAAGCGATTGGCCAACTGATAGTGATTCCTGGGTAGATGCACAAATGATTGCATATAATATGCTTATACATAGTGACTCGTTAGGTATCACAGAAGGTGCAACGCATTATCATGCAGACTATGTTACACCTAATTGGGCTAAAGATTTCCACCTAGTTGGTCGAATTGGAGCTCACATTTATTATCGTTGGGAAAAATAATGGTTGACATTATATCTAATGAGTATATACTATTAAAGTAAACTAAACAAATTGACCTATTGGAGGCAAGAATGAAAGGCATTACTAAGGCAACAACTGCAATTGCAGTAGCATTAACACTTGGAGCATGTTCGTCAATGAATACAATTGAAGTACGTGAAACAAAAGCAAACCCAAAATGGTATGAAGACTGTGAGCAGATTGGCTCCGAAGGATTCTTATTTTGGAAAGACACATACGCATATGCATGTGGTATGGGTGAAAGTAAATATGAACAAGCAAGCGAAGCACAGGCTTATGCATTTGCTGTCAAAGGATTTGCAGAACGTATTAACGGCACTGTGAACAGTTTTACTGAAGTAGATATTAATAACGACAGACGTACAACACAAACTTATGTTAAGCACTCTGTTGAAAACACAGTTATCCGAGAACATCTTGAAGTTCGTAAAAAGTCTTATGAGTTAGAAGCAACAGGCAATGTACACACCTACGTGCGTATTAAGATGCCATTAGAAACTTTTAATACATTGATTATTGAGGCAACTGATGCTACGAATATCGCTTCTAATAACTAGTATAATAGTACTAGGAGGGTGTGCTAGTCATAAAAGTTTTGACTACACTCCTCAGTACTGCTACACTGACCAAACTATTACTATGAACAATAGTGATACTGTGAACACTGAAACTGTACTTGAATGTACTGACAGACCAGGACAGCAAACAGCAATACAACGTGCTGGTGTCGATGCTTCCTGTAGAGAGTTTTGGTATAGTGAAAAACGTTATGGTAAAATTGTAAAACAAAAAGGAGTAGCCTGTGAAAAGTTCGATGGTACACTTGAAATCGTTAATATTAACGGCAACAATAATTAGTCTAACTGCCTGTAGCAGTGTAACTCCATATCAAAGCAGTTCGGTATCTTCACCTGTAGTGACAGCACCAACAGGTGGTGGTAGCATGATAGTGTCAGCAGTACAGAACATTTACATTACTAACCAATACAGTTTAAACAAACGCCAGAAGCGTTTACAATCACAAGCGGTATACGCATCGCTTGATGCAGACTATGGTAAAGTAACACACTGGTATGAACAAGATGCAATGGGTGCTGTAAAAGCAGTTCACGGGTATCCAAATGGTGTAGGCTTTTGTAGGATTGTGTTTTCAGCAATTACTGTAAAAGGTACAACACGCCAATTTGAAGAAACAGCATGTAAAAAACACTATGAAGATAGTCATTGGTACTTCATAAAGAAATAATATGCTTTAATCGAGCCCGGAGAAAGCCATAAATACATTATGTTATTAGCAATACTCACTTTAATAACTGCCCTTGCAATATCGGCAGTAGCAATTTATTATTCTGTCGCCGGATTGGTTGCAATCTTTGCGGCAGCGGCTGTACCCATTATGATCATGGGAGGCACATTAGAAATAGCGAAACTAGTAACCGCAGTGTGGTTACATAAGTACTGGAATCAAGCCGCATGGTGGCTCAAAAGTTATCTAAGCATAGCAGTTATTGTACTGATGTTTATAACAAGTATGGGTATCTTTGGTTATCTATCCAAAGCACATATTGAACAAACATCTGAAAGTACAGATAACCTAGCACGTATTGAAACTATACAAAATGAAATAGATCGAAACTTAGGTACATTAGGTAGAGCTGAGAATAGAATACGTGAACTAGAATCAAGTGAAACTGGCAATGACGACAATACACAGTCTCAAATAGACAAAGAACAAGAGCGTATTGATTCTGCATACGAACGAATTAAACCTGCTATCACAGAACAAAATGAAATAATTGCAGGTGTTACACAATTATTTCAAAACGAATTAGATAAAATAGATGCGGAGATACAAACCCTTCAAGGCTATGTAGATAATGGCGAAGTTAAGAAAGCTCAACAAACAATCGGTGCAAGTGCAGACGGAGTGTTTGGTAAAAAGACAGCAGAAAAAATTGGCGACTGGAAAGAACAAAAGCAGGAAGAACGTGCTGAATGGCTAACTAAAATACAAAACGCTGCCAACAGTCCAACAGTTCAGGCAGCACGTAACGAAATATCAAGATTACGTGATAACGCTGACAGACAAATTGAACAATCTAATACACTAATTAATAGACTTCGTGTAAAACTAGGCAATACTGACAACGCAGATGCTATTCAAACGGCAATAGACGAACAACTAGAACGTGTTCGAACAGCGTCATCCAACGTGGATTCGTTAACAGACGAAAAAATTACATTAGAAAGTAATTACCGCAAACTAGAAGCAGAAGTTGGACCAATCAAATATATTGCTGAGTTTGTCTACGGCGAGCAAGCAACTACTAACATGCTTGAAGAAGCAGTCCGTTGGGTAATTATTATAATTATCTTTGTATTTGACCCACTAGCAGTTCTATTACTAATTGCATCACAATATACCTTTCAGTTTCATCGTAAACTTAAAGATGACAACGGTGAGCGTCTTCGGCTCGATAGAGCAGAATACGAAAGATCAAGAGCACAAGCAATAGTTGACAATCCTGGATTTACACCTAATGATACTATACCTCCAGATACTACTGACGAAACTACATCTGTGGTTGAAGAACCAGCAGAGTCAGTAACTACTGAACCAGAGGTTAAAAAGTCTAATATACCTGACACAAAAAACAGAATGTTCTATCCTGAAGAGATAGAAACATATGACGAAGACGTTGCAGTTACAGAAGAACAAAAAAAGCGCAAAGATTATGTTGACCAGCAAGAGTTACAAGAAGATATCAAAGCTCTAAAGCAACAATGGAAAACAGATAATCCAGATGAAAACCTCAAGATGTACAAAAAGTTATATATACATGGTAGGATAGATAGTTTACCATGGATACCAGAGGACAATACATATGTACAGAACGGCGAACAGTCAAACACATCTATTTGGAAAAACATACGGGAAAACAAATAGGTATTAAATGCCAAACATAACATTAATTACACCACCTGACAAAGTCTTTAATTTTAACCAATCAATATTACTAATTTACCCAAGTGAAACCCTAAAGCAAGAGTTTCAAACCCTTGTGCAGGATTGGGACATAGACTTTAACCTCTACATATATAATTTAGAATCAACAGAACACAACTTTGATTGGTTACTTAGCATGGTTAAAATTGCAGACACAGTTATTTTTGACATTGATAATTCAACTTCAGAAATTAGGGATTTAGCCAGTTATATAATTACTGCTAATCTGCACACTTATTGGTTGACAAATGCTGCCAAACCAGTGTATAATAACATAAGCATTAATAGAGTATACGACTTAACATTCTTAAAAGGAGAAATGAATGGCGTTCAACAACAATCGCAGGAATAATAACAACCGCAATTATCGAAACAATAATGAACACAGTTTCAGAGGATTATCGGTTGAAGTAAAAAATGGTGACTTCACTAAAGCACTTAGAATTTTTAAAAAGAAAGTACAAGAAGATGGACTTTTACAAGAGCTTAGAGAACGTGAGTTTTATGAGAAGCCAAGTGCTGTTCGCAAGAAAGCAAAGGCAGCTGGTAGAGCACGTCATCTAAAAAAATTACGTAAGCAGGAACAAGAAAGAGGTTTTTAAAAATGCGTCTTGAAAATGATGTGTTATTAGATTATAAGGATGTACTTATTCGTCCAAAACGTAGTACTCTACGCAGTCGCAGTCAAGTTAGGCTTCAACGTGGGTTTACATTTAGAAACAGTAAAGCAGAATATGAAGGTATCCCTCTCATGGCAAGTAACATGGACGGTGTTGGCACATTTGAAATGGCAGACAAACTTGCTGAAGGTGGCATCTTTACATGCCTAGTTAAAACGTATACAGCAGATGAACTAATTGAATATTTTGATCCTGTTGCATATATACCAGAACGTACAAACAATGTTGCTATGAGTATTGGCACAAGTGACGAGGACTGGTGCAAACTAGAGATTGTATACAAAATAGTTAAAGACAAATTAAAATATGTATGTATGGATATTGCAAATGGTTACTCAGATCATTTTGCGGCAAGAGTGCGTAAGGTAAGAGAAACATTTCCAGACATCGTAATTATTGCTGGTAATGTTGTTACAGCAGAAATGACAGAGGAGTTAATTTTAAGTGGAGCGGATATTGTTAAAGTGGGCATCGGTCCTGGGAGCGTTTGCACAACTCGTATTCAAACTGGTGTTGGTTATCCTCAGCTTAGTGCTGTTATTGAGTGTGCTGATGCTGCTCATGGCCTGGGCGGACATATCATCGCTGACGGCGGATGTAGTAATCCTGGAGACGTTGCTAAGGCATTCGCAGGTGGCGCTGACTTTGTAATGCTTGGAGGTATGCTTGCTGGACACGACGAAGGTGGCGGCAATGTTATTACAAAATTTTACGAAACAAACCAACTAGAATACGAAATTGGTGATCATTTAAACAACCACAAGCGTAAAATAGAAGAAAAGAAATTTGTACAGTTCTACGGAATGAGTAGTGCTAGTGCAAACAACAAACATTTTGGCGGACTCAAGGAGTATAGAAGTAGTGAAGGAAGAACAATTCTTGTACCTTACAGGGGAGAAGTGGCTCGCACTATTCAAAATATCCTTGGCGGTCTGCGCAGTACTTGCACATATGCAGGCGCATTGAAACTTAAACAACTAGCAAAGTGTACAACATTTGTTAGATGTACACAAACACATAACAGTGTATATGAAAACTTAACTATAGGAAATTAACATGCTTAGACCCATACATGCTAACATACTAATTAAACAAAAAGACGCTGAAGATACAACAGCAGGCGGAATTATTTTAACTAGTGCTAAAAACGAAGGCGTTGTTGAAGCTGACGTAATAGCAGTAGGCAAAGGAACTTACAATGCAAAAGGTAAGTTCATTACACCAAATGTTAACGAAGGTGATAGAATCTTAGTAAATGTTAATGGTGGAACTAAATTTACTCATGAAGACACAGAATACGTAAGTATTACCAATAGCGAGATAGTTGCTGTCTTTTCGTGATAAATAAAACTGAACGCCGAAAGGGTTCAAATATTAATCTTGCTTAATTAAAGGAGAATAAAATGGCAAAAGTAATCGGTATCGATCTCGGTACAACAAACTCATGTCTTTCTATTGTAGAAGGATCATCATATAGAATCATCGAAAATACTGAAGGTGGAAGAACTACACCAAGTATCGTTGCTTACAAAGACGACGAAGTATTAGTAGGTACAACTGCAAAACGTCAAGGTGTATCAAATGCAGACAATACTGTATTTGCAGTAAAGCGTTTGATTGGACGTAAGTTCAAAGACAAAGCAGTACAAAAAGATATTAAAAACATGCCCTTTAAAATTGTCGAAGCTGACAATAAAGATGCATGGGTACAAGTTGGCGAAGAAAAACTAGCACCACAACAAGTATCTGCAGAGATTCTAAGAAAAATTAAACAAGACGCTGAAGCATATACAGGACAAGAAATAACACAAGCTGTTATTACTGTTCCTGCATATTTTAATGATTCACAGCGTCAAGCAACCAAAGACGCTGGTAAAATTGCAGGACTAGAAGTTTTGCGTATTATCAACGAACCAACAGCAGCCGCATTAGCATACGGTGTAGATAAAGACAGTCAAGGCGACAAGAAGATTGCAGTATACGACTTAGGTGGTGGTACATTTGATATTTCAATTATTGAAATTGAAGATATTGATGGTGAAAAGCAGTTTGAAGTTCTTGCTACAAACGGTGATACTTTCCTCGGCGGTGAAGACTTTGACCAAACAATTATGGATTACCTAATTGCAGAGTTTAAAAAGTCAGATGGCATTGATCTTTCAAAAGATAAAATGGCACTACAGCGTTTGAAAGAAGCCGCTGAAAAAGCAAAAGTAGAATTATCTAGTACAGCACAAACAGAAGTTAATCTTCCGTATGTAACAGCTGACTCTACTGGTCCAAAGCATTTAGCAGTTACTATTACACGTTCAAAATTTGAAGGAATGGTAAATGACCTTGTAGCTCGTTCAATTGAGCCATGTAAGGTTGCATGTAAAGATGCAGGACTAAAGCCAAGTGACATTGACGAAGTTATTTTAGTTGGTGGACAAACACGTATGCCATCAGTACAGGCAGCAGTTGAAAAGTTCTTTGGTAAAGCACCACGCAAGGATGTAAATCCAGATGAAGCAGTAGCAGCCGGTGCCGCAATCCAAGGTGCAGTACTATCAGGTGACAAGACTGACGTCCTATTATTAGACGTTACTCCGTTGTCATTGGGTATTGAAACTATGGGCGGTATTATGACTAGGTTGATTGATAAAAATACAACTATTCCTACATCAAAGTCACAAGTGTTCTCAACAGCAGAAGACAACCAGCCAGCAGTTACAATCAATGTAGCACAAGGTGAGCGTGAGTTTATTAAAGACAACAAACATCTTGGTATGTTTAACTTAGAAGGCATTGCACCTGCTCCACGTGGGCTACCGCAAATTGAAGTAACATTTGATATTGATGCAAATGGTATTCTAAGTGTAAGTGCTACTGATAAAGGAACTGGCAAAGAACAGAAACTAACCATTCAAAGTGATGGCGGATTATCTGAGTCAGAAATTGAACAGATGGTACAAGATGCAGAAGCTAATGCAGAATCAGACAAGGAGCGTAAAGCACTTGTTGAAGCACGTAACGGTGCAGAGCAAAATATTGCACAAGCTGATCGTGAATTAGAAGAAGTTCGTGACTTGCTATCTGAAGAACAAGTTACAGCATACGAAAGCGCACGAGATGCACTAGCAGAAGAAATCAAAGGCGAAGATATAGATAGTATCAATGCTAAGATAACGGAATTTGCTACCGTGGCTGGTCCAGTGATGATGGCCAAACAGCAACAAGAAACAGCAGACACACAGGAAGGTCCTGTTGAAGCTGAAGATATTATAGATGCAGAGTTTAACGAAGCACAGTAGTATCAAACTAAATAATTGTGTAGGGTGCCGTTAGGGCTCTACACAATAATAATCTTGCTTATTAAAGGAGAAAACTATGACAAGACTAACAACATTAAACTTACCCGCTTTTCACAGAGCAACTATTGGATTTGATAGAATGTTCAACGATCTAGAAGCACAGTTCGAAAGCAGCCAATCAAATGGATATCCGCCATATAATATAGTACAGATCAACGACGACGAGTATATGATTTCACTCGCAGTTGCTGGCTTTGGTATGGACGATCTTGATATCACTAAAGAAGGAAACTTGCTTCGTGTAGAAGGAAAAGCACCAAAACCTAGTAACGAACTGGTATACTTACACAAAGGTATAGCAGGCCGTAACTTCCGTAGAGAGTTTACACTTGCTGATCATATGGAAATTGTAAATGCAAACCACGAGTTAGGTATGCTTAATATTCATATAGTTCGCGAAGTACCAGAAGAACTACAGCCTAAGAAGATTGCAATTAATAGTGGAGACTCATTAGTTGAAGTAGCAGGCAACTACGATAAGATCTAAACAAATAGGGGGAGTGAAATATCTCCCCCAGCTATAATACTAAAAGGAGAGAACATGAGTGACGTAATTGAAGATGTCCAAATTGATGAAAAAATTGAACAAATTGTTGAAATGCCAAAGCGTTTTAAAGTAGTTTTTATTAATGATGATGCAACACCAATTGATTGGGTTATTGAGTTACTAACAACTGTATTCAAACATAGTCAGCTTTCCGCAGAAAAACTTACAATGACGATACATACAGAAGGAAGTGGAATTGCAGGAGTATATAGCTTTGAGATTGCTGAAACAAAGACAACCGAAGCTGTTACAGCTAGTCGTGCAAAAGGCTTTCCACTACAAATTAAAATGGAAGAGGAAGAGTAATTGAGCAATTTAAAAGAACTAACATGGGACCATCATCAAAACGCTGAACGACAACAGTTTGTAAAAGTGTTGATGAGTGGTAAAATTAATCCTAAATTTTATGCAACTTATCTGTATAACCAATGGAAAAAGTACGATGCACTAGAAGAAGCACTAGATCAATTAGGTGTATGGGCTGACGATTTACAACTATTTGATATCAAACAAATGAAAAAAATTGAGGAAGATTGGCAAGAGTTGTGGGACTTAAAACAAGGCACACCAATTACATTGCCTAGTACACATGCATACCTAGATAGAATTAAACAGATCGAAGAGGATCAAGATACACTTATGGCTCACGTTTATGTACTACACATGGGCGATCTAAGCGGCGGACAGATGATCAAACGTAAAATACCCGGCAAAGGACGTATGTACCAATTCGAAGGTGAAGTTAAAAATCTAAAAGACAATCTAAGAACGTACACACATGATGGACAAGCTGACGAAGCAAAGTATGTATTTGATTCAGCAACTAACTTATTTCAAGAAATGATGGAGGTCGCTCTTGAGTATTATATGGACTAAACTAATTGAGTGTCAAGATGAGATTCTAAATATATTTGAACAAAATGCAGAAGAGTTTCAAGAGCCTGGACTTGATCACTTCAACAGTGATACATGGATCAACCGAGTATGGAAAAACGATCACGTTCGTAGAGCGCATATTGATGTTGTAGATGCACGTGAGTCTAAAGGCTTGTGGATGATGCATGTATGTGTGTTTCCTGTACTCAACAACGATGGCCCAATATATGGCTTTGATGTTATTGCAGGTAAGACTAAAATGACAGGAGCATTCCATGACTTCTCAGCAAGCAGTGGCGGTGAAGACCATCCAATGATTGACGGGTATAAAGAAGCTGTTGCAGACTTCATACCCAAGAAACAACGTGCTTTACCAGAGTGGGCAACTAATATCTTTACAGATAAAATGGTAGCCGCAGGTAATGTTAAAACTGAAGAAGAAGCTGTTGCTATTATTGAACTCGCATTAGATAATCTAAGAGCATACTTTAGCGAAATTGGAGAGTTTACTGGTGCCGGTGACAGAGATCTAACAGCAGCCGCACAAAATTATTACTGTCACAACCAGCAACAAAATCCGCATACTCCTCGCACAATGAAGAGTCTTGGACTACCAGAAGCTGATGTAGATCGGTTCTGTACAGATATGTTATTTCCTAAAATAGTATAAATACTAAAAACATATAGGAATATATCTCAATGCGTTATAGTGACATTAAATTAGTAGAATCAAAAAAACTTAATGAGGCAGCAAATGCTGGCCTAGAAGCACAACATGCTATGCATGATTTAGATGCTATATCCGCAGCATTACCTAACATTTCTCCTAAAAAAGGAAAAGAACAGGAAAGTTTATTAGTTAATTTAAAAAAGATTAGTAGTACACTACAAAAGTTTTTAGATCGTGTTAAAGGAAAGGCACAACAGCAACCAGCACTACAACCAACACCACAAGCAACTGATCCAAATGCAACTGTAGAAGCTGTTGATGACAATAGTAAAAAGTTATTTACAATAAAAGACTTTGAACGTACAAACAAAGAATGTCAAGAAACTATTAACCTTATAAAAGAACAAATCAAAACGCTTAATAATTTGCCTGAAGACACACCAGGCAAAGAAGATATAATAAGTGGGCAAACAAAAATTTTAGATCATGTTCTTAGAGATTTTGAAAACCTTAAAGCACAGCGTGATTCAGCGGCAGCTGAACGTGACGAAGCAATTAACTTTGTTAAAGAAGTTACAGGAACACTTGTAACACTAGGTAACAAAGTTCAAGGCTTTAGAGAAAATGAAGACTTGGAAGACTTTTCAAGTAAAGAAAAAACTGCATACAAGAAAATGGCTGTTAATGCGCAGAAGTTTACTAAAACACTAAAGCAAGCTCTGTTTGGTAAGATACTTGACATGCAAGAAGGCAGTGATATTACTGGTCAAGAAATAAAAGAATTTCTTGAAGCATGTGTACGTGGTGACGTTATTAACATGCTAGGAGTTATTGGTACAAACCAAGGCAATATTAAAGATCATGTTAATCCAAAATGGCAAAAAGTGTTTGATGTATTTGTAGAAGAAAATATTTTTAGTTATGCACCAGGTACAACATCAGGTGCTATTGGTCCTGGTGAAATGGCCCTATCAATGATGGGTAACCCTGCTGAAAAAGGTAAGACAGGCGATCTAAGGATCGGCAACAAAGAAGTTGAAATTAAAGCAAGTGCAAAAACAGGCGGACGCTTTAATAGTAAAAAAATTGCTAAAGCAACTACTGGTTGGAAAGTATGGGCACAAAAAATTAACGAAATTATGCAATCAGCACCAAAAGGTGCAACTATTCCAGTAATGCAAAAAAATGGTGAATTCCAAAAAATTGATGCACAAAGTTATAATGGTAACCAATACAATGTAATCAAAGGCAAAGCCAAAGAAGGTAGCAAATATAACTGGAACAAGAAAGGCTTTGACGCACTAAACAATGAAGTGTTAGAACCGTATGCAAATAAGAAACAAACTGCTGACTTGTTTATTTCAACAATTAAAGCTCTTGTACAAAACTACGATAAACTAAGTAAACCAGCAACAAACAATGACGGTACAGCTAATGACCATCACAAACCATTTAAACCAGCAGAGTTAATTATTGACGCAGTTAATAATGACGGTACTGTTGACATGAAAAAAATGAATATTGCATATTCTAAAATTGCATATTCAAGTTATCATTTAGCAGATAAGATTACAACTGTTATGCTTCTAAGAACTGACAACTTATCTTATACTATCTTTGAAGACGCAGGCGATTTAGTTGATCAAATGAACCAAGGTCGTGTAGTTACTGGTGGCGGATTTAATTGGAATGACGATCAGCAAACACCAACACCTGGATACATTTCCGCTTAAAGATCGTACTTTCTCATTTTTGCAAGTAACGTAGTGCGATTAAGATGTAATAACTTAGCTGCATTTGTTTGATTGTTATCTGAAACTCTTAATGCTCTAGCTATTTCGTTGATTTCTAATACAGATACATCATCTTGTAAATTAGTTTTACGCTTGTCGGCTTCCTCTGCCAATTCAGTACACACTTGCCACAGTGCATCTTGTTCAGCTTTGTTATACTTGTCCATTAATTTTTTTATCCTTTTTCGACGTCTGGTGTTAATATTTTAACACCTGTATGATAAATACACTTGTATTTAAGTGATTAGGGCAGCATAAATATACATAACCGGAGGGAATAATTATGAATAAAATTGCCGTGATAATCACATTACTATTCGTGGGATCTTATGCTCACGCTAGTGATCTTGTTTGGGGATTTAAAAATCCAAGTTTTAGTGGTAAGGGTTGGAGCTCACACGTATTGAGTACAGAACAACTTACATTTAACAGAAAACAAGAAATAAAAGAAAAAGCAGAGGCAGAACAAAGAAGAATAGAACGTGAATTAGAAAATACTACTCTCAATAAGTTTTTAAAGAATATTGAAAGCAGAATATATGCACAAATATCTAAACAGATGGTAGATGCTATGTTCGCAGATTGTACTGATACATGTTCAAATACAGGCACAGCAGAAATTGAAGGTAGTACTATTACCTGGGTAAAAGCAGACGGTGTAATTACACTTACTATTGTTTCGGAGGACGGAACAGTAACAGAGATAACAATACCAGCTGATGGAGATTTTAGCTTCTAATGAGACTATTTGCTACTATATTGTCTTTTACTCTATTACTTGGCGGATGTGCTATGAATCCGAGTTTACAAAAACTTAAAGATACACAAACATCACCAGTAGTACAAGCATCACCAATACAACAAAGATTAGAAGATGTACCTAAAATTAAAGGACCAAAAATAACCATTGCGGTTTACAGTTTTACTGATAAAACAGGACAACGTAAGCCCAGTGACGGAATTGCAAAACTAAGTTCAGCAGTAACGCAAGGTGGTGAAGTTTGGGTAATTAAGGCACTTCAAGATGTAGGCAGCGAAGGATGGTTTGAAGTTGTTGAAAGAGTAGGTATGGATAATCTACTAAAAGAAAGACAACTTATAAGACAAACAAGAGATCAATATGAAGGCAATGATTCATTACAGTTAAAACCTCTATTATTTGCAGGACTTATACTAGAAGGTGGTATTATTGGATATGATTCAAATGTGGCAGTAGGAGGGTTAGGCGCAAGATGGATGGGCATAGGTGCAAATACACAATACAGAATTGACACAGTTACAATATCTTTAAGAATTGTAAGTGTAAGTACAGGTAAAGTGTTATTGAGCATAGCAACAGAGAAGACTATTGCCAGTCATCAGTCCGGAGCGGACATATTTAGGTTCCTTGATATGGGAACAAAATTAATAGAAACTGAAACAGGATTTTCAGTAAACGAACCAGTAAACTATGCAACACGAGCTGCAATAGAACAAGCAGTAATTGAATTAGTTTATGAAGGCGAAAACAAGGGACTTTGGAAGTTCCAACAGGAGGGAAGTTATGAAGTTGAAGATGTTAGTATTGCCGGTGATAACGGCAATGACGATGTTGACAATTCCGGCGATGGCCAATGATATCTATATTACTCAAGTAGGAGATAGTTTAGATTTAGACATTACGCAGGACGGTCAAGATAACCAATTCGGCGACAACACTACAGGCGTAGTATTATCAGGGGACAACATGGTCTTTTCGATAACGCAAACCGGTGACAACAATGATATAGCAGCAATTATTAATGGTGATTCGTATAGTGGTACTTGGCAGTTTACTGGTAATACCAATACTGTAGATTTACTTTGCGATAGCACAGGAACAGCAGGTGCAGGTAATTGTGAAAGTGTAACACTAGACATTACTACAACAGGCGACGACAATGCATTTAAGTTTTACATAGGTGAATCCGCAGATGCAGAAGGAAGTACAATAGCATTTACTGTAACTGGTGATGATAACGTTATTGATGCTGACGTAGACGGAGTTGACTCTGATATTACAGTAGTTGTTAATAATAGTTTAAGTACACATACACTTGGTGCTACTAGTGCAACAGATAATAGTTTAACATCATCTAATGCAGGTAATATTATTGATATAAATGTTGACGGTGATGGAGATGCAAACGGTCATTTGATAAATTTAAATTTAACAGGTGGCGGTAATGTGTTTACAATTACACAAAGTGGCGTTTACGATAATGTTGTTGACATTACAGCAACAACAAACGGTAGCACAATAGACATTACGCAAGTAGACTAACATGAAAATGTTGGTTCTACTAGCAATTGGTTTTCTATCGATTGCATCTTCAGCAGGTGCATCGATAGGAACTGTTACCGAACTATCTGGTATAGGCCAAATTAAAAGAGAAAACCAAACTGTAGGCGACTCTACAGGAACAACAATTCAACAAATGGACGAAGCATCTACTAAAAAAGGCAAGATGCGAATTGATTTCATTGACGAAACAAGATTAGATGTTGTAGATCATAGTAAAGTAATTATAGACGAATTTATATATGATCCAGCAACAGGCAAAGGCTCACTCGATATGCGAGCAACACTAGGAGCAGTACGTTATGCTAGTGGACAGATTGCCAAAAATTCAAGACAAAAAGTAAGACTAAGAACTCCAACAGCAACTATCTCTGTACGAGGTACAGACTTTTCTATGATTGTAAATGAAATAGGTGAAAGCTATGTTACTCTTTTACCTAGTTGTGACGACACTGGATTTTGTGTAACCGGAGAAATTAAAGTTGAAAATGATGGCGGCTATGTTATTATGAATCAGCCATTTCAAATGACTCGTGTAGAAAGTTATAATCAAAGTCCTACAAAGCCTGTGGTAGTAGATCTAACTGAACCGCAAATTAGTGGTATGCTTATTCTAAGACGAACTGATCCAATTGATGAAACAAATATGAAGATGCTGCAAGAAGCTAGGCGAGAAGCTGGCGTACTCGAGTATGATTTTTTAGAGTTTGACGGATTAGATGACGATGCTTTGGTAGACAGTATTAAAGACATATGGGTAACAGAATTAGACAAAGGTGCAGACTATTATCTACGTGAACAGTTAACCAATATGATTGATGAGCTTAATAAAGCTCTTCTAGCAGCACTACGAGACGAATTAGCTAAACAAAATGAAGAATTCTTTGCAGACAAAAAATTAGGATATGATGAAGAAACAGGTTTGTTTTTAGACTTTGAAGATCCAATGTGGCATGTACGAAGACAAGATATTAGTATACAAAACACACTAGATTTATATCTAAACGGAAATTACGGATATAAGTTAAATATACAACAAGGGGATGAAGTGTTATATGATTACTTACTAGGAGTAGGTAATAACAATATCACAATCATACAAAAACAATGAAGATAACAGGAACACATTTAGGAATATTAGTCGTAGCATTATACTTTAGTGCGCAAGCCTGCTTGGCTAACGAAATTTATGTAACACAAGTCGGTGATGACTTCACGCTGACCGTTGTACAAGATGGCGAAGACAATTACATTGGCG
>ERZ1048068.1467-NODE-1467-length-18084-cov-10.785013_pt1 | contig 18084 bp, 17 predicted proteins | sample MGYA00383098_ERZ1048068 | MGnify/ENA primary metagenome ERZ1048068 (study PRJEB29581, sample SAMEA5548368) | metagenome | biome: marine; feature: coastal; material: water | depth 1 m | study: Short-term variability in the microbial, nano- and picoplankton... | reverse complement strand
ATTCTTTTTTTGGCATAGGAAATAATTTTTTACAAACGACTTAAATATTCTTGAAACTTTTTTAAAGTATCCATGTTTTTAACTTTTGGTTTTGGCTTAATGTTATCGCATTTTGCAACAATTATTGTTTCTAGTTTTCTACAGTTTTTAAGCGCATGAAGGCTTGACTACCTTTTGGAGCAATATTCACCAAAGCCAGTAACAGCTTGTCTGTAAAGTACTTTTTCTTGCTTTTTATGGAGAAATTAAAATATTTTTTATCTGAAGCAACATGTGGCTTGGTGTAGGTTTTGAAATTACCTTCAATTGTAACTTCACCCAATAAATAATCAAAGAAGTCTGGAGTATTAATGCTTTCTGCAACCAGTATAGCAGCTTCAATACCATGATTTAAAACTTTCTGAATTTCTAGAGCTTTTTCAGTGTATTTAAATTCAACTATACTTTCTCCTTCATCTACTCTTTCATCTTTAAAAGCCTCTTCCCAAACTGATGAGTATTCTGAAATTCCAGCACAAATTTCACTATACCCATTTTCCTGAAGTAAGGCTTCTATGTCTTTTTTTGCTTGATTAAATTCTTTTTTTGGCATTGGTTTTTTTCTTTACAAGTATATCTTCAAATAATTTGTAACTATCAAAAAAATGTTATTTTAAAATAATATTAATAAAAATATTTAAGATTTTTGATTCATAATTGGTTCATAATTTAAAAAAACCTAAGCTTTCTCCCAACCTTTCTTTACATTTTCTAAGATCTCTGCCGCAAAAATTTCTTCAATCTGTTGTTTTGAATTGGATACTTTAATCTCTTTTTTTAGCTTTTCTTTCCTTGTAGCACTAAAGTCAGTGTAATGATAAACAAAAGCGGGGTACTCTCCAGAAGTTTCCTTATTGGTTTTCCAAAGCATAAATTTGCGTACCATTTTTATACCTTTACTTTCTTTGACATAAACTTCTCTTGAAATAATTTCGCTTTTCTTTAAAGCTATCGCTTCTTTTTCACCTGATTCTAAAGAAACTAGTCTTGTAATTTGAGATATTCCTGAATCTTCAAATCCAACTTTTTTATCTGATCTAAGCTTTATAAAAACCGGAGAAATCACGCTTGCAGAAGCGCTTTTACCATTGGATTCATAAGTTCCGTTTTTGTAGAAAAGACTTGCTTTTGAAATGTTCCCTTTTGAATTTTCAGCAAACACATCGAGGCAACTGAATTCAACAACCAAATTAGGTTCTACCATTGTAAAAGCAACATTAGAACCTGAAACTTCTATATAGTCAGACAACACCTTTTTCTTTTCTAGGTCTTTTAGCATTTTCTTTCTCTCTTCGTCACTATAACCATTTCCAACTTTTGTGAGTAAAAGATATTCATCTGGGCCTGTATTTAGAGCTACAAGAACTTCTCTAAGCATGCCAGCTCTACTCCCTTCTCCCTCAGAAAAACCAACGACAACGCCGTCCAAAGTGATAAGAGGTTTTATTTTATATATAGGTCCATTTTTAGAACGAACTATAATACCTTCGTGACCTCCTTCTTCAACAATCGCTTTGTAGAGTTCTATAATATCCTTTCTGCTTTCAACCAAACTGGTTTTAACGCCATATACAGACTTTCCGTTAGGTAACAATTGTTTTAGTTTTTCATCTAAAGCTTCTATATCAAGGCTCGTATCCTCTCCATCAATTGAAAGAACATCAAATGCAACAAAATGAATATCTACAGATTTATCTGCTAGTACAGCAGTCATATCAAAAGAACGGGTACGCTCCCCATCTTTGTATAAGTACAATTCTCCAGCTAAAACAACATTCTTACACTTATCATTGAGCAGTTCTGACGCTTCTTTTACAAGTGGTAAATCATCAATGGTATTTCCTCCATGATTGATAAGCTTTGTTGAGCTACCATCAAAACTTAAGAGGTACAAGTGACCGTCGTGCTTAGTGGATACAGCGTAGAGCTCAGACTCCATGATTTTTGATGTAATTTCCTCGGCACCTACAGGAAGATAACGTGATGCTGTTTGACGTTTGTATTTGTGTGCAATTTGTTTAGTACTCATAAGAAAAATTTATGCTGTTGGTAATGGTTTTAGTTCTTGGTCTGTAAGGTGAAGAATTAGGCAATATTTTTCGCCTTTTATTCTGCCCTCTAAAAATGCTCTGTAAGGTTTTCCCCCATCATTCATCACAAGGGGCTCTTTTCCAGAGGCTCCCGCACCTAGCATCATCATAGCATCTTTGTCGGCTAATTGTTTAGCCATATCAAATAGAAAATCATAGGTCAATCCATTGATATGTTTCAATTGATACTTTTTATGAAAAACCAACTTGTTATATATTTTTGACTTGGGCATCATTTTTCCTGTCCAACTCACTATACTTTCGCCTGTGATATTACTATCATTATATTTTGGTTCGCGTTCTTCCATTAATTCAGCTTTGGGCGAAAAGATTTTTTCTACTTTCTTTACTCTAAACACAGGCTTTTCGTCTTCATTTATATAAACTCGTGAAACATCATCAATAAATTTACCTGTCAACTCCAACTCTACTTCCGGATCTGAATGGATAAGATCTTCCGATAATTTTGCTGCTAATTGAAGTTCAAAATCTACACCTTCTTTAGGCTTTTCGTCATATTGACCTAATAGTGTTTTAGTACTTGTCTTAGAAGTTCCCTTTATCGCTCTTTTGTTCGTTACAGTCTCACCAGATTCCATTGCCATTGTTACGGTAGGCTTTGGATTTAGCGATTTAAATGTAATTTCAGCATCTCTTTTTTTGTCGTTGGCTAATTTTATATATCTAATCATTATCTTCTATTTAAAACATTGCAAAATCCAAATCACCCTCTTCAACAGCAGTAGTTGCTTCAGGTGCAAGCTCTTGTTCATTATCCTCAAGTCCTATAAACTCTAACTCTGAAATCATCCCCGTAATGGCAAATACCTCTGTTCCATTACTAATCAAAAATGCATCATCACCCTCGTAATCTTCGCGATAATTAAAAATAAAATAATAGATGTTACCATCATTAAGAGTACTTAAAAGAGTATCTTTATTTTCATCAATCTGAAGCTGATATACAGCCTTTACCGCAAGTGAAAGATATTCGTCAATAGTGGCCTCTCTTAAGAGCACTTTTTCATCATAAATGGACGGCACTTTTGATACCTTATTCCCATCTGCGTCTACTCCTATAAGTGTACTTTTTGATACAGCTTCTCCTTTTGAAGTCAGACTCAAAAGCGAAGTAGATCCAGATGGCATTACATATTGTCCTTCGGCTAAACCAGCCAGTTTACACTTACTCCCATTTTCGTCAAAAACTTCTACAGTTGACCAACCATATATCTTTTTACGATCTACTTTTTTTAGTTCGGCCAAAACACTCTGACCATTGATTAAGAATTCTGCTTTTCTAGCCATAATTATGATTAAAATTTGTGTACATAATACTTCCAATTGTTTTTATTTTTCCATTCAATCTTATGATTATCTTTTAAAATAAATGAATTAAAATGATGATCATTTTCAAGGTCGTTTGATTGGCCGTAATTTGGGGGAATCCATGGGGCAAGAAAATTATTAATGTCGCAAAGCTTATCATTAATTTTTTTTAACCCTTTTCTTAATGTTTTAATTGAGTCCTTAAGCGTAATTTCTTGACTTAAATTAAATGTGTTTTCATTGGGCTTAAAAACTTCATAGATATGGGAATTTGATTTAAAGTTGTCTTTATCTGTCAAAACAATGGTTACAAAGTGAATCTTTTTGGCTTTAGATAAGGGATTGTATTTTATTTGTTCACAAAACTGTATGTCAATTAATGCATTTAGAAAAGCTAATGGCATTCCTGCATTTTTTTTTGGAAATTTAAGTTCGACAATCAAATATTCTTTTTCAAATTCAATAAAAATATCTATTTCCTTTTTGACTAATTTTATTTTATCCTTAAAAAAATCATTGATGGGGTATTCTAGAATGATTTCTAGATCACTAATATTTGATTTTAAAAATAAAGCTAAATCAAATTGTAAATTTGCTTCATTAAAAAACCTTCTTTTATTGCTACTTCTTGAAAATTTTTCGTCAGAAAAAAAAGTACATATTAAATCAGTAACTTTATTCATTGGTTAATTTTTTTAAATTTAATAATTATTCTTTACATTAAAAAAATTAATTAAACATTTATAAATGAATCAATTACAAGAAAAACTCCAAGAATTATTAAATACAATGTCTGGTGAAGATACTGCTATATTAACTGAAAATAGATTCCCATATATTTTTACAAAAGCGTTTTACTTTACACAAGACAATCCAGAACTTTACAGTCAAAAAGATGCTTTTGGCTTACCCGATGAATCTTACTCAAGTCAAGATTTAAAAAATATAACTATTGGTTGTAAGCAAATACTGGAAGGCAAGGGATTTAGAAAAGAATTTCCATTTGAAAATATTGGTATAAGAGGATGTCATAAGCTATTTGAACTGTTTCATTTTAAGTTCGTAAACCAACGCACATATTCATCAAATAGAGACGGCTTTAAAGACGTAATGACATTTGAACACGTTGTTGACAAAAGCGCAATTAAGTGCTATAATTTAGTTTAAAATCTCCAAAACTAAGTCTTTGACAATACTGCAAGGTATTTATTCTCATACTGATAAATATTGAAAAAATCAAAATGACACACAAATTTCATGATATCAGCATTAAATAATGATTTTCTATGCTCTAATTGATATATGATAATATTATTGGAGTTCAACAAGTCATCAAAATCTTCTAAATTCAATTTAGAGATAAGCATTAAATTCAAATCATATGTTTGATTTTTTGATTTGGCAGAAATTTTAAAAGAAAAATAATCTTTGCTAAGGTTGGCCTCTGGGGTCATAAAAATCGTGTTTATAAATATTTTATTTTCATGTAAAATATCTACAAAACTTGAAGTCGCCCATGGAATAAAATCATCTTTACTAGAAATTGAAACATCAATTTCTGAGTTTATCAGATTTTGCGTAAACTGCTTTACAAATTGAATTTCTTTGTTTTTAAGAATATTCACCTTATCAACTATTATTCTTTCTTATTGAAATTAAATTATTTATTCTAAAATTTATTATGATTTTAAATCCCATTGTTTTGATTTTTCTACATCACCCATTGATTTATAAATATCAGAAATTGTCGAGCATACATTGGCATAATGGTTGTTTTTGTCTCCAATATTTGCAACTATCAAATCTAAATTTTTGAAATTTACGTCCAAAGCTGATTCATACTCTCCAACAGATAAATAGTAAGCGCTTTTTGCACACAAAAGGTATTCAATAGAGCTGGTCCAAACAGCATCATCTACATATTTATATATCACTTCTTCACATTGATTTAAAATATCAATTCCTTCCTCGTTGAATTGTTTAAAATAGATTTTTGAGCTCCTGCTATTTAGAAAACTTAATACAGATTTTACCCAGTTGATGTCTCTCAATTGGTCTTTGGATATTAAATTATCTCTAAACTCTTGAATTGATCTTTCATCATTTTGAAAAACAGATGATAAAACTCTAAATCTAGCTTTGTAGGCAGAGGATAAAATATGCCTTGATTGTCTGTTATTTCTTACATTTTCTAAAATATCAATAGATGTTTTGTCTAATGCCTCTTTATCTGCTTTAGATGGATTTGAATGAGATTGACAAATCTGTAAATTTAATTTCCATAAATTAATTTCAATGTCTAAATAGCTTTCAATGTTAGTAATATTAGAAATTAATTCTTCTAAGAAATTATTTTTTTGTGAATAATATTCATAAACCTGATCTTTGCCAACCAACTCATCATTCAATTTATATTTTTCGTCGGTATAAAGTAATGAAAGACAAACTTTTACATAACCTTTAAAATCAGATAATAAATTATTTTCTATGTAATTCAATTCATTTTCTGAAAGACGATAAACGTTGTCTTCAACTTCACCATCGTGTGATAACAAAGCATATAATCTTAAGTTATACCCTAAAGAGCACTTTTCATAATTTTGTGCAGAGAGTTTGCTCTCTATTGATTTTAATTGATTTTTTGGACCATCAGAATCTATAATATAAATGATATCATTGATGATTTGAACAGAATTTTTAAAGGTATTATACCCTTCTAAAAAGGATTGAACTGATTTTAGTTTTTCAATTTCATATTTGTCTCCTAACCTAACCACTAACTCAAAAATTAGTTTTTCTGCCTTAATTTTATAACTATTATTGATTAATAGCGTGCACAATCTTCTTAAAGTTTTTAGAATTTCTTCTATAGAATAATTATGAGCATTCTCAATAATATCATGCTGAAGATCAATATAACGCTTGTTGTATTCAAGAATTATTTGTTTTTCAGACTCATCGGTATCGTAGGAGGTAAAATAGGATTTGATTGATGATATGATTCTTTTACCAGAACCAACTTTAGATTTTACACCAAACATATAGATATTATCTTCATCGGAAATATCGATTAGAAGTTTGTCCTGAACTGCTTTTTCTAAAAAACTCAAAACATCTAACAACTCATATCGCCAAACGGTAGCTAAAATTTCTGCATTAAATTTATTCCCAATAATTGCGGCACTTTCTAGCAATCTTTGCCATTTTTCGTCATAATTACCAATAATCGTATGATAGTAAGAATCAACTCCTGTATCGTTTGGTAAATTATCTGATGATATAGCAGATTTTAGCCTATATCCCTCTGGAGAATAAATCAATAAACCATCCTCAATCCATTTTTCAATAACCTTTGTAATATACAATGGAGTGATATAATCTACGACAAACTCATCAATAGCGTTATTAAATAAATTATTAATTTGTACTAATGAATTGTTTTGAATTTTAAAATTGTTGTTTTGAACGCTCAATTGTTTGGTAAAATCTTTGACATCAAAATCATTTTTATTCAACAATTCTTGGATGCTAAATTTGAAAGATGAATTGCTTTGCAATTCTTTTAAATCATTATTAAATTCAGTCGAGCTAGGGCCTCGAAATTTATTATCGACCTCGCATCGCATACTAAAAATGATACACATGTTTCCTCTCAAGAATTTATTTCTGTTTATCATTTGTATAAAAAGTTTTAGAAAAGAATAACTTTCAGGATCTATCCAGTGAATATCTTCCATGACAAACACCGTTTTCTTTTTCCTTCTTTCCAACTTTTCTATAATATCCACACATATTTCAGTCATTTTTTGATTGCCATCTCTATCATAGTTTTTTACAAAACTAGAGGCATCGACATCAATTATGGCAGAACCGACATCTACCACAGAACCAAGACTTGAATCCAATTGTTCTCCACGGTTTGTAAATTCTTCAATTTTTAGAAGATTTTTAAATGCTTCCAAAAAGGGTTCAAATGAAATGGCTGTTTCACCTTGAACCTCATCACAATCACCGTAGTACCACTCCCAATTATTGTCTTCAAATGCTTTTTTTGTTTCAAATAAAGATCTGGTTTTACCAATTCCAGATGGTCCATTAATTGTGAAGATATTTAATTCACTATTGGACATCGACTCCTTGACCTTATCATAAATCTTAACTTGCGGATCTATTAATGACTTAATGAATGGAACATCACTCAAGAATTTTATTTCAGAAGATGACCTTATCTTTTGTTCATATTTTTTATTGAGATATACCCCAATAAGTCGATGAAGAATAGATATTGGAACAATCAATGCAATCGAAATTAATAAATTTTGAATGGAGAGTTTAGATAAAATAATCAGATTAAAAATTAGAAGGCCAATGATTCCCAAAATCAACCCAATAAACGACTGTGTTTTTAAAGAGGAGTTCTTTGATATTGCTGTAAATTGAAAATACGAACGTGCTAATAAATCTCCAATACAAAACGTTACAAATATGCTAATAAATTGAGCTTCTGTAAACTTATTATCATATTGAATTAAATAAAAAATCTCTAAGGGTAAATACGTTGCATACAGTGAAGTATTTGCAAAAGTTCGATAACCATTTATAGTATGAAAACCATCGAGATCCATTCTGTTTATGACATACAAATTGATTATTGTAGGCACAAGACTCATTCCAAGTGTTAGTAGAAAAACCCATATTTTAGCTGAAAACTCCATATAATGATCCTCTGGAGTTGGCATGATATAAGACAAAGAATATATCATTACAAATGAAAAAACTAAAGGAATAATAAACGTTTTGGAAACAAACTCTAACTTATAAAGAAAACCATATGAAAGACTGCTTAGTATATTTGTAGAATTCAGTTTGTTTCTGTAAGAAAACGTGGTTAAAAAAGACAGAAAAGTTAAAAGCAAAATGGATTCTATCATCATGATAAGAATATCTAGAATCCCTATCGCTCTTTTGTCATGACAAAATCCCTTTGCAAAAATTGGTTCACTCAATCCACTTTCTTTACTAAAAGTGGTAAACTTGGACTCTACAAACCAAATTTTATTGTCAATAACATCAATATCATTAACTATAAAAACCCCAAGTCTTTCTAAATTAAGGCTTTCCATAATTGGAAAAATAAAATTTTCTGATAAATTTCCGTTTATCAAGGTTTCATAATCTTTTTCGCCAATCATGCTTATAATTTGGTGAGGAGGTAAAATGTAGTGATTAGTGTTTTCAATTACTGTTTGATTGACAATTTCAAACATCTCATCATCACAGTTGTTACGAATAACAATTGAAGTGATATTTGTATCCTTAATAGGACTTTTACTAAGTTTTATATGTTTTAAAGAAAATAATTTATTCAAAGCATCGTCGTAGGCATACTCTATGGGATCATCGGCAAAGCCCATGTATTCAGGAAATCCATGAAAAAAGGGAAAAAGTTCAACAACATGATTCATGTTTTGATCACAAGTTGAAAGCGTTAAATTGAATTTTTTATTAAACTTTAAAGCGTATTTATTTTCTGGTTCAATCTGTAAAATTGAGTCTATATAGGTTTGCCCAAGTTGAATGTAAAATTTATTATTACTGGTTTGCCTAGAAATGTAATCTAAGGTAGCAATATGGTTTTTTAGCCTTGAAATTTCTAGGGAATCATTACTAATTGTTTGGGATTGAACAAAACAAGAAAAAACAATAATTAATTTTGTTATTGTGTATTGATTAAATAATCTCATGTTAATTGGTTAAATTAAGATTTAAATATAATTAATAAACTTTTAAATGGAAAATAAAAAATATAAAACACTATATATTCATGGATTGGACAGTTCTATTAACCCAAAAAAGATTGAAATTATACAATATCATTCAGAAACAGTTTACTTAAACATTAATTATTATGAAGAAAAAAATACTTATGTGATTTTATCAAATCTTATAAAAAAAGAAAAAGTAAATTGTATTATTGGTAGTAGCTTTGGAGGTATGTTAGCATATTGGCTTGGAAAAGAGCACAATATCCCCAGTCTTTTATATAATCCTGGGTTTGGAAGGGAAAAAATTATAAATTTATTTGAAAAAAATAATTTAAATTATCCCTATAATTTTATCATATTAGGAAAAAATGATACAATTGTTCGACCTCAATCTGTTTTAGATTTTATAGATGAAATGAATGAAAAAAACTATGATATATTTAAAATTCCTAAACTTGGGCACAGAATTGATTTAACTACCTTTGAAAAAACAGTAAGTGATTTTTATAAAAAAATAAATTTATGAAAAAGATTATTTATATCGATATGGACGGCGTTGTTTCGAACTTTGATAAAGGCAGAGAAAATAGCCCCCTAAGATACACTTCTCCATACAAAGGAAGACCGGATAGAATCCCTGATATATACAAAGATTTAGAACCTATTGACGGAGCTATAGAAGCCGTAAATCAAATCTTAAATAACAGTGATTTTGAAACCTTTTTTTTATCTACTCCACCATGGGACAACCCCGATGGTTGGAAACACAAAAGGCTTTGGATCGAAAAATATTTTGGAAAAGCCGCAAGGCATAAACTAATTTTAAGCTCTAGAAAAGACTTGAATATTGGCGACTATTTAATTGATGACTCTAACCACAGAGGTCAAGGGCAATTTCGAGGTGAGTGGATTCATTTTGGAAGTGAAATGTTCCCCAATTGGGAAGCAGTTCTAAAGTATTTAAACCTATAATTCAACGTAAAATGAGTTTAAAAAAATTAAAAAAAGATATAACTAATGGAATAAAACGCCCCATAAAAAGTCGAAGACATAGCATCGCTATTTCTCCAGAAGAATTTAAATCACTTTCTAATATTTATTTCAAGGATTTAGATGAAAATCAAAATTTTGAGCTAAAAGTAGATAAAAACGATTTTGAAAAAATCGTCTTTATGCTTCGTTGGTACTATAATTTATGGATTGAATTAGAAAAATATTCTATCAAAATTTTGAGAGATTTCCCGAGTGTATTTATTCTAAAAGACGAAGTAAACAAACTGAATCATCCACATACACCAGAGAATTTTAAAAAAAACACCAAGATGTATTTTACATCAAATAATTATTCTACTTGCAATTGGATGAAAGGCATTCCATTGTGGAAAGACAAAAACGGAGATATTGTCCCTGGATGTCAAATTAATTACACATTTTTAGAGCCCTATATTGAATAATTGTTTTATGAAATTTCAGTCTGACTTCCATCAGATTTAAACAAATACATCCATGATCCATTATGGCTTCCACTTTCTAACTCATCTTCCTCTAAAATTTTACCCTTAAAAATTAAGTTTCCTACCAAATCATAGTCTCCTTGCGGAGTTTCTATACATAAACTTGAAAGTAAAAAATCTTCTTTTGAAGGAGGGGTGTCAGATTCCAAAGTAAAATAGAAAGCTGAACCTTTGAAGCCTTTTTCTAAAAATATGGTGTTTTCATAATCATCGGTATATTCTGGATCTACACAAAGCGTTTTGTCCCAATCTTTGTCGTTCAAATTCTCAACTTCAGAAAAGTGTCTGAGATCTGCATAACTGAGCTCCAAAATTTGATTTCCACTTTCATCAGATACTGAGACAGATAGTTGTTCATCATACCCTAAAGAACATTTTTCAAAATCTCCTTCTCCTGCTAAGTGTAAATCCTCTAATTCCCAAAGATCACCAATGTCCCATTCTGCTGCTTCAGTTTCACCTTTTGTTAAACCTTTTGTTTGAATATGGAATTCATATCCTATAAATTCTATTGAGTATTTCATTACAAAATTTATTTAAAAATTAATTTCAAATTGAAAATTCAACTCCAATTTCTAGACTTGAATCTGTTTTTTTTATATCAACATAAGGAGTAGAATGGTGACGATATCTGTAATCTAAGTAAATATCAAATTTGGGTAATGAATAATAAATTCTAGGTTGAATAAAGAGCCTGTAATCAGAAGTGTTGGAAGTATTGATTTGATAATATATAGAAATATTAGCATAAAAATTTTCTGAAAAAGTATATTTACCAAAACCACTAAAGCTGTAGCGCCAATTGTATACCTGAGTACTTTCAGCTAGGTTTTTGTCATACAATTCGTCCTCGAAAAATAAGCCAGCAGACAAATCTAAATAATCATTGTCCTTAGAAAATAAATTGTGGCGGTAACCACCACCAGAAATATAACGATGATTCATTCTAAGAGATTTTAAGTTTTGTGCTTGCACAAAAGCAAAAAGAGAATTTTTATTAATAATGTAGTTATATCTTAATTGACCTGTATAATCAGCTGCAATCTTTTGGTCTCCTTCTTCAATGTACTCATAATTAAATAAAACTCTAAATAAATTTCTGTCAACGGATTTAGCAAATTGATGAGAAGTATTAAATTGTATCAAATCAATATTTCCAAAGTTGAAATCTCCCTGAAAAGCTAAGTTATATGATAAATTGCTGTCATCAATATCTTTCATCATATTCTCAGTATTTATTATTGTTTGAGAAAAACAAAAGTTTGAGAAAATTAGAAAAACTATTATTTTTAAATATTTAAGTTGGTTAATCATTTTGTGATGTGTTATTTATAAAATTACAAAAATAAATATAATTATTAAAAAAATAATTGCTTTAACCTACTAATAATCATAAAATTAAACTATTTTTTTTTAATTTTAACCAACTAAAATTTAACTTAAAAAACAATGAAAGACAAGCTTTGGTGTATTCTAGAAGATAGTACCACAAAAATTGGAAGACAATTTGAAATTTTTATTCAAACTTTAATTTTGCTCTCTATTGTCTCATTTTCTATAGATACAATTCCGAATATTTCTGAAAAATTAAGTCAAATATTGAAGGGATTTGAAATCTTTAGCGTCACTGTTTTTAGCATAGAATACTTGTTAAGAATTTATGTAGCAAAAAAACCATTACAATATATTTTTAGTTTTTATGGATTTATAGATCTTATTGCAATTCTCCCTTTTTATTTAAACGGAGTTCTTGATTTACGTTTTCTGAGAGCTTTCAGAGTATTAAGAATTTTTAGGGTAGTAAGACTTATAAAATACAATGATGCTCTAAATCGATTTAAAAAAGCCTTTGCTATAGTAAAAGAAGAAATTATACTATTTTTCCTCATTACAATTGTACTTATTTTTATTACCTCAGCGGGTATTTACTACTTTGAACACGAAGCACAGCCAGAAGTTTTTAAGTCTGTTTTTCACAGCGCATGGTGGTCAATAGTCACTTTAACTACTGTTGGATATGGAGATGTATACCCAATAACTTTAGGAGGCAAAATTTTCACTTTCTTTGTTTTGATGATAGGGGTTGGTATTGTAACAATTCCTGCTGGATTGGTTGCCACTGCTTTACTAAAAGCTATTGACAACGAAAAAAAAGAAAATTAATAACTTAAAAAAACTCATTATAATATCAATTTTGACTCTAACAATTGACTAAATTATTGAATTTAACTTAATAAATGTTACGTTAAAACAAGTCATTAATAATGTTCTCACAGATGTTTAAACGTATCTTTTGCATAGAAGTATTTATTTAGAACAAAAAAAATAACTTATAGCAATCAACTCTTTTTATAAATCGCTAACAATAAGATTTATTAGTTAGTTAGATGGTTTTAAGAATATTGATTTTATTTTTTGTCTTAGGTATGTTAATGATGTGAATGTTGACCGTTTGGATGTGAACTGAGTATTTTTTTATTAAATCTGAGATCACCACGGAGTATTTTAAGTTTTAAATTTTCTTATTTTGACAGCTTGGGGTAGTAGACTCATTAAACTTGTCTAATGCATCAGCTAAAACAACATTAAAATAGTGTGACTTAACACCCTTTGGCTACTGTATGAAGCGACCTGGAGAAAAAATCTGAATTGATAGACTGTAGTGAAATCTATTTTTCTAATAAACATCTAACATAATAACCCCCATTTTTATCAGAACAAAATGGCCTAAATTCATCTGAGATATTGGATAATGTTCTAGTTGCTATTTTGGCCTCAGTGCCAACAATGTCAATCCATTCTTTGGTTTCCGATTTAAAAATACTTTGTATACTAAAGTCCTCAGATTTTGAAGCAAAAACACACGATTTACCTTCTTCTCCAAAAGTTAATCTAGCATCTAAAACAGACATAGTACCTCCAGGAAGAGCATTGAATCCAGACTCATTTGTTCCCTTTTCACCCCAAGAAGATGGTTTCCAAAGTGTATCAGATTTTACCTTTTCTCCAGCTTTTTCTTCTCCAAGAAAATTTACTAATTCATCCCAGTCATTCTTACTAGGTATTTTATAACCGATTGGGGCCAAACCTCGCTTATCAATAATTGTGTGCCAATTATAAAAGAAGCCATAAGTTTCCCCTTTTTTCTTACTTTTCCTGTAGGACATTCTTGCTGGATTATTACTATTGTATGCATTCATCCAATCATCGTAGTTTTTAACTTCCTGTATTGGATCACCATTTCTAAAATGAGTTACGCAAAGATTATCAATTGACCATTCTTGATTTGCTATTTTTATTGACTTCATTTTGTTAATTTATGATTAAAAAATCTTTTATGTTTTCCAATTTCTATACTTTCTATCTAACTTTTCCCCAACGATGCATTTACAGGTGAAATATAGCTCTAAATTAAATGAAATAATTTATATTTTTTAAATTTTTCTTAACCATTTATACGATCTTTTGACATCAATTTCAATGCATACTTTAAATCTATGGCAAATTCTTCTTCAAAGCTGATAAAAAGATGATGATCAACATGGCACCACTTTTTATTTCTAAGAATAATTTTATTCTTAGAAATATTTTTTTGAGTATATTAGAATCATAAAAACAAATATATTATGGCACAAATTAAAGGAATAAAAGAAATAATGATTTGCACTTATGATTTGGAAAAAGAAGATCTAGACAAATTGACATCAATAAAATTAAAAGAATTAATTAATAATAAATTACAAGAAAGTTCTCAATTACTTTATGTTTATGATGAATATGTTTTCGAAACTGATTCTGCCCATAGCATTGAGGTTTGTTATGAAGAAATTGATTCTACCCCAGACGTACAAGAAGGAATGGTGAGATTAGTCTTTTGGCAAGAATTAGAACAGTGCAATGTAAATGCTTATCTAAATGAATTAAGTGGAAATGTAACATTGAATCTCAAGGGAAATACATATGGTTGTATGTCCGATTGGGGCTATCAGTCATTTGAATTTATAACTTCTAATGATGGTACAGAATTATTTTTGGAATCCGAGTCTTATGGAGATGAAAATAAAACTATCTATTTTTTAAATTCAAAAAAGGAATGTGCATATTCAATAAACGACATTGATAATAACATAACATTTGATGAGGAATTTGAAGAAATGAAAAAGGATTATTGCAATTGATTCAATGTTTCAAATTGTTTAAGTAAAAATTAAATTTTAAAATAATAAAACAGTTTACCAACAAAACTCAAAATGCATTAAAACACAGTTTAGCTTTAGACTTAAAATAATTCCAAATCCTCACCGAAATAGTTCGACTTCACTCCTCTTGGCTCCACTTTTTATTCCCAAGAATAATTTTAAAATGTTACTCCTTAATAAACTTCTTTGTTGAAGCATTAATACCATCAGAAACCTTGATAAAATAAACCCCTTTTGAAAGTGAACTGACATCAATGGTGTTTTGATTGCTCATCTTTAAAACCGCTTTACCAAGAGCAGAGTAGATAACAACGTCTTTAACAACAAGCCCATCAATGGTTAGAATGTTCTTTACAGGGTTAGGATATATTATAATTTCATCATTATAACTTATGTCACCAAGACTAAGAGTTTCCCTACTAATATTAATATTCAGCTGATAAGTACCTGTGATACCAGCTAATGCAGGTGCTGCATGTATATATACGTTTCCTCCATTAGAAATTATTAATTCCTCATTTGACACACTGTCATATACATCAGACCAAGTAACGCCGTTATCTATTGAAAAAGAAAACATAACATCGCCAGAATAATTTTCGTTATTATAGCTGTCAGAAACGTTAGCATTTAATGAATAATCAAATCCATCTGGTAATGAAAAAATATAATAGTCCATATCATCACCTGTATGAATATTTGTGGACGGTATATAATATGATTGAGTATCGTTATTAAACTCAGGATAAAACTCATATGCAGTAGAAACTGAATTATTAGGCTCATAAACATCAGGTGCTATAGGTTGAGCTTGCACGTTAACATAAACTGGGTTTTGAAAACTAGTACTTCCTGCATAATACCAATTTTCAGTTCCGCTGTATTGGTAGGCGAGAATAAGTAAATATGTCCCTGGAGCTGCGCTTACATTACCGTTAAAATCTATTCCCCCATATGAATAATTTGGTGGTAAACCATTATTTTCATTTAAAATTTGAATATCTTGAACGGGCGTACCATCAAGAGTAGAAAGGAGTAAGCGGTAACTTCCAAAGAAAGTATCTTGCCCAGTATTAAGAATATCAACATTTATAGTTACATCATCGCCTTGGTAAACATTATCTTCTGAGTTACCAACAACTGAGAAATTTGAATTTATTTCAATATCAGCTGAATAGTTAATATCAAAAGTTATGAAATTATTATAATCACCATTTGAAACTGAAGTCCAATCAACATCTGTATTTCTGTAGTAAACTTGAGCGTAATATGAACCGGGGACTAATATAATTCCAGATTGATTATTCAAATCATAAGATAGAAAAGTTAAACTTGTTAGTGTTGAAGCTTGTATTTGATTAAAAGTTATAAAGTTACCATTAACATCAAATATAGCTGCACCTATTTCACCATCAAATTGCAAAGAGCCATAATTAGCTACATCGAAAGCTAAATTAAAGTCATTGGTAAATCCAACAGGGTTTTCAGAAACACTAATTTCAGAATACAGTCTTAGGTCAAATTCGTCATCAGGCTGATCAATATTCATTGGCTGGATTCCAATTAAAACCTGCTGTGTATCATTATAACCTCCTGTTCCACCACCAATTCCTGTACCACTAGGGTTAAGTGAATTTAATGAAAAATATCCATCGTAAGCACCGCCCCAGCCCCAATTCATATGAAAAAAATCATCGCCATCATATCCATCACAGACCCATGTGTGTCCACCTCCACCTCCAAAACCTGCATATTGGATAGGGCGACTATTGTTTAATTCATCTTTCATTAGATTAATCCATTCTGAATCGGAATAGTTTTCAACAAGATTACCATTTTGATCTGTATAAGATCGAATGATACCTTCTAATGTGTCAGGATTATAGCCAAAATACGTTTTATAGGCGTTTTCACATGTTTGTTCTATTGTAGGGCTATAATTTTCAAGAACATAAGAGCCACTGGTTGTTGGACCGTAACCCATTTCTACAGCAACACCACAATGATACATAAGCTCAGCTACAGCTTGGTTCGGATTGTTAACATATGTTGGCATAGAACTCCAATTATAATACGTACCACCAAAATTTGCAGATAAAGTTCCATATGTTTCGTGGTCATAGGATTTGAATCCTGTTCCTTGTTCAGGATAGTTCCAATATTTCATTATTTGAGCCATAGCTGTTGCTGGACATCCTGTCACTGCGCGGAATCCATTTTGTTCAATTCCATTTTCTTCATCAATTGGACATTGGTCATTAACAAATGGAGCTTGATTCCATTTAACAGAAACAAGAGGTTCTACTATCGAAAATTGAGTGCTTAATTGATTTAACCGAAAGGTGTTTTTATCTAATAATTCATTCCACGAGTTTTCAATATCTTCTGTAGCTTTAATATTATTTTGAATCACATTTGAAATCTGATTTTTGTAGTTATCCAAAAACTTTATCAATGCCGGGTTCTCTATTTCAGGAACAAAAATGCCTTCATTGGAATATCCCAAGATTGGATACACATCGTCATCACCCGAAACAATAACATAGCCTGAGTCATTGAAATTAAATACGTAAAAGTAATTAACATTGTTATTTTGATTGATATAAACCAACTGAGCTCTTGAGCTGTCCGTATTTAAACCTGTTTTTTTATTTATAAAACTAATAGCAGCATCCATTGCGGTCTCTAACGGAATTTGATCTGCATAGGAAAATAATGACAGAAAAAGGGATATTAATACAATGTAAATTCTTTTCATGATTTTTTATTTTTATTTCAACATAAAAATACAAATTTAATTGAAAGTAAATTTATATTTGCCAGTAAATTTGCACATTAAGGCTCTGCTCAAGTAGCAAATAAACAACTTGGTCTTGGTGAGTGCAAAGCAAGATCAAATTATAATAGCATTAGTACATTTAGATTATGAAGAAAGCATCTCCCTCACATTATAATTATCTCATTGCGATCCTATTTTTACTTTTTTCAAATTCTTTTGTGGGTCAAGAAAGCACCCAAAACGATTCCTTAACTGCTAATTTTGAGAAATATAAAAAACATGTGCTAACTCTTGATTATATTGGAAGAAAAACAAATAGCAATCCATATTTTTTAAACATGGCCAAAACCTATTGTGATTCAATTTTGA
>ERZ1048068.1466-NODE-1466-length-18089-cov-9.880337_pt1 | contig 18089 bp, 11 predicted proteins | sample MGYA00383098_ERZ1048068 | MGnify/ENA primary metagenome ERZ1048068 (study PRJEB29581, sample SAMEA5548368) | metagenome | biome: marine; feature: coastal; material: water | depth 1 m | study: Short-term variability in the microbial, nano- and picoplankton... | reverse complement strand
ATATTCTTCATTAGGCCTTTGCGGTATCGCTCTGGGTGCCCCATACGTCCGTAGATTTGACCTGAAACATCTGTGATTCCTTCTATACCGTGAACCGATCCATTTGGATTGTATGGCATATCCAGTGCTACATTTCCTTCGAAGTCTACATACTGTGTAGCAACCTGTCCATTAGCTGCAAGCTTTTTTACCATATCATTACTAGCGTAGAATCTTCCTTCTCCGTGAGAAAACGGTACGATATACTTCTTGCCTCGCATTCCTGCTAGCCAAGGGGATTTATCACTCTTTACTTCTACTTGTGCGGTCTGACTGATGTGTCTACCGATGCTATTGAAAGTCATCGTAGCAGAGGACTCATCTAAGTCTCTGATTTCTCCATATGGCAATAGTCCTGACTTCACAAGAGCCTGGAAACCATTACAGATTCCGATCATCAATCCACCTCTTTTGAGTAGTGCATGAACCGCTTCTTTTATCACAGGATTTTTGAGTACCGATACGATGTACTTAGCCGAACCATCAGGCTCATCTCCTGCAGAGAATCCACCCGGTATCATCATTATGTTAGCAGCATTTATCTGCTTTACAAATGCCGCTATTGATTCTGCGATTGCCTTTTCAGTGTTGTTTGTGAACAGTCTTCTATGTACATCCGCTCCTGCTTCTACGAATACGTGCTCTGTCTCATACTCACAGTTGGTTCCTGGGAATATGGGGATGAAAACGCGAGGGGTGTCAACTTTTGAGAAGTCATCCTGAGCGGCAGTCGAAGGATGAGCTTCATATTTGGGCCACGGTTCTAACCGTGGACTATCTGATTTCTGAGTCTTCGACGGAAATATCGGCTCCAATGTCCCTTCCCAAGCAGCAGTAAGTTCCGATAGGTTGAAATTTTCTTCGTTAATTATTAAGCTAGATCCACCCGTTTTACCAAGTAGCTTGTAGCCTTCTAGCTCAGAAGTAGATTCCAAGATAAGGCTACCGATTTGCGGTTTGAAGCAATCTTTACCGTAGTTGATATCCGCTCCTATTCCATTACCCACAGCCATCTTAAATACAGCACTTGCTAGTCCGCCTTCTTTTATGGTTTGTGCAGAAATGATTGTACCATTTTTAATATGCTTATGAATATCGGTATATGCTTTATTCAGTTGGTCATAGTTGGGAACTCCGCTAGCGTCAGGCGTATGTTCTGCTATGTAGAGGTAGTTGCCGTCAGCTTTTATTTCTGGCGAAGTGATATTTTTAGCATCACCCACCGCACACGCAAAGGAGATGAGTGTTGGTGGTACGTGTATTTCATCGAACGTGCCACTCATAGAATCTTTACCGCCTATAGCAGCCGTTTCAAATTCCAATTGTGCTTCCAAAGCTCCAAGTAAAGCCTGAAGTGGTTTGCCCCATTTCTCTGCATCCGTTCCGAGTCGCTCAAAGTATTCCTGAAAACTCAAACGAGCATCCTTATGATTTCCTCCACTTGCTACCAGTTTTGCTAAAGATTCCACTACAGCATATCCTCCCATCAAGAATGGGTTTTTGTTGGCTAAATCTGTGGAGAATCCCCAAGTAGATATCGCACAAGTAGAGGTGCTTTTATTCAATATTGGTATGGTATTTACACTTGCTAGAGCAGGAGTTTTGAGATGCTTTCCGCCAAGAGGCATAAGCACGGTCGTACGGCCTACGTGCGAGTCAAAGTTTTCGATAAGTCCTTTTTGTGAAGCTACATTGAGTTGAGAAAGTTCTTTCTTGAACTGCTCAATAGTAAGAGGAGTTATTGCCTGAGTTTCTGCCCAGCTCTTACTCACTGCCTTGGCGTGCATAGACTTCTCTGTACCAGCAGTATCTAAGAACTCACGGTCTAGATCCACAATCATTTCGCCTCGCCAAAAAATTTGCATTCTACCACTATCCGTCACTTCTGCTACGTCCACAGCAAGTAGATTTTCTTGTGCTGCGTGTGCTATAAATGAATCTACATCTTTAGCTTCTACGACTACTGCCATTCGCTCTTGTGATTCAGAAATGGCAAGCTCTGTTCCGTTGAGTCCTGAGTATTTAGTTGGTAGCTTATCCAGGTTAATATTTAAACTATCTGCTATTTCACCTATCGCTACAGATACACCGCCTGCACCAAAGTCATTACACTTTTTGATGAGTCTAGTTACCTCTGGCTTGCGGAAAAGGCGTTGTATTTTTCGCTCTTCTACGGCATCTCCTTTTTGTACTTCGGCACTTAGCGTAGTGATGGCAGATTTATCTTGCACTTTACTACTCCCAGATGCTCCACCTACTCCGTCACGTCCGGTTTTGCCGCCTACCATGATCACTTTGTCGCCTGTAGCTGGAGCTTCTCTCCGCACCCAATCCTTGGGTACTGCACCCGCTACGTAGCCCACTTCCATTCGCTTGGCTTTGTATCCAGGGTCGTAGACCTCTGCAATTTGCGAAGTAGCTAGTCCTATCTGGTTACCGTAAGACGCATATCCTTTGGCGGCAGTCTTGGTGATTTTTTTCTGCGGAAGTTTCCCTTCCAATGTATCTTCTATTCGCTCTCGTGGATCTGCACTGCCCGTTACTCGCATTGCTTGATATACAAATGCCCTACCACTCAATGGATCTCTGATGGCACCACCCACACAAGTAGATGCACCGCCGAAGGGTTCTATCTCTGTAGGGTGATTATGCGTTTCGTTTTTGAAGAGCAAGTACCATTCCTGCTTTTCACCTTCTACATCTACTTCTATCTCTATGGTACATGCATTTATCTCATCGGTGATTACAAGGTCATCAAGTTTTCCATTGGCACGAAGATATTTAGCTGCTATGGTACCTATATCCATCAATGAGATAGGCTTGTGCTCTCGATTGAGCTCTTTTCTTAATGCTAAATATCTTGCGAATACTTCTTCTAGCTTAGCTGCTAAATCCCCAGCAAACTGTATGTCTTTTAACTCCGTGAAGAACGTGGTGTGTCTGCAGTGGTCACTCCAGTATGTGTCTAGTACTTTGAGCTCTGTTTCTGTAGGGTTTCTATTTTCAGTTTTAAAATAGTTTTGCGTGAATTTAAGATCTGCTAAGTCAAAAGAGAAACTCCACTCTTTGTGCAATTGCTGGAGTCCTACTTCATCTAAATCTATAAACCCTTCTACCGTTGGCACTTCAGTAGGTTTAGGAATAGGTGGATTTACCAACACTCCCAAATCCTTTTCCTGTGAATCCACGCTATTGATCACGTAGTCTTTTACCTTACTAATTACCCCATCACTTACCTTATCAAATACAAAGAGCTTTCCTGTACGAATGGTAGGCTTATTTCCCGTAACGAGCTGAATAGCTTGCATAGCAGAGTCTGCACGCTGGTCGTATTGCCCAGGCAGATATTCAGTAGCAAAAGAAGAATGGTCGTTACTCGCAGGATTCTCCGTATGAGCAATGTCTGCTACCGCATCCAAAAGCACGGTTTTCAGTTTATCCCAAAAAGCTTCCTCGGCATCAAACACATCATAAATAACATATTGTTTGAGTTGGGTAAGTGGGGCAAATTCTTGAAGTTCTGCAAGTACTTTCTGTGATTCAACATCAAATGCAGATTTCTTCTCTACGAAAATTCTTTGATTCATGCTTAGTTGGTAAATGAAGAACAAAGGTAAACGCTACAAGGAAGTGACATATAAGAAAGGGTGGATTGTTGAGAAAAATAGAATAATCTTAGTTCGTTTCCTTTCGAAGGAAACAGAGCGTTATATTTGAAAAGATGAGCAATCATATTGAAAATCACTACGTAAACAGAAGCAATTGGATCAGAGTAGCAGTACTAGGAGCCAATGATGGTATACTTACTACAGCGAGTTTGATAGTGGGTGTGGCTGCGGCTAGCACTACTCGTGAACTCATTGTACTCGCGGGTGTAACAGGTATAGTAGCTGGTGCTCTATCAATGGCTGCGGGAGAATATGTTTCAGTTAGTTCGCAGAGTGATTTAGAGTCGGCAGATTTGCAACGGGAAAAACAAGAACTTGAAGATTATCCAAGGGAAGAGGAAACTGAACTTACTAAGATATATGTGGAGCGAGGTTTGAGTGATAAATTGGCTATTGAAGTAGCACGTGAACTAACTGAGCACAATGCCTTGGAAGCTCACGCTCGAGACGAATTAGGAATCAACGAGATAACGCAAGCGAATCCTTTTCAAGCTGCCTTTGCATCTGGAGCAGCATTTATTTTTGGAGGAGCGTTGCCTGTTCTTGTTGCTCTTATTGGTGGACTTGAGGAGATGATTTACCTTCAATATGGGTTTGCTATTATATTTCTAGGCCTTCTAGGAGCCATAGCTGCTCGGTCGGGAGGGTCTAGTATTTGGAAGGCGGTCATTCGGATAACCTTTTGGGGTACAGCAGCAATGGGATTGTCCGCTCTTATTGGATATTTATTTGGTGTAAATGTGGCGTAATTAATACCTAGAAAAAGGCATCTTTGCATCCTGAATTTATTGAATTCTATATCACTGCCTTCAGATCTCAAAAAACTGAGTAAAGACCAACTACCACAACTCTGCAAAGAAGTTCGTGATTTTTTCATAGAAAAGGTTTTAAAAAATGGAGGACATTTTAGTGCCAACCTTGGAGTCGTAGAGCTCACGTTAGCATTGCATTATGTGTACGATTTACCATCGGATAAACTCGTTTGGGATGTAGGACATCAAGCGTATATTCATAAATTATTAACAGGTCGTAAAGCTGAGTTTGATACTATTAGAAAACTAGATGGTCTTAGTGGATTTCCCAAAATAGATGAGAGTGAGTTTGATCATTTTGGTACTGGTCATTCTTCTACTTCGATCTCTGCAATAATGGGGTTGGCAGAGGGAGCTCTGCTCAATAAAAAAGAGAACAAACACATTGCTGTAATAGGAGATGGTTCACTTACAGGTGGGATGGCTTTAGAAGCTCTCAACAACCTGGGGGTGAGTAAGGCGAACATACTCGTAATAGTAAACGACAACCAAATGGGCATAGACCCTAATCTTGGAGCGGTAAACACACATTTAGCAGAAATAGATGGTATAAAACCCAATTTATTTGAAAATCTTGGACTTGACTATCTAGGTCCGATAGATGGACATAATGTGTTAAGACTAGTAGAATTTTTTGAAAGACAAAAGCTCCAAAATGGGCCTAAACTGTTACACGTAAAAACTCTTAAAGGCAAAGGGTACGAGCCTGCGGAAAAAGCACAAACAGATTGGCATAGCGTCAGTTATGTAAAAATAAATCCGCTGAAAGCCGAGATCAGAGAAGTGAAACCACTCAAGTTTCAAGAGATGTTTGGGCATACGCTTTTAGAGCTTGCGGAGCAGGATGAACGAGTAGTAGGTATCACACCTGCTATGCCAAGTGGCAGCTCTATGAAGATTATGATGGAGGCTATGCCAGATAGAGTTTTTGATGTGGGAATAGCTGAGCAGCACGCAGTGACTTTTGCCGCCGGCTTGGCTCTTGAAGGCAAACGACCATTTTGTAATATCTACTCCACCTTCGCGCAACGGGCGTTTGATCAAATCATTCACGATGTAGCATTGCAGAATATCCCAGTTATCTTCTGCTTTGATCGTGCAGGACTGGTAGGAGCAGACGGGCCAACCCATCATGGTACTTTCGATTTAGCTTTTTTGAATGTAATCCCAAATCTCACTATTCTAAGTCCAATGGATGAGCACGAGCTTAGGAATATGATGTATTGGGCCAAAGACTATACAGAAGGACCCGTGGTCATCAGATATCCGCGAGGAAGGGGAAGCCAAATAAATTATAAGAACCAGATTCAGCCTTTTACTGTAGGAAGTAGTCGGGTGCTTTCTCACGGACAAAAAATAGCTGTATTATCCATTGGCCAAATTGGGGTGGAAGCACATAAAGCATTAACTGAGGAAAATCTAGAAAATAATGTAACTCATATAGATATGAGATGTATGAAGCCATTAGACTTAAAAGTGTTGGGTGAAATTTTCAGGAGTTTCGATAAGATAATCACGATAGAAGAATCTTGCTTACTGGGTGGTTTCGGTCAACAAGTAAAAGCATTAGCACAGAACTCTCGGTACAATGGCACTATTACTTCACTTGGCTTACCAGATGTATTTGTAGACCACGGTGAAATAGATGAGTTGAGAGCCAAGTATGGTCTGAGTGCTGAGGCAATAGGAAAGGTGATTTCAACTTTGTTGTAAACGATTTTGTATAAATTGATGATAGACAGATTTAATATTCGTGTTTATGGTGTTCTTCTTCGAGAAGGCAAGATTCTAGTAAGTCAAGAGAATATTGATGGATTTAAGATTATGAAACTCCCGGGTGGTGGATTGGAGTTTGGTGAAGGGACTAAAGAGTGTGTAAAACGCGAGTATATGGAGGAACTTGGTATAGAGATCACTGTGTCAGAGCTACTACATTGTACTGAAGGGTTTGTCCAGAGTGCCTTCAGGAAAAATGAACAAGTGTTGGCGATACATTATTTAGTTCAAAGTGCAGATGAAATAACAAAATACGAAACAGTACAAGAGACTAAAGTAGGGCGTGAGAATAATCATAAATTCACGTGGGAAGTTCTAGATAAAGAGCTATTAAGTCAATTTACTTTTGAGATGGATAGGGAGGCCTTGAGTTCCTTATTCTGAATTATTTAAGTGAAGTTTCTTTAATATCACACTTCAGATACTAGTTTCTTTCTCTATCACCGCCACCACTCTAAACCCAACTGTACTTTTAGGTTCAGTAGCAGGTTGCTCACTTTCTACTCTCACATCATAACCGGTATCGTTCCACGAGCCGCCCATAGCTACAGTGTCATCTGATACAAGTTCTGCGACGTTTCCAGACTTATTGTATATACCAAATTGGTTTGGAGAGTATGATGGGACGGAGGCTGTAATAATAGCTTCATCTCGTAATTGACTCATGGATATTACTTCATACTTCTTGGTTTCTCTATTAAAGTGAATGTTTGCAGCATCATAGTTTTTAAAATTTGATAGATAAATACCCTTTGAATTTCTCAAATACGGTTCACCCCAAGGGTAGAAATTAGAAGTTTCTCCTCTAGCAGCACGTATCCATTGCTTCTTTGTAGGCACTGAAAACGTGATTTTTACACCAGCTTTTTTATTCTTTTCATTAAGAGCCCATATCTCTGTGAGCCAATCTGCGTAGGCTGTGGATTGTTTGAGGGTCATTCCTACAGCAGGATAATGCTTATATGCTGGATGCTGAAAGTAGTAATCTACATAAGGATCATTAAATGCTAAGTTATTTCTCCAAACCGTCGTATCTAATATATTGGCTTTATATTCTTCTATTCGTCCTTCTTGCTTGAGATAGTAGAGAAACTCTTTCCAGTTTTCGTTGGTCACTTCTGTACTTGCTATATAAAATTCTGAAAGGGAGTCTAAGCCACGTATGTAATCTCGTTTTTCAAGGGAATCGAGACCTAATATTTTTGCTTCTTCCAGTTTTCCAAAGTCTCCCTCGATATCGGTATATAATTTCCCTTCGGGTACTTTAACGTAGAGCGTGATCAGATACTTTGAGTGTTGAGGTTTTTTATTCTTACCAAATGCCAATAGTAGTGGTAAGAGGAGCCATAAATATCCAAGCTTTTTCATAGTACAAAAAACGAAGGTAATAGTTGATTATTACTTTTCTTCTTTACTTCTCAGTACGATTTTTTCATCTCGAGTGTTCTGCAAAATGCAGAATGTATCGAGAGTTGAACAAAATAACTCGAACTGACAAGAACCCAACTACCTTTGCCTTTTATTAAAACCAAATGCAATTCAACGGTAAGACCATCAACCTTCAACGATATCCTAAAACAACCAACCGTTCACTCCGGCCTTGGAGTGCAGCTGATGAATTACTGCTTGGTGAAGGGCAAAAAATAGGTTTCGACAAAAAGAGTATAGTCTTAATGCACGATAGTTTCGGAGCTTTAGCTACAGCTCTGAAAGATTATAGTACGCACTCAGTTATAAATAATCAATCACAGCTGAAAGCTACTCGAATGAACTTGGAAAATGCAGGAGTAGATACCAAGGAGTTTACATACATTAATCCTATAAAGCTTCAATTTGACTCTGTAGATCTAACACTTATGAGGGTGCCGAAGTCTGCAGATTTGTTCCAGTTATATGTACAGCAATTGTATCAAAGAAGTCATCAGGGTACTGTAATCCTATGTGGTTTTATGACTCGGAATTTCACAGCTCGTTGGAAGGAGATTGCAGAGCAATACTTTGAAAACGTTTCCCAAAGTTTGGCTGCTAAGAAAGCACGTTTGCTCATACTAAAATCTCCTAAAAAGGGTGTGGAAACAGTACCATTGTTTCACATGGTTAAGAATGATTTAGAACTAATCTTAAAGCAATATGCAGGAGTGTTCTCTGCTGCAAAAGTGGATCTTGCGACTCAGATTCTTTTGGGGCAATTACCAGATATCCAATCATCTTCAAAAGTATTGGACCTCGCTTGTGGCAATGGCGTGATAGCATCATATGTCAGAAGCAAAAACTCAGACTGCCCTTTGACAGTATTAGATGACAGTTACTTGGCTATAAGTTCAGCTAAGCTTAATTTAGGAAAAGATAATGTGAGTTATCACTGGTCTTATAGTGTTAAAGCAGTAAGGTATGAAAAGTTTGACTTAATCCTATGCAATCCACCATTTCATTTTGAATATGAAAATACCATAGAAATATCACTTAGGCTATTTCGAGAAGCAAAAGAAGTCTTGGCTGCTGGCGGTACATTTTATATTGTGGCAAATACGCATTTAAACTATCGATCGCACTTGAAGAAATTCTTTGCATCAGTGGATCAAGTCACGCAAAGTGGGAAGTACGAAGTGATTAGTTGCAGACTGTAAATTCTACAAGTCTTTTGCTTGGGCTACCAGTTCTGCAAGGTCAAGAACTTCAACTTCTCCCTCTTTATTGGCGTGCTTTACACCATCTCCCATCATAGTGGTGCAGAATGGACAGTTCGCGGAGATTATACTCGCTCCAGTGTCGATTGCTTCTTCTGTACGTTCTATATTGATTTCCTTGTCACCTTTTTCGGCATCTTTAAACATCTGAGCTCCACCAGCACCACAGCACAATCCATTTTTGCGGCAGCGTTTCATTTCTACTAGTTCAGCATCCATGGCTTCGAGTATTCTTCTTGGAGCGTCATACACACCATTAGCTCTACCTAGGTAGCAGCTATCGTGATATGTGATTTTCTTTCCTTTAAACGGGTCAGCACCGAAGGTGAGCTTCCCATCATCTATTAGTTGCTGCAACAGTTGAGTATGATGAATGACATCATACTGACCCCCAAGACTTGGATATTCGTTCTTTATAGTATTGAAACAATGAGGACAGGTAGTTACTATTTTAGTTATCTCGTACGCATTAAGTGTCGCAATGTTAGCCATGGCTTGCATCTGAAATAAAAATTCATTACCCGCACGTTTAGCAGGGTCTCCTGTGCAAGATTCTTCAGTTCCTAGAATAGCGTATTTAGTTCCTGTATGGTGAAGAATCTTAACAAAAGCTTTAGTGATTTTTTGTGCACGTTCGTCAAAACTACCTGCACATCCTATCCAAAAAAGAACATCAGGCTTTTCACCTTTAGCTATCATCTCAGCCACCGTAGGTACTTCAATTTGTTCACTCATAATTAGAACTGCAATTTAAATCAAAAATATGTACCGGCTTTTATTGATGAGGATTAAATAAATAGATATCTCCTATTTAGGTTGATTAAAATGTAAGAAAGAATTTAATAATCTCTTCTTCTCCCTTTTTCACGGCTTTTAGGCTTTTTGATGTTATATCTTATGGTGGCCATAAAGTATCTTTGAATCATAAGATTCTGTCTTTGAGAAAATCTATTTTGACCCCATGATCTCCAAATGTTTGTGTTTTTGTCAAGTATATCAAAGGCGGTTAACCCAATACTCCATCTTTGTTTAGTGTCTAGCGAGTAAGTAATACTAGAACCTAAGATAGGAATAGTCTGTGCAGGTGCTGCCTCACTACCACTGTAGGTTTCTAGGTCTAAGTCTACACTTAGCTCTAGCCTCTCGATTGGGTTCCAAATAACCTCCGCGTAGATGTCTTGCGAAACGAATCCATTATTCTGCACTCCTTGAATGGTGCCTGAGTTATAACCCACGCTGTAAAATGCTTCAAAGCTTATCTTGTCAAACTCATACCATTGCAATCTGATACTACCTCTAAACAAGTTATCTGTAGCTTCAATCTCCTCCTCGTTTTGTATGGTAAAGGACTTGGAATAATTATGCTGTAAACCCCACTCACTTGTTGCCTTCAATAACTTCAATGGCCAATTGAGATTTACGTTTTGTGTGGTACTTGTTCGGTATTTATTATTGATGAGTTCATTGACAGCAAACCCATTTTCATCTACTGTAGATTTAGAGACTACAGGATTCAGTGTATATTGATTCCAGGAGTTAAGGTTTAGTGACTTAGTAAGACCAAATATTTTCCTAAAATTCATGTATCCAGAATAGTTCATGAAATTGACCAATTCAATGTTTCCTTTTGATGTGAAGTATGGATTTCTGGTATCCGTTATTGGGAGTATTTGACTTGTTTGTGGTCTCTGAACATTTGCACGTAGGCTAGCCCATAAGTTATATTTATGCTTCTTTCTGGAGGATACAAAAATGTAAGGTATGAAGTAGGGCTGGTTAAATGAATAGGCAACATTGGTGTCCGTCTGAAAGTCCCTATATTCTATCATTTGATTGAGTTCTGGGACTATGCGTATCGTAGTGAAGGAATCTAATTTGTAGATGAAATGGATGTAATATTCCAAATTGTCAGAGCGGACATCTCCGTGAGGACTATTGCCTTTATCTATGCCATCTGTTGTAGTAATCCAATCAAAATCGTGCCGGTAATCTGTCCCCATCCAGTTAATTCCTGGACGAATTGTCCATTTTTCATTGATTTTGTGCTGATAACCTAAAGTGGTGGCCACCGTTTGTTCCTCGGTGGTGAGCAGTTGATTAATTATTGGATCCTCATTTGTAGGGAAAGGCAATAGTAGTCCGTCAGTATCTTCGAAATAGGATTGACCATCCTCGTTTCTCTCAGACGTTCCATAGTACAGTGAACTCATCCAATATCTATTTTTATCTCTTTTGTTCTTTTTTGTCCAGTGTATTTTAGAGGCAAACTTAGAATTATTTTCAGCTTGATTCCCAGAGGTGACAGCACTGTTAAGAATATTCTCAGGACTGTTTAGAAAACTAAAGACTTGATTCGCATTAAATTTATTGTTGGTCTGTGTTTCTCCTTGTGCTCTTATCACTATTCGATTGAGCGTGTCAGGCTCAAACTCTATTTTTCCATTGATTTGGTGATTTTGAGATTGACCATTTGAGTTGCCGTTATTATTCCTATACTGAATACTTTTTGGCAAATAGAATTCCGAGAATTTAGAAGTGGTGTCTACAGATTGCACATCAGTGACTACGTAGGAAAAATCAGTTTTTATCCCTTTCAGAGGTTCTATATGCAAGTTGGCTCCTACGCCGTTATTGGTGCTTATTCCACTATTCCAAGTGGTCATACTATTCCAATTATTGAGCGGATTGATTTCAAAATTATTCAATGTCCGCATGTCACGCCAGCCGTATAGTCTTTTGTTTACATTGTTAGACCCTCCTATGATTGACAGCTGTGTGGCATCACGAAAAAAATTGATGTTTCCGTGTGCATCATAGATATCTTCAAGCCCGTAACCAAGACGGATATTTCCGAAATATCCCTGTGCATGTTCCTCTTTGAGCACAAGGTTAATGACCTTTTCGGTCTCGTTATTATTGTCATCTGTAAATTCATCCTCATCCCGTTTTTTGTCTATTACCTCAACATTGTCTACAAGAGATGCATCCAAATTTTTTGTGGCTGCTTCCACATTTCCACCAAAGAATTCTTTCCCATTGATCAATACTTTAGTCACTTGCTCACCCTCAGCTGTTAATGCTCCATCAGAACCTACATTCACTCCTGGTAATTTACGGATAAGGTCTTCTACATTAGCATTGGTTTGGGTTTTGAAACTGCTACTATTGTAGACTATAGTATCTCCATTCATTAATACAGGGATACTCTTAGCTCTGATCATTACTTCCTTCATAGATGCAGCTCCAGAGGTGAGTACGACATTGAAATCAGGGATGTCACCTTTTATCTGTACCATCTGATGCTCAACATCATAACCTACACTTGCAATCACTAGGTAGTACGAGCCGGTATCTACATTCTTCATATTGAAGATTCCATTTTCATTGGCTATGGTGAATTGTACTGTGGAGGTGTCCGTAGCGGTAGCTAGAGCTACACTCGCGTATGGGACACTCGAGTTTTTGTCATCAGATATTTTACCATTGACTTCAAACTGAGCCTCAACTGTAAAAGATAATAGCGTTTGTAAGAGCGTACAGACGAAAGTTTTAGTCATGGACAAGGATTAAACGCCACGAGTGTATGAAAAGTTACTTTTAGACTAAATTTCTTTCGTCCAATTGGCTCTATCTGTGGGCGAAAATTGCCAGGGAGCTTGATTGTTCTCAATGTTACTGTTCATCATAGCCCATTCTGAAGGCATAGCGGATTTTTCCAATGTTTGGTACTGTCTCATACCAAATATGATGTCTACAGGATCTATATTAACTGGACAAGCCTCTACACATGCATTGCAAGTAGTACAAGCAAGTAACTCTTCCTGAGAAATATAATCGTGTAGTGATTTGCCATCGTGATGATCATCTCCATTCGTATCTTTTGCTTTTCCTAGTTCCTCTGCTCTATCTCTGGTGTCCATCATCACTTTACGAGGACTTAGTTTCTTGCCAGTGAGATTAGCGGGGCATACACTCGTACATCTACCACACTCTGTGCAGGTGTAGGCGTCAAGTAAATTTTTCCAAGAAAGATCGGTTACATCAGCAACACCAAATTTTTCTGGTGGAGGCATATTTGGATCAGCTTTACTTGGATCTAGCATCATATTTACCTCATTGGTGATTTCCGGCATGTTAGGTAATTCACCCACAGAGTTTAATTTACTATACCAGGAGTTTGGGAATGCTAAGAAAATATGGAGGTGCTTACTGTATGGTACATAGTTAAGGAATAGCAAAATTCCTATAATATGAAACCACCAGAATACACGCTCGAACACAATAAGAGTGGAAGTAGAATAGCTTTCAAAAAATCCTGTCAAGTATTGTGAGACTGGAAAGCTTCCAGCAGCAACGAAATGGTTTGCACCTCTTTCTTGAAGTAATTGGTCTGCTGCATTCATTTTGAGTAACGCTGCCATGAGAACAATTTCCATAATAAGAATATAGGTAGCATCTTTAGTTGCCCAGCCTTTCATCTCAGGTTTGTGAAAACGTGGTATTTTTGAAATGAATCTTCTGGTAAGAAAAAATACACACGCCACTAAAACCAGTAGTGCGAGAATTTCAAAGAATCCAATAGCAGCATCATATACAGGTCCTAGAAATGCTAGAACTCTATGTGTGCCGAATAGACCATCGATTAAAATCTCAAGCACTTCTATATTGATAAGAACAAATCCTACGTAAACAATGATGTGTAGAATGCCAGCTATTGGTCGCACTACCATTTTACTTTGTCCCAAAGCTACACGTGCCATCGTCTTCCATCTTTCTGATTTGTTGTCATCAATTTTTTTGTCTTTACCCAAAAAAATGTTTCGGCGAATCTGTTTTACCTTTTTTGTAAAAAAATAAATAGCTACACCTAAAGCTAAAGCAAATAAAATTTGTTGTACGTACTGCATTTTGTAGAATTTCAAATGTACTAAAAAAGAGAGCTTAGAATTCCTATTTGTTTCTTTAGACCGTTGCTAAATTAGCAAATGGATGCGTGAAAATAGGATAAAAAAAAGTCTGCCCGAATAGTCGGGTAGACTTCTGATTGTTTTCGTGGTGTGGGGCGGGATCGAACCGCCGACACAAGGATTTTCAGTCCTTTGCTCTACCAACTGAGCTACCGCACCTCCTAGCCTTATTGCTAAAGCGAGTGCAAAAATAAACCGATAGTTTAAATCCTAAAACAAAAAGGCGATAATTATTAAATTACTACAATATGCTTTACCTTGATTTATCTCATGTTACGAGATTTCTATAAATGTTTTGTCATATTTCTGTTTGCTGAGATAAGGATAAAAAAACAATTCGTATGACCTCGTATGAAAAATTTGAACATACTCTTTGTTCTTATAGGATTGCTATTTTCATCATCCTCTATGGCCCAAACAGAACGTACAGTTGTCGTAGAGCATTTTACCAATACCCGTTGTGGAATCTGTGCTAGCAGAAACCCGGCATTCAAAGAGAATGTAGCAAATCACCCAAAAGTTTTGAGTATAACCATACACCCAAGTCGCCTTTACAATTCTTGTGAATTGCACAAACACAACTCCGGAGATAACGATTCTAGAACCAATTATTACGATATTTTAGGAGGTACTCCTAGAATAGTTATACAAGGTAATGTGATTTCCGCCAGTGCTAATTATGGAAGTTCGGCAATTTTTAATCCTTACGAGGAGAAAACCTCACCCTATGATTTGAAAGTGGAAATTTTGAAAAAAACAAAATATTCACTGACCGCAAGAGTGGTACTTGAAAAGGTAGATGAAGATGTTAGAAATTCCTTGTATTTGTACATGCCTGGAGTAGAAGACACATTGAATTTCAGTGTACCAAATGGTGAGAATGTGCATTATAATGTACTCAGAGAGTCATTGTATAATGCAGTAATAACTTCACCGAGTCAGGTTGGAGATTCTGTGGAAATCATAGTAAGAACCGCAATGCATTCAGAGTGGAAGGCTGATCAAATTTCTCTTATTGCTATTGTATAAGATAAAGAAAGTAAAGAAATACTCCAAGCAAATAAATCTGTGGATGTTGAAGTAGAAGAAGATAAGACCTCTAGTGTATCTCTTCTCGATAGACTTGATTATCTATCTATTTATCCAAATCCATCAAAAGGTAAGTATACCATTTCTTCTCCGAGAGTCAATAGTGGCAAGATCACTGTAATTTCCTCCACGGGTTCTCTTATTTTTGAAAAACCATTTAAAGGAGAAGCAATTATTGATCTTTCGAACGTTAAAACAGGACTTTATTTTCTGATTTTAATAGATGAAGATGGTTCAATAACAAAGAAGTTACTGAAGCAATAGTTAAGCTGTTTTTAGTCTGTTTTTCATAAAAGTGCCATAATAAGCAAGGTAGGCAAAACACGCCACTCCAACCCAGTAGCTATGGCGAATTCCAAGGATTGACTCATCTGAAAGATACCCTTGGAATACACTAACAAATCCACCGCCCATAATCATCATAATGAGGAATGCACTTCCTTGACTCTTGAATTTGCCAAGCTTACTCGTTGCTAAGTCAAATACGCATGGCCAAAGGGTACTGCAAAAAAGACCTACGCTTATAAATCCAAAAATACTGAGCATTCCAGAACTAAACATTCCGATAAGCAAACTTAAAATTCCTAATCCAGCAAAGAGTTGCAATTGTCTGTCGGGTTTGTTGGAAGTGATATGAGCTGCAACTAGTAATACCGTCATGGGTATTAGGTAAGGGAAAAATATGCTTATATCAGTGCTGGCTTTAAGTGAATTTATAGCTAAGAATAGTCCAAATGCAAGCAGTGGGGCAAGCACTCGAAGTATATTTTCTTTCACCTTAGAAAGATTAAACGCACCTACGGATGCGGCCCATCGGCCAATCATCAAACTACCCCAGTAAAGTGAAATAAAAGGTGCTACTGCATCTTCTGGTTTGCCATATTCTACCTTAAGATACTCAGCGAGATTTGCTGCAGTACTTACTTCTACACCTACATATACAAAAATACCAATCATCCCCAACCAGAGACTTGGGTAATCGCCAATACGAAGTCTTTCATTATCTGTTTCATTGTTATCTCCAGCAAGCTGGTCTGGGATTTTCGAATATTTGATAGCTATCGCTACGACAATAAATGCAGCACAAAGGATGAGGTAAGGCATTTTCACAGATGCCAAACTCAATGTGGTATTTTCTGCTGTACCTGTACTGCCAAATATGGCGTAACTTAGAATAATGGGAGCTATTGTGGTCCCAACATTGTTGACTCCACCTGCCATACTTAGTCTGCTACTGCCTGTCTCTTTTGAACCCAAACTGATGGCCAGAGGATTAGCTGCTGTTTGCTGCAGTGAGAAGCCTACACCTACAATAAATAATCCTGTCAACATGAGTGGGAATGATTCGTAGCTAGCTGCAGGTAAGAACAAAAAGGCTCCAAACGCACTGATAAGAAGTCCGAGTGAGAGGCCATTTTTATATCCAATGGTATTGAGTACATCTTTACCTCTAGCTCTGCCAATAAGATAATAAGCCAATGCACCTACTGCATATGCGACATAAAAGCAAAACTCTATAAGCTGTGCTTGCCATTGCTCTAAATCAAGGCTCTTTTTGAAAACAGGAATCAATATGGTATTTCCCGCAGCTACAAAACCCCAGAAAAAAAATACACTGACAAGCATCGCGAGAGCCGACTTATAACTTTTACTCATAAAACGAAGATATAAACTTAGTCAGAAGTAGATGAATTAAGTAATCAACGGAGTGTAAAAAAGACTAGATACAAGTCTTAACAGCACCAGTTATTCTAGGATTCAAATTACAGAAACTTAGAGCTAAATAAACAAATGCATCCGCTCTAGTTTTCTTTTTTTGGTAGCTGTACGCACATAGTAGGAGAGAATCCCGGCTACTATGCAGCCTACTGCAATACAGAATATCCACCAATCAAAGTCGGTTGGTACATAGGTTAGTGATAAAGCACCCACATCTTTGTAAAGCTCTGTATTGCCTTCATTTTCTGTTAGGTAAGTTACGAAGTCTACTGTGAAAGATAGTATGCTGATAAATGATCCGAGTATGAAAAGAGTCCATTCTCTCCAGTTAAGTGGAATCTGTTTTGCGATGAGCATTAGAGCAATGCCTATCATAAAGCATGCTAAAATCACAGGAGCAATCACAGGACCTATCCAATTGTATGGTTCTTTTTAGGGGCAGGGGTCTTATTGAATTTCATAATTCTACCCAACTTGTTTCAAGAATTGGGAATGCTAAAGATTGTTGGACTTTGCACAGTCTTCAATGCTTTTATGTTTTTTTGGATGATTCTGATGGATAAGGTTTTTGTTGAGCGTGATATTCAATGTTTTTTGAAAAGACTTAAAACAAGGCTTGAGAATCCGGAGATAGAGGAGATGCGTTATTTAAGAAACTGACTGATGCAAGTGATTGAGTATAGGAGTCTAATTTTTCGCTCACATTAACAATTAAGCATTGAACTGTATCTTCGCACTATGTTTCCAGCACTACAAGGAAATGGGCGTGTTTGGATTTATGTATCCAATAGAGCACTCTCAGAAAATGAGCAAAAAGCAATAAAGGCAGACTTACTAACCTTCTGCAAATCGTGGGCTGCCCACGGCAATCAACTTGCAGCGGATTTTGAAATCTTCCAAAATCAACTAATGGTACTTGCTGTGGATGAGAACGTAGAAGCAGCTACTGGTTGTAGCATCGACAAGGCTACAGCGATGTTTCAGCATGTTGATGCACAGTTAAAATTAGATTTATTCAATAGGATGAATCTTACATTTTTGACAGCAGAAGGTGTTCGCATCGTGAACATGCGAGATATCAATCAAGCTTACCAATCAGGTCTAATTACAGAAGAAACGCTATTTTTAGACAATACCATAAGTGTACTAGAAGATTTACGAACAAGATGGCAAGTGCCGTTCAAAGACTCATGGGCTTACAAGAAGGTTAAATCGCTAACTAGCTAATCAGAAATCAATACAATCTATAACAGATTAACTAATCAATTAATTAACTAAACCTTGCCTAAATTCTTACTTATAGAATCTTCTGGAGATGTATGTTCTGCTGCA
>ERZ1048068.1464-NODE-1464-length-18110-cov-4.832678_pt1 | contig 18110 bp, 13 predicted proteins | sample MGYA00383098_ERZ1048068 | MGnify/ENA primary metagenome ERZ1048068 (study PRJEB29581, sample SAMEA5548368) | metagenome | biome: marine; feature: coastal; material: water | depth 1 m | study: Short-term variability in the microbial, nano- and picoplankton... | reverse complement strand
GTCCTGACCATCGTCTACCAATTTCACCACCTGGGCATATTACTAGATGGATTTTGCAATCTTATTCCGCGCAATATCAAAGCCGACACGCGCGTGGTCGCTCTCAGGCATCCTGCCTTACGCGACACTTGGTCGTCCTGACCATCGTCTACCAATTTCACCACCTGGGCATATTACTAGATGGATTTTCTTCCAAACGACCAGGACTGCTTCCGTGGTCTCTGTGATAAGTTTCTGCGGCCAAATTGCACCAGCTCTCACAGCGGGCGCGAACTATAGTAATCGCGGAAGTTTTTGTCAATTAGAAGAGGCGAAATTAATCAATTTGTGATCTGCTTTTGCCGATTGGCAGGGACTTTTTGCCAGTATTAAACGGTCACAGGCTGTTTGCTGATGACAACCCTGTGAAGCGTGGCTTCAGGGAATAACAGCGGGGATGATCATCAATGCTTGTGACGCCTACATCAACCTACAAGGAGTTAGACTATGTTAAAGAGAAGGTTAAATAAAAGCAGAAAGAATCTTCTGATCGGTGCCGCTGTTTTTGCGCTTTGCGGATCTGCCCCAGCAATTGCCGCGCCAGCAGATCAGGGCAGGGCGATGCTAGCCGAGCAGACCCAGCAACAGATCAATATCAACAGCGCCAATGCCTCTGAGATTGCCGGAACCCTAAAAGGCGTGGGTCTCAAGACAGCGCAAGCCATCGTTGCCTATCGAAATGCCAATGGTGCTTTTAAAAGTCTCGATGAGTTGACCATGGTGAAGGGGGTAGGGCAAAAGACAGTGAAGAAAAACCGACAGAAAATAGTGCTCGAATAAGACACTGGCACTCTGCAAATAACGGTCGCTGCGGCGGCCGTTTTTTTTATCCCTGGTTCCTTTTTTACCGGGCCTTCGGTAGGATGCGCGTGCATAATTATTATAAATCTTAACGAGTAAAGACATGCTATCGCTACCTAAATCCCTCTCCAACCCGTTTTCTCTTGATCTGCGCGCACTGGCGCTGATGCGCATCGGTGTCGGAGCATTGATTTTGATAGACCTTTTGCTGCGCGCATCCAGTTTTACAGCATTTATGACCGACAGGGGGGTTATGTCCCGCGAGATGTCGATGTCGGTCAATTCCGATTGGCACTGGTCGCTGTATTGGGTCAATGCCGAACCTTTCTGGGCGATATCGCTAATGGTTATCGCCGCCTGTTTTGCCCTGATGCTGATGTTTGGCGTGCGCACTCGCCTGGCATCGGTGGCCAGCTTTATACTTCTTGCATCTCTGCACAACCGCAACCCTTACATTCTTCAGGGTGGTGATAACTTACTCCTATTGCTGTGTTTCTGGGGTTGTTTCTTACCCTGGGGCGAGCGCGCGTCTGTCGATGCCTCGATGGTGCGCGAGCCGCGAACCTCGAACCGTTATTTCAGCGCTGTCAGCGTGGCGCTGGTACTGCAGGTAATGTCGGTGTACTTCTTCTCCGCGCTGTTAAAAACCGGCGTTGAATGGGTGCGTGATGGTACTGCCATCTATTTCGCGCTGCACAATGATCAGGTTGCTTTTGGACTGGCATCGCTGTGGCGAGACTGGCACGGATTTACCGCGGTTCTGACCCACTATGTCTGGTGGCTGGAATTGATTGGCCCGATACTGGCGCTGAGCCCGCTGTGGTTTGCCGGCTTCCGCACACTGGTCGTGGTTGCCCTGGTCGCCATGGAGATAGGGTTTATATTTAACTTGCGCATCGGTCTATTTCCCTTTGTCTCAAGCTTGTCCCTAATTGCCATTTTGCCATCCTCGGTCATGGATTATATCTGGCCATCGAAAAAACCGAATCAGCCTTTAATTCAAATGTATTTTGATAAGCAGTGCGCTTTCTGCGAGAAGACTTGCTATCTGCTGCGCTACCTTCTGGGTATCAATGCAACAATTGCAGCGGCACAGGATGACAAGCAGATTGGCCCGGTTCTCGAGCGTGAAAACAGTTGGGTTGTGGTCGATGAACAGGGCATTCAGCGTCTGCGCTGGGCGGCGCTGGTATTTGTCTTTGCCTCGAGCAGACGATTTTCCTGGCTTGCAAAACCGATGCAAAAAGCCGGTGCCGCTGGCGATCGTGTCTACAACTGGATCGGTGATCATCGCTATGAATTTGGGGCCCTGACAGCGCGCTGGATGCCCTGGCGCAAAACATACCCGCGCATTGGTATTATCAGTTCAGTGTTTGTCGCTGGGTTGACTGCGCTGCTGTTTTGGCAGAATCTCGCCTCAATCAAGACCTGGAATCCCGTGCATGGCATAGATACCGGTGTAAGCAACGGTTATCGAATTCCCGCACCAAGGTTTTTTGAACCGCTCTATCGAGGGCTGCGTCTCGAGCAGTACTGGAGCATGTTTGCGCCATATCCGCAAAAAAAGGAAGGCTGGTTTATCCTGCCGGGAGTGCTGAGCAATGGCACACTGGTCAACCTCTCCGCTGATAAGATTGAGCTGCCAACCGCCGAGCGCCCCGAGAGCAGTGAACAGTTTGAAAGCTATCGCTGGCGAAAGTACATGAACTTTCTCTGGTCAAAGCGCAATGCGAGATACCGCAAGCCTTTTGGTTACTCGGTTTGTCAGGATTGGAACAGCCGTCATGACTGGTCGGAAAATCTTGAGGCGTTTAATATGTACTTTATCCAGGACACCACCATGCCCCCGGGCAAAACCTCACCGCTAAAAACTCACAGGCTTTTGCGTTATCACTGCAGAAACTCCAGCTTGCTGGCTCAAAACCCTCTCGAGAAAGCAGTTAAGGCCCAGGGTGACAAACAGCTGATAGAGACACTAAGGATCAGGTAAATATTATTTGCACAACCTGCAGATATTACCTAAAGACAGAGTATGAATTTATACTGGCGGCAACCCAGGTTTAGTTATGGAAAAGCCGACATCGACTTCAGAGCTCTGTACACAAGAGATAAATAGTTTGGAATTTAAATAGCGTGGCGAACATTTTATGAGCCTAGACGCCACCATCACACTGGCCGTTTTATTCGGTTTTCTGGTTCTCGCGATCAGCGGCCGCCTGGCCGTCGATATCGCCCTGGCCGTGGCCATGACCGTGCTTCTGGTTTTTGGGGTACTCACACCGCATGAGGCACTGGAAGGGTTTTCCAATCCCGCTCTGTTTATTATCGCCTGCTTTTATATTGTCTCATCGGCCCTTAAGGAAAGCGGGGCTCTCCACTGGTGGATCATGCGCTGGTTGGGAGAGAAGCGTTCCGTCAAGGGTGCGATGCCGCTAATTATGGGGCCTGTCGCCGCCAGTAGTTCGGTCATCAGTAACACGCCGGTGGTGGCAATCTTTATCCCGCTGATTCAGGACTGGGCCCGGCGTCAGAATATCTCTATCTCGAAACTCTTAATACCGCTGAGCTATGCATCGATATTGGGTGGTACCTGCACCCTGATCGGCACCAGCACCAACATCATCATCGTCGGCATGTTGCAGGGTTCTGCAGAGGTCGAAAAGCTCAGCCTGTTTAGCCCTGCAGCTGTGGGCATACCCCTGGTACTGCTGGGCATTCTCTACTTTGTCTCCATGGGTCATCGCTTATTACCTGAGCGCAAGGGACTTGGGGAGAAAATCGTTGATACCCGCCAGTACGCAGTTTCCATGCGTGTCGAAGAGGGCGGCGTGCTCTCCGGTATGTCTATTGCAGATGCCGGATTGCGCCATCTACAATACAGTTTCCTTTCTGAAATCCAATCCAAAGGCCATGTTATCCCGGCGGTAGGTCCTGAGGAAATCCTTGGCGATAATGATATTTTGGTGTTTGTCGGCCAGCCGGAAGCGGTCAGTGAACTGCGTCAGTTTCGCGGTCTGGCACCAGCCGAAAACGAAGTTCTGGAGCTGGATATTCCTTACAGTAGCCGCGCATTGATAGAGGCGGTGGTGTCACCGGTCTCCAATATGATTGGCCAAACAGTCAAGGAAACAACCTTTCGCACCATGTTTGGTGGCGTTATTCTCTCTATCTCGCGCAACGGCAAGCGCATCAATGAAAAGGTCGGCAATATTGTAATCAGGCCCGGTGACACGCTGCTGCTGGAAGCCGCTCGGGGGTTTGTGCGCCGCCACCGCTACAGCCGCGACTTTATTCTGTTGAGCCGAATTGACGATGCCACCATTCCCGACGTCTCAAAGGCCCCGGTGGCACTGGGATTATTGGCAACTTTTATTGTTGTCGTCGTGCTGGGGCTGATGACACTGCTCTCTGCCTCGATGTTGCTGGTCGCAGCACTGGCCGTAACCCGTTGTATTTCCGTGGAATTTGCCCAGCGCAGTATTGATATGCGGGTTATTCTGGCGATTGGTGCATCCCTGTCACTGGGCTTTGCCCTGCAAAAAACCGGCCTGGCTGACATGGCAGCCCAGACAATAATGTCCCTGGCCGATGGCAACCCCTATATAAATCTTCTACTTTTATACTTGGTAACGGTTGCCGCGACGGAGCTAATCACTAATAATGCCGCGGCAGTTTTAATGTTCCCCATAGCCCAGGCACTGAGCGCTGAGCTGGATGTCAGTCTCTTGCCCTTTGTGATGACAATAATGTTTGCTGCTTCGGCAAGCTTTTTGACACCCTTTGGTTACCAGACCAACTTAATGGTTCAGGGCCCCGGTGGTTATCAGTTTTTTGACTACTGTCGGGTGGGAGGCATATTGAGTCTGCTGGTCGGAGCGGTGGTAATTTTTTGGGTGCCGGTAATCTGGCCTTTCTAGCGAAATTAACGATCTAGACTATACTGATTAGCATAATCTTGAACGGTTTTTTCAAGAGTCCTGGTCTTGTATAGCAGAGTAATTTATTCGGCTGACAGTATTGTAAGCCCAACGAAAAGAGCGTCTCGCAGGAGACATTTTAAGAGAGAGATTGATGACTGAATTAACCTGTTTCAAGGCCTACGATATTCGCGGACAGCTGGGCGCAGAGCTCAACGAAGAAATCGCCTATCGAATTGGTCGTGCCTATGCGGAATTTTTACAACCGAAAAGCATTGTACTGGGCGGCGATGTTCGCCTGACCAGTGAAGCGCTCAAGACCGCACTCAGTGAAGGTATTCGCGATTCAGGTTCAGACGTTATTGATATTGGCATGGTTGGCACCGAAGAAGTTTACTTTGCCACCTCCCATCTTAATGCCGATGGTGGAATAGAGGTCACCGCCAGCCACAACCCCATTGACCACAATGGTATGAAGCCGGTGCGCGAAGGCTCAAGACCGATCAGTGCAGATACCGGCCTGCTGGATATCAAGCGCCTTGCGGAAGAAAACCAGTTTGCTCCGGTGGATCCGCAGAAGCGCGGCGCGTATCAGAAGATCTCGGTACTGCAGCCCTATCTTGATCACCTGTTTGGCTATATCGACGCGGCGAAGATCAAACCCCTCAAACTGGTGATGAACGCGGGTAATGGCGCCGCCGGTCATGTGGTTGATGCCATCGAACAGCGCTTTGCCGAACTCAATTTGCCCGTTGAGATTGTCAAGATTCACAATCAGCCGGATGGCACCTTTCCCAACGGTATCCCCAATCCAATCCTCCACGAAAATCGTGCCCCGACCATTGATGCCGTGCTCGAGCATGGCGCTGATATGGGCATTGCCTGGGACGGTGATTTTGATCGCTGTTTCCTGGTGGATGAAAAGGGCAATTTTATTGAAGGCTACTATATTGTCGGCCTGCTGGCAGAAGCATTCCTGTTGAAAAACCCCGGTGCCAAGGTTGTACACGACCCACGGCTTACCTGGAATACTATCGATGTGGCGAACAAGAGCGGCGGCCAGGCGATTCAGTCAAAGACCGGGCACGCCTTTATCAAAGAGCGCATGCGCGCCGAAAATGCTATCTACGGTGGCGAGATGAGCGCCCACCATTATTTTCGTGACTTCTTCTACTGCGACAGTGGCATGATCCCGTGGCTGTTGGTTATCGAGTTGATTTCCAGCACCGGAAAACCCCTCTCTGAGCTGGTCAATGATATGGTCATCGCCTATCCTTCACCCGGCGAGATCAATCGCAAGATTGCCGATCCCGCAGCAGCGATCCAGAAAGTTCGCCAGCACTACGAAGCAGACGCAATGGTTATTGATAACACCGATGGTATTTCCATGGAGTTCCCCGAATGGCGCTTTAATCTGCGCATGAGTAATACCGAGCCGGTAGTGCGGCTTAATTTGGAGACCCGGGGTGACACAGAATTGCTAGCCAAGTGTGAGAGTGAAATTCTTTCATTATTGGACCAGGCATAAATTTATAAGTGGCAATAACTCAGGGATATAGAGTATGGCGAGCTGGTTTTTACTTCAGACCAAGACAAGGCAAGAGAGCAGGGCAGTAGAGAATCTCCAGCGTCAAGGCATCGATTCATTCTGCCCAATGATACGCGTGGAGAAAGTCTCTCGCGGTAACAGAGTTGTAAAGCTCGAGGCTCTGTTTCCCGGATATCTATTTGTAAACTTCAATCAAACCTCGGTTTCGGCAACCACTGTTCGATCCACCCGAGGTGTCAACCGTTTTGTTACCTGCGCTGGCTCACCAGTGATAGTGCCAGATGCTTTAATTGAACAGTTGCAAAAGCGCACGGATCCCAGCAGTGCAGAATTGGTCTCCAATCTGCCTAAAATTGGTGAGAAACTGGAAATTATCGAGGGTCCCTTTAGAGGGCTCAACGCAGTATTTTCCCAAGTCGACGGTGACCAGCGTGCCGTAGTTTTGATTAATCTCTTAAATCAACAGGTAAAAGCTTCAATACCCTTTAGCAGTCTGGCTGCCAGAGATGGGAGTTCAGAGAGGGAATAGAATAAGAGGCGCTAGCGCCAAGACAACAGATATAATTTGAATGGATGCGAAATAAAAAAACATGGAACTGTTTATGAACAAGACAAAAATCTTCTTTACATACTGCTTTAGCCTTAGCTTACTTGCAATCAGTACAGCCCTAACCGCAAACCAGTTACCTGTGGGTGCAGAGGAGAGCCTCGAAGAGGCACGACAGCTCTGCCAGGGAATCAGTGAATCCAACAAGCGTCTGGCAAAATCTGCCGGTTATGATGTTGACAAACTGTGTAGCAGTCTTGAACTGATTGAGTTACCGGAAGATGATAGCAGCGATGAGCAGCTAGTCTTGCCGCGCAAAAAAACAGCACAAAATGCGTCGCCACAGCAGTCGCCGATGGAAGAAAAAACCACTCAAGATGCACCGCGAAAAGGGTTGCGCGCTTTTGGCTATGATCTTTTTGCCGGTGAACCGATTAGCTTTGAACCAGCCTTGCGAATTCCCGTATCACCCAACTACATTCTTGGTCCCGGGGACACGGTAAAGGTTTTATTTTATGGCAAGATCAATGAATCCCATGATCTTGAGATTAATCGCAACGGCTACATAGAGTTTCCCCAGCTCGGTCCAGTGAACCTGGCGGGAATGACGTTCAGTGATGCCAAACAGCTGTTACAGCAACGTATCAAAGAAGAGATTATCGGCATCGAGGCGAGTATTAGCCTTGGTGAACTGCGTTCTATGCAGGTGTTTATGCTCGGCGAAGCCTACAAGCCAGGCACCTATACCATCTCGGCACTGTCCACCATGACCAATGCCCTGTTTCTATCCGGTGGTCTCAGCGATATCGCCTCGCTGCGTAACCTGCAGTTAAAGCGCGCCGGTAACGTTGTCGCTCAACTCGACCTCTACGACCTGTTGCTGCATGGTGACATCAGCCATGATGCACAACTGCAATCCGGCGATACCATCTATATTCCCACCGTCAAACAAACCGCATCTGTTGATGGCGCCGTGCGGCGGCCCGCCATATACGAACTCAAAGATTCAGTAACAGCCCAGCAGCTTATTGAGCTTGGCGGCGGACTAACACCCACCGCCTACCGTAAAAGTGCGCGAATTCATCGGGTTACCACAGCGGGCTTCAGGAGCGTTCTCGATATCGATTTGACCACCAGCGAAGGCAGAAACACTGCCATTAAAAGCGGTGATCTATTGGTGGTTGACAGTGCTGTAGAACAGCAGGAGATGATCGTGACCCTCTCGGGGCATGTGCATCATCCCGGAGAATTTCTGTGGCGCCAGGGGTTGCGCATATCAGACCTGGTAAAAAGCATTAAAAGTCTCAAACCCAATGCCGACCTGGACTTTGCCCTGATTCGTCGCGAGCTGCCGCCAATCGGCAAAATTGAACCTCTGTTTGTCGACCTGCGAGCAGTGCTTGCCGACCCCAATAGCAGTGCCAATAGGCACTTTTCCCCCGGGGATGAATTGATCATCTTTTCCAATGAAAGCAATCGCGCCGCGAGCCTTGCAGAATTTGTCCAGTCCCTGCGATTGCAATCAAAATCCGGGGAAATGGCACAGATAGCCACCATTACCGGCACCGTCCGCTCGCCCGGTGAATATCCCCTGACCAAAGGCATGACAGTGACGCAATTGATCGCTGCGGCAGGAGGGCTTAATGAAGAGGCCTACACGCAGGTTGTCGAGCTCTCCCGGCATGACTTCTCGAATATTGAGAAAGCGGCAACCGATCATTTTGCCGTGACCCTGACAAAGGCCCTGCAAGACCCGAGTGCAGACCCGCAACTTCAGCCCTATGACGTGATTTCGGTGCGCACAATTCCGGAATTTCGAGAAAACCTCAGTATCAGCCTGAAAGGCGAAGTGCGTTTTCCCGGCAACTATCGATTTCGCCGTGGCGAGACATTATCCGAGGTCATAGAGCGGGCTGGCGGACTCACTGAAATGGCCCACACAGATGCAGCTGTATTTACCCGCAGCAGCCTCCGCGAACAGGAAGCGAAACGGCTCCAGGAATTGCGCAAGCGGCTGCGTTCAGACATTGCCACGAGGAGTCTTGAAAGAGCCAATGAGGGCGTGTCAGCAGGCAATGGTGATTCAGAGAAAATACTCGCTGAGCTTGAAGCCACAGAGGCCCTAGGTAGGTTGGTTATCGACCTTGACGCCATATTGGATCATACAGTCGATGATGTGACATTAAAAAATGGCGACCTATTGGTAATTCCCGAGTACCGCCAGGAAATATCTGTAGTTGGCGAGATCCAGCATCCCTCGGCACATCTTTACAATCGCCAGTTGAAAATAGACGACTATATTGATCTCAGCGGCGGCATCAATCACCGCGCAGATCTCAAGCGACTCTATGTGGTAAAAGCCGACGGATCAGTAGCGCTACCCGGTCGCACAGGTTGGTTCAAGCGGCGCAATAATAGCATTGAACCAGGCGATACCATTGTTGTGCCACTGGATGTCGATCGTCGCCGAACCCTGACAGTGTGGAGCGAAGCCAGTGCCATTATCTACCAGTTGGCTCTGGGTGCAGCAGCAGTTAATAGTTTTTAGGGCGCTTATAAAAAAATAGCAAAACATAGGAAATCACGGATGGCGATCAAAGGACGATCAGCGAAAAACTGGGTGCAAACTCTCTGCAGAATACGCAGTGGCACTGTGTGGCTGATACTCGCACTGGCCATTGTCAGTCTCTCACCATTGGCCGATGCAGGACCATGGATGGATACCCGGGATTCTGGTCTCAGAGTCGATATAGAGCGGTTGTCCAGCGCAGGGGTTATAAAAGTGCCGATCAACACCCGCCCGCTGATGTGGTCGGCAATCCTCAATGACCTTGAAGCCACGAAGATAAAAAATCTTCCAGAGCAGCTAAAAAACAGTTTTGCCCGTGTTACCAGCGCAGGCAAACAGGTCACCCGTATCAATAGTCCGCAGCGCTCATTACGACTTTCTGCTGCCAACCAGACACAGCTTTTACGCCACTTTGGTGACAGCGCCCGCGAGCAGGGCGAACTGAGTTTGCGGCACAGTGCAATTACCGAGCACTTTGCCTACAACCTCGAAGTCACCCGCGTCTTTAGCCCCTGGGACGGCGACAAAATCCATTATGACAACAGCTACTTTGGCGTTGTTCTGGGAAATTGGATTGGCCTGATTGGCAGCGTTGAGCGCTGGTGGGGGCCCTCCTGGAACAGTAGTTTAATCCTCACCAACAATGCGCGGCCAACCCCGGGCCTGACCCTGCAGCGCAACTACTCAGACCCATTCGAACTGCCCCTGCTGAACTGGCTTGGGCCCTGGACCACCACCCTGTTTATCACCGAGCTCGATGATCAGCGCTTTATCGATAACGCCAAACTGCTCGGCATAAGTGTTGGCTTTCGTCCCACTCAGACGCTGGAAATAAACCTGCGACGAACCGCGCAGTGGGGAGGTGAGGGCCGACCGGAGAGCATTAAAAACTTCTTTGAGCTGCTGACAGGCATCGCCGATAACTGCGGGGAGATTAGCTGTAAGGCCGATGAGCCGGGAAACCAGCTGGGCGGCATTGATATTCGCTGGGATCTTCCATGGCTGGATGGCTCGGTGTATGGCCAGACCATTGGTGAAGATGAAGCTGGCGGTCTTCCCTCGCGCCGCGCGTATCAGGCGGGCATGCAGATAAACCTCAGTCGCCCGTGGTTTGAAGGTGCCGTGTTTATTGAATTCGATGAGACCAGCCTGAGATCAGCGCCAAGCCCTTATAACACACTCTATAACCACAGTATTTATCGCAGTGGTTATCGATATCAGGGGCGCGTTATCGGCGCCACCTGGGATAATGATTCGCAGATCATCAGCATCGGTGCAGTTGGCTATCTCGCCAATGGCGATAAAGTTGAGGCGCGATATAGCCTGGGTGATATCAACGCGGACAGTATAGCCGCCACCTCATCAGCGCACTCCATCAGCACCAGGGGCGCAACAATTAATACCCTCTCGGCAAAATGGCAGCGGGAATTTTTCTGGGGAGAAGTGGATATTGAGGGTCGCTATACAGATCAAGTAATGGATGAGTTTGGCCGTCAGGAAGACAAATTACGTGTGGCGGCATCGGTTAACTACTATTTTTAGTGTTGGGTGATGGTCGCTCTGTCGGGATGACATATAAAAAGCCCTATCATCCCGTCAGAGCGCAGCGACGGGATTCCTCACATACGTTCGGAATGACAGATAAAAACCTTTGTCATCCCGACAGAGCGCAGCGACGAGGGATCTCTCACATGCGTTCGAGATGACAATATAAAAACGAAAAAGCAAAGGAATTGTTTACAGTTTATGGATAAAACAAAAAGCACAGATAGTAAAAGCACATACAGCAAAGGAATCATCCTCGCCGGTGGCTCCGGAACGCGCCTGCATCCGATCACCCTGGCCGCCTCAAAGCAGCTATTGCCGGTCTACGACAAACCGATGATCTACTACCCGCTGTCTGTCCTAATGCTGGCCGGGATACGTGAAATACTGATTATCTCAACCCCCATCGACCTGCCGGGTTTTCAGCGCATGCTCGACGATGGCAGTCAATTCGGGCTCAGTATCAGCTATGCCGAACAACCATCACCGGACGGCCTGGCACAGGCCTTTATTATTGGCGAAGAGTTTATCGGCGACCACAGTGTCGCGCTGGTGCTCGGCGACAATATCTTTTACGGCCAACACTTCAGCGACAAACTCGAAAACGCCGTCGCCAAACAGCAGGGCGCCACGATCTTCGCCTACCATGTCAACGACCCGCAGCGGTTTGGCGTGGTTGAATTTAGTCCTGATGGCAAAGCCCTGAGCATCGAGGAAAAACCCCAGAAGCCAAAATCCAGATACGCCATTACCGGCCTTTATTTTTACGACAATGACGTAATTGAAATCGCCAAAAGCATTGAACCCTCAGCCCGTGGTGAACTGGAAATTACCGATATTAACAACGCCTATTTAGCCCGCGGCGACCTGCATGTCAGCCTGCTTGGCCGCGGCTTTGCCTGGCTCGATACCGGCACCCACGACAGCCTGCTCGAGGCCAGCCAGTTTGTGCAAACCATTGAACATCGCCAGGGCCTGAAAGTCGCCTGCCTTGAAGAAATCGCCTATCAGCGTGGTTGGATCTGTGCGCAACGACTGCAGGAACAGGCCAGTGCACTGCATAAAACCGGCTACGGCCAATATCTGCAAAAAGTTGTTGAGGGCTACAGATGAATATTATAGAAACTGGCGTCAGCGGCGCGGTGATAATCGAACCCCAGGTAATTGGCGATGCCAGAGGCTTCTTTATGGAAACCTTCCAGGCCGAGCGTTACAAAAAACAGGCGCATATCGACCTGCCGTTTGTACAGGACAATCATTCGCGCTCAACCAGGGGGGTACTGCGTGGCCTGCACTTCCAGAAAAGCAAACCCCAGGGCAAACTGGTCAGGGTTGTGCGCGGCGAAGTCTTCGATGTGGTTGTCGATCTGCGCAGTGACTCACTAACCTTTGGCAAGTGGCACGGCGTCTGGCTGTCCGAAGAGAACCACCGGCAATTGTGGCTGCCGCCGGGCACCGCCCACGGCTTTGTCGTCACCTCGGACAGCGCCGACTTTGAGTATAAATGTACCGATTACTACGACCCCAATGACGAAGGCTGCCTGCTGTGGAATGATCCACAACTCAAGATTGACTGGCCCATCACCAATCCAATCCTGTCGGACAAAGACAGGGCAGGGCAGCGCTTTACAGCGCTGGCTGAGGAGTTGGGCCAATGAAGCTGTTAATCACCGGCGCTGCCGGCCAGTTGGGTAAAACCTTTGTCAGCCAGCTTAAAGCCACCAGAGAGATCCAATTTACCGCCTACAGCCGCGGCGACCTGGATATCACCTGCGTCGACGAAGCGTACACAGTTATTGCCCGCGACCGCCCGGACTTTGTTATCAATGCAGCCGCCTACACCCAGGTGGACTTAGCCGAATCTGAAAAAGAGAATGCCTATCTGGTCAATCAAACAGGCCCGGCCAATCTCGCCGAAGTCTGTAAGCGGCTTGACATCCCTCTGGTGCATTTCTCTACCGACTATGTGTTCGATGGCAGTAAAACAGCCCCCTGGCTAGAAGATGACCCAACAGCCCCGCTGGGGATTTACGGCGCCAGCAAACTGGCCGGCGAGAGAGCCATTACCCAAATACACAGCAAGCACCTGATCTTTCGCACCAGCTGGATATTTTCAGAATTTGGCCACAACTTTGTAAAAACCATGCTGCATGTGGGCGCCACGCGCGAAACGCTCAACGTCGTCGATGACCAGATAGGCAAGCCGACGTCCGCCCAGGAAATTGTCCGCCTGGTGCTGGCGATACTGCCAAAAAGTGAACCCCACTGGGGAATTTATAATCTCGCCCAGCCCTGTCCGATCAGCTGGCATGGCTTTGCCCAGGCAATTTTTGAGCAGGCCCGCAACCTCGACAGACACTACTGGGAGAATCATCTGCAGGTCAGCGACCTGCAACCCATTCCAAGCCGCGACTATCCCACCCATGCCCAGCGCCCCGCCAACTCCGCACTGGACACCGCCAAGATCGAAAGCACCTTTGGCCTGAGCATAAAACCCTGGCAGGAGAGCCTTAATGAAACTCTGGGAGCACTGCAAGCCAATGACTGATTTTCAGCCACAAAATATCCTGGTTACCGGTGGCGCCGGCTTTATAGGCAGCAATTTCGTGCGCTATATGCTCGCCACTGACCCCGAGGTAAAGATCGTGAACCTCGACAAACTCACCTATGCAGGCTCAATGGAAAACCTGCAGGACCTGCCTGATCCAGCCCGCCATCAATTTGTGCAGGGCGATATCTGTGAGCAAACGCTTGTCGCCAAGCTTCTAGAGCAAAATCGCATCGATACCATCGTGCATTTCGCTGCCGAGAGTCATGTCGACCGCTCGATTAGCGGCCCTGGTGAATTTATCCAGACCAATATTATTGGCACCTATGAGCTGCTTGAAGCCGCCAGAGCTTATTGGCAAAAAAGCCACGGCCTCGACAGCCAAAAATGCCGCTTTCAGCATATCTCCACCGACGAAGTATTCGGCACACTGGCACTGACCGACCCAGCATTTACCGAAACCACTGCCTATGCACCAAACTCGCCATACTCCGCCTCCAAGGCCGCCTCAGATCATCTGGTAAGAGCCTGGCACCACAGCTTCGGAATGCCGGTCACCACCAGTAACTGCTCAAATAACTACGGCCCCTGTCAGCATGCGGAAAAGTTTATTCCTACCGTCATAGCCGCCTGTCAGCAGCGTAAACAGATCCCCATTTACGGCGACGGCAGCAACATCCGCGACTGGCTGTATGTGGAAGACCACTGCTCCGGCATTGATGCCGTAATACGCCGCGGCCAATTGGGAGAAACCTACAATATCGGCGGCATCAACGAATGGTCAAATATCGACATTTGCCGCCTGATCTGTGACCTAATGGACAGACAAAACCCGCATGGCGCGCCGCACAGGCAGTTGATTAGTTTTGTCCCCGATCGCCCCGGCCACGACTGGCGATATGCCATCAATGCAGAAAAAATTGCCACAGAGATTGGCTGGCAGCCTAGAGAAACCTTCGAAACCGGAATCGCCAAAACAGTGGAAAAGCAATGCTTGGTAGAAGCCTAGTTAGCCTCCTGAAGATTTCTCCCTTCGGTCGAAATGACAAGGAGATGTCATCACGACAGAACACCCTATACCTGTCATCTCGACAGAGCGAAGCGACGAGAGACCCCCAACAGATTTCTCCCAAAGGTCGAAATGACAAAGAGATGTCATCTCGACAGAGCGAAGCGACGAGAGACCCCCAACAGATTTCTCCCAAAGGTCGAAATGACAAAGAGATGTCATCTCGACAGAGCGAAGCGACGAGGGACCCCCAACAGATTTCTCCTAACGGTCGAAATGACAAAGCAGTACCACCACAACAGCACAACCCCACCCAGGGAAATAAAAAGGACCACAACTATGCAGCATGAAATACAACCCGCTCAGTCAATCGACGATGAAATCGACCTGCGAGAACTGGCAACCGTACTCTGGGCAGGCAAAAACCTAATTGTCAGTATTACCGCGCTATTCGCCATCATCACGCTGATAGTTGTGGTGCAGATACCCAACCAGTACAAAGCCACAGCCGTAGTCTCGCCATCGCAAAAAGGTGGCTCCTCTGTACTAAGCACAATGGCATCACAATTCGGTGGACTCGCCTCCCTGGCCGGCATAAAAGTCCCCTCAGGCGAAGGCGGCGAAACCGAAGCCGCCATGGAAATAATACAATCCTGGAGCTTTATCGAAGAATTTATCCAAAGTAACCAGCTCGCCGCCGAGATCTTCGCGGCAGATAACTGGGATAGAGAAAGCAATAGCCTCAGCTATGACGAAAGCCTGTATGACAGCCAGCAAAAGCAATGGGTAAGAAAATCGCCTGCCGGCAAAACCATCGAGCCCACCAGCTGGGAACTCTACCAGGCCTTTTCCGAGCGCCTGACTGTCACCACCGACAAGACTACAGGCATGATAACTATCGCCATTGAATATTATTCACCGGTACTCGCCAAGCAGTGGCTGGATAGCTATATCACCACGATTAACAACTATATGCGCAGCCGCAAACTCGAGCAGACCAACAGCAATATTCAATACCTGCAAGCGCAAATAGAAAAAACCGCCATAGCGGGCATGAAAGAGGTCTTCTACCAAATTATTGAAGAACAGATTAAAAATAAAATGCTCGCCGAGGCCAGTCCTGAATATGCCTTTGTTACGGTAAATCCGGCGATGGTACCAGAGAAAAAGTCGCAACCTAAGCGGGCGTTGATTTGCATTCTCGCTACTCTTCTAGGTGCTATGCTTTCAGTGCTGGTGGTTTTGATAAGACACTATGCCTTCGCTGAAAGGCGTTAATTGTATACGCTTTTATACGCAGAAATCAGCGCGCTAACTGAGTGTGATTTGACGCTACAAGCTCGGCGCAGAACCAGCAAAGCGTCTTTGGTTATCTAATATGCTCATGATCGAGACCGGTCGACTGATGAGCATTTAATTATTTTTTCTTTATATCTGCGGCTTCAATACGCGCGTGTTGATTGTACAAATGAGCCTGTGTATAAAGTGTCGCTGCTTATTCGTAAAAAATCCTTAAGAGATTTAGCTGCCTGCAAAAATCTCGCTAATTGGTTTTCCTAATCTGAAAAAATATTCAACTATTGATGGCTGAGACGTTGTAAACGCTGGTGATTGCGAATATTATGCATTTGTTAATTAATGAACTTCACGAGGATTTTGGTCATGATCGTTAAAGAAATTTTCAAAGGAATTTTCGCGCCCCTAGTTACAGCTCTCGCGCTAATTCTGATGCTCACAGGTTGTTCCGATCCTGAGGATATTTTGGAGCCAGTTGATCCTGTGGATCCCGTAATTGTCACGCCGCCTGAAGCGCCGGCCGAGCTGTCGGTTGTAATATCAGGTTCCGTCGTCGATTCTGCCTCTGGTGCTGTTGTTGACGGCGCGACAGTGAGCTTTTATGAGAGCGGTGAAGTAGCGACAAATATCCTCGATATTGACGGCAATGCAGTGACCTCGGTGGTAGTTGCTGACGGCTCCTTCGAGGTAACCACGGCAAATGACATAACTTCCTTCAAGATGGTGGCATCTGCTGACGCTTACAGTTCAGACTCACTAGACGTAAGCTTTGGAGTCGATGATGAGACCATTACTGTCCAGCTGGAACTTCTATCGGATGAAGCTGAGGGTGTTGCGGCTGTAGCGGTCGAGGCCGCGGTAGTTGACGCAACTGTCGCTGAAGAGATCACCGTTACCACCGAGGAGCTAGAACCCGGTGAGGATGCCCCGGACGGTTCTGTTGACGTTGTAATTCCTGCTGCTGTCCAGCTGCAGGATGCGGATGGTAACGCTGTTGCCGGTGATACGCTTACCGTAGATGTAACCTATGTTGAGTCAACCGAAGCAGATGATGCTCAGCCAGAGGACGAGGGCACATCGATTGCAGAAGTTATACCTGAGGGCCTTAACTCCGATGCGGCCGCCGACGAAGTGCTCGTGCCGGTGGGTGTTGCGGAAGTTAACATGGATATCGACGGAACCGCTGTTAAAGAGTTCAGCTCTCCAATTACTATTACTATCAACCTGCCCAGTGACACTCAAGTTCCATCCGCAGGCCGTGTTGTCGCTGAAGGCGACCAGTTTGGCGTTCGCTCATACGATGAGCAGACATTGACTTGGAAAACTGAAGAGAACAACGCCATTGTCGGTGCCGCGGTTGGTGATACATTCCCTGCGGCCCTGGAGATTGATCACCTGACATTCTTTGCCCTGACAGATGCGGTTGCGGCTTGTGAGAGCGATATTAACTTTTCGTTCTCTGGTGATGATGTGCCTGCATCCGGCTTAAAGCTAATCGTTCGTTCGAATGAGTACTCAAGCACTAATTTCTTCTCTCAGGCTGATACCACTAGTGCCGCTTTCAGCACTTTGACAGCTGCCGAGGCGAAGAGTCTGGGTATCACTGCCGACACGAATGCCAGTGTCAAGGTTAAGGATTTCGATGGTAATGTTTGGTACACCTCTGCAGGTGATATCTCCCTCTGCGGCGCGTCTATCGATATTGTCCTGGATAACCCGGTGGTAACGGTAAATGAGAATTTAAGCCTAACCCTGTCATGCTCAAATGACGAGACAGTCTCATCTCCACTGCAGAATGCTGTTGTCTCCTACCGCAAGAATACCTCTTCACCCAGCGTTGTTGCTGTTGAGGGCGAAGCGGGCGTCTACAGCCTTGTGTCCCTCGATAGTAGTCTTGGGTCTTACCTGGTGAAAATTAATACTCGTGGTGAGAGTGGTATCGTTAATACAACCATCAATCCTGATGGGACTAACGAGAGTTTCGATATTGCCAATGAATGTGATGTGGCTACCGGCTCAGGGGCGGGCTAATAACCGCGCTAGGAAGGTAATTGATAGGGGTGGCCTTGCCACCCCTTTTTTATAGCACGATTTTAACTGAAATTGAGTTCATTATGTTATCTGGTAGTTTTCCGGTTGGTCTGGCTTCAATTCTAAGGGCGCAGCTTGCCTGGATGGCGCTTGCTCTGTGTATGGCTCTGACCACTGCCTATGCCGATAATCCCACCTTCAATAATGAGCTTAACTACCTAGGCTCGTCGGGTCTGTTTTTTACACCCAGCGGGTCATC
>ERZ1048068.1459-NODE-1459-length-18159-cov-4.458794_pt1 | contig 18159 bp, 5 predicted proteins | sample MGYA00383098_ERZ1048068 | MGnify/ENA primary metagenome ERZ1048068 (study PRJEB29581, sample SAMEA5548368) | metagenome | biome: marine; feature: coastal; material: water | depth 1 m | study: Short-term variability in the microbial, nano- and picoplankton... | reverse complement strand
TAATCTTTGCAATTAAGTTTTGATTAGAAATAGTGTTCTTTGAGTCTGCTTGATATATTCTAATTTGGTCTGCGCCACTATCGTTGTAATATATTAATTCACCATCACCACCGGAATCACTTAGATCAAATACCCATATGTCAGTGTTATCTCCGGAGTTGCCTGTATTTACATCCTGTGTCGACTCTGATGTAAAGTGGCGAATCCACTTGCTTATAGGAGTACATGTTGCAGGTTCAGTGTACCCACATGTCGGACTGTTTAATGTTTCACGTGTGGTTGACCCTCCGGATCCGTCGGCTATCTCTTCAACTAGTGTAGTTCCTGTACAGGAAGAACTAAGTACTGTTCCGCTAGTTGGTGTGACACCGCGGTCTTGAATTGTTATAGTATCAAGATCTTCATATCCGGTACCGGCTAATGGTATCGTGTTTATTCCGGGGGTTGGAGGAGACGACCATAATCTTGCCACAAGTATTTCGTCTACTGTGGTGCTGCCGCCGTCATTAAAGTTATCATTTCTAGTAACAACATACAACGGTCCTGCTTTACCGTTTCCATCTGTTTTTACTTGTAACGGATTTGAATTACTTACTCCACTGACATTTACGTTTAGGCCTGAAATATTGCTTTCGTTTCTTAATATATGACCTGTAGCCTGATCTTGAATAGTCACAAGGTCCTCTTCAATTTCGTATGTATCAATAGGATCATATGTTGTTTCGCTAGGCGACAACGAATTAGAAGACTTTTCTAATGTTACATATAATGGAGTATTTGCTGGCACATCTGTTGCATTTATGTGTATCAGGAATGCGGCGCCTTCGTTAACAATATCTTGTCCTATCCTGATACTATAACCAGGATCGGGTGGAGGTTCTACTGCATCTGGCACTGATGTATCAAGTATTCTTGCTGTGGTACCGTTACAGTAATTTGCGTTAGTTGTAGGATCGATAGTCGAGTTTGCTCCACCCGGAGGATTCAGTTTCCACAGTCTGGCCACCATAGTCTCATCACCCGGAACACCGGGTGCATCGAAAGTCTTGTCTGCCTTAGTTGTGACTAAAAGTGGTCCTGCTGTTTCATTAGAACCTACAGTTAGCTCTAAAGGATTTTTAATCGAAAAGTCGCCTCCTGTAGTACTTGTCCATAAATTTGTGCCTGTGCTTGTATCTCTAATTTCTACTAGGTCAGGTTGCAGGACATACGAGTCATTAACATTATAAGAAGTTTCCTTGAATGTTTTATCATCTTTTACTTTTTCAAATGTAACATATACTTTTTGGCCTGCGGTTAATCCAACTGCTTGAATGAATGCTTTTATAGATGAGCCTTCTTCGACTTTATCTTTAGCAAATGTAATTTTACAATCCACAACAGGGTCTACTGGTGGTTCAGGATCATCTGGTGGTGGATTATCAGGTGGTGGAGGTGGAAGCGTAGGATAATTTCCGCCAACTTCAAACGTACATTGTGTATCTAGACTATCAAGCACTGATGGATCAACTACAGGTGTAGCAGGATCTGCATTGCCGCCACCGGAGTTTGAGTTTGTTCCGCCGCCGGTATTACTACTACTGTAATCTTCCTCTATCATGCCGGTGCCACCAAATGTGAAGTCACCAGCATCAGACTCGTTACCGCGGTAACCAGGTGACACTGTTAGCGAATTTTGAACTGCTGACTGCATGTTCTGTAGCAATGTTAAAGTTTGTCCTATTCTGCCGCCCGGGCTTTTACTACTATTCTTTGAGGCCTTAGTAACAATAGGAACAACCTTGGTTGTATTTTTATCAATTTCAGCGGCTTTTATTGCTGTTGGCAATGTGCTTAAGAATTTGTCTTTGAGATTAATCCTATCTCTATCTGGTCTCCTTCTAGAGGTTCTTGATGTGTTTCCGGTAGGTGTAGATGTGCCTGAATATTTATTTAGGCTGCCAGATGAATGATATTTGTCTTTTAATGCATCTAATGTTTTTGGATTGAATATATTTGGCAATCCATAGGATGTTGCTGTACTTTGTGCTACTGCCTTAACCTGAGTAGCCTTTCTGTTTCTTAACGGTGCTTCTTTTGAGGAAGTCATTCTGCTTTGAGCTCTAATACTCTTATCAGCAACAAATCCTTTTGTAGTAGCAACTGCTTTATTAATAGCAAGTTGTCCTGCGGCTCGTAATCCGGTTAGATCAATATTAGTAAAGTCGGTTACATATGGTGTTGCACCAATAGTATTTTTAGGACCGTTAGTAGCACTTCTTCTAAGTATATTAAAGCCTAAACCTAAACTGCCCTTATATGTCAACGCACCTCTCATAATTGCTTGACGTCTATTAAATGATTCTACTATTCCGTCAGCACTTTGAGTATTATCTAACTTAATCTTATTGCCGTTAGGATAAATCATGTCGTGATCTATGGTAGACAATAGTGAGAAGCCTAACGGATCATACCATGTATCGGATGTTACTGGGAATGTATCTGTTACTTGTATTATATTACCAAACGCATGCTTCATGTCATAACTTTTGTTATAATACTGTTGACTGTTATTGCTTATTGCTAACTTGCCTTTGTATCCACCTAGACCGTGATTCTCTGTGGTTATAATTGTTAAGTTCTGTGTAAGCACATTACCACCGGATGTTGGTCCGTTTGCAACGAACGGTGTATTAATAGTAATTGTATTGGGGCCTGCAGATCTAATAATGTAGTCTCCGCCGTAGCCAGGTACATCAAGCCTAATTAATTTTCCTGCTGACAAACTGTGATCAGTTGTAGTCGTAAACTTCACATGGTTTAAATATCTCACAGTTGCTTCATTTGCATTAAGATATCCTGTCTGTGTCTTAGTTCCGTAAGATGAGTTTGTGAAGTTAAAATAATCAGTAGTATTAAATTTGACTGTAAAACTGTCTAGGCCAACACTGCCTACTGTGAACACATTACCAGACCATGACGTTAAGTTTGCGCCTTGTTCTAGAATTAAACCGGTATTGTCCTCTGCTACGGTACCCGATGTTGTGCCAGGAAAAACTGTAGTAAGTATAACCGAGTCGCCTACTTCTAATCCCGAGTTTATCGGTGTATTAATTTTTACAACACCATTTCCTGCACCAAATACTTCTGCAGATGCCCAATGGCCTACTGCTGGAGAAATATTTGAAACTGCATAGTAAGAACCTTCTGTTGGCTTAATTAATTCTATGCCTACTTCTAATGGCGTTACTTCTTTAATGTTGGACAGTATTACTTGCTGGAAATCTAATACTTCTTGGTTAGTCCAAACAACAAACTTTTCATTTTGCTCAGTGTCCTTAATAACTAAATGATAGTCTAAGAATCTACCAGTATCTGTTTCTAAAATTTTGTTTGTATCAGTATATTTAAATAAATCAATGTCACTTAATAAATTAAGTGTATTTGTTCCTTGCTCTACATAAGTAACCGCATTAGCATTGTTATCTTTAATATTCTTTAATTTATATACATTCCAGTCGTCGCCTTCTGCAGATGCAACATGTATTGTATGATTGTCATCTGGATGATAAAAATTATCATTTCTAAATAACAAAGTAATATCGTTTACGCTAAACGATCTAAAATCTACATCATATTTTGTTACATAACCCGAATTTGGAATATTTTTAAATCTTTCATCAGTAACACCACTATATGAGATATTAGATGTGGTTGGCCATATGCCTTTTTCTTTTGTTCCGATTGGCTTCTTCAAGAATCGATCACTGTCATCTATATCAATTAGAATAGTATCATCGTTTTTGCTGTCAGGTGTAATACTGTAAATTCTCTGTACTTCGCCTAGTGCAATTATGTTATCATTAGTCGAAACTTTAATAATTAGGTCTGCGCCAGGTATATCACTTGACACACTGTCATTCAATTCAACCGTTGAATGCTCATGCACATAAACGTTTGCACCATTTTTTAGCGAACCGTTTGGCAACATAGATACATCTAATAACTCAATGCCTGTAGCAGACACAGAGTAAACTTGTCTACTGGGCACATTGTTTATTAAGTCGCCGTCAATATATAAGTCTACATATGGATAAACACCAGCAATATTATATAAATTCTTAGTTGTAATGTCAACTGTATTCACTAAATTAACGTTACCAGTAAACACTGTGTCTAAAAATAGTTTACCACTCGAATCAACACGTTGCGATTCTGCAATAACGAAACTGTTAATGTTGAAGTTTATGGATGTTCTGCTACCGTGATCGTAAACATAATCTGTTACACGAGTTAATTCGGTATCGTTAACTAATACATTAATATCATTAATAGTAGTAGCACCGGATGACTTACCTTTAATATTATCGACACTACCGACACTGTACCTCTGCTTAACTTCATAAGTGCCAGCACTTAGATTTAAACTTGAAAGGGTATTATTATTTTCTACTAATTCAAAGTGTGCGCCAGTCAGAGACAGAATACCACTTGTAACATAAGTTGTTTGATCAAAAGAATTTTCAGATTCGATATATTCTGCACTAACATTAGAATTAGAATTAATGTAATCTGCAATCTTAGACAAAGTCAAAGTGCTATCGCTAACATCAATGTTTATATTAACATCACTGCCTGTTTGCTTTTCAACAATTTTAAATGTTGACAAGTTTAAAAATCCAAGTTGCGGTTCTGGTGTTACTCTAGAAATAGTAATTAAATCGCTACTCTGAACAATTGCTGGCTTTATGTCGCTCTTGTAATCATTGACAAGTAAATCTGCTACCAGTATATTTAATTTAACATTTTCTGTTGGGTAACCGGAACCAATATTTGTTACCTGTATGCCCGATATATTACCGTCACTGTTTAAATGTGCTTCAGCAGTTGCTTGCACTTTGGGTTCTACTGACGGCTTAGCAATGTTTACTAATGGCTTTTCGTGATACTTATGTTTAGGCTCTACTACGGTAATTTCTTTAATTACGCCAGTTGTATCTTCTGGGAATGCAAGTGTTACCATTTGCGGACTTGACACTAGATCTGACTTTTCAATTTTTAATTCAATTGCTTGGTCATTCTCTAAATCACCAAATTCACCTACTTTAAGTGCCCACTCATCATAGACAGTCATTTCGCCCTGAACAATATTATTACTTTTAGCAATCTTAGACAGTGCAGGTATTGTGCCTTTCTCATGTATCATTCCGCTATAGAATTCAAACTGTGTATCGTCGTCAACTTCTAAGTTGTTAAGATACTCTTTTTCTTCGTAGCCGAATAAGCCTCTAGCCTTTTCGTATAATTGTTTCTCAACTGGAATAAATCCTAGTTCATGATAACGGCCTAAACTTTGTGCCATATTATCTAAGTTAGGTTTCAGTTCGTCTCCGGATATAATAAATCCTTCACTTGAGAATGTACCGTTCCAATTAGCAGTTTTCTTGCCCTTAATTCTCAATCTAGTTTGTCTTTGATTGAATAACTGATCATGTATTGTATCGTTAAACTCTGTTTTGTTATCAATGATCAGAGCATGCTCTGTTTGCTTTGTGTAAAGCAAGCAACCATATAATTGGGTTTCGCTTGGAGGTGTAATCTCAATTCTGTTACCTTGCCTAACAATTTCGCATTCTTCAGGCTGTATAACTTTACCGTCTTGGTCTATTAAACTGAATTGATTTCGTTCTATTCTATTAATTTTTGCAACAAAATAATTTTCTAATTCAAAACTAATTTTGTTAGCCATCGGTGATAGTTCTAACGTGTTATTGTTTTCCCATCCGCCTGCTACCCAGAACAAGAATTGCTGTCCTGCATAAGACCAATTTCTAGCATCATTAATAGCAGTATCGAACCCACCAAAATCATATCCTTGTAGTTCTTGATATTTGCCTAACGCAATTAAGAAGTCAAGTACATCTTGGTGTGTCTTGAATTTGGTTTCGTAATCAACTCTAACAACTTCTGGTAATGTATCTTGATACACTACACCTTTGACTGCACCTACCTGTGGTAAACTTGATAGTGGTTGCCATAACGTATTAACAAAAGTTTGGCTACTGGTTACAAAATTTTCTGCTCTATAGTATCTATTTTGATATGCAACTATAGTGCCTTTACTGTATGCAAGGTTAGGCTCCCAATCGGTAAATGCTACTGCTTCGCCACCTACTTCAAATTCAGAGGTATCACCAAACTTATTAAGTTTTAATGTGCTGAAATATCCTAAATTTTTATCGTATCCTCTAACCTTATAACCGGATGGCACCTTTTGAATCATTACGCCACTGTAAAAATTACGTTCTTTATATGGTGAGCTATGTACTGCAAGTTTAAAGTTTTCTTCCGGAATAACTAAACTTTGTGATGTGCCAGTAGAACTAAACTGGTCACTTCGCAGAATCATTGTGTCCTTATCACTAAAGCCTTCTAGTCTATGTGCTAATTTAACATTTACTTTTCTCAGTTTATCAGCAAAGTCGCTAGTTGTATTAAGACCCTGGAATGTTAACCATGAATGGATAAATTGCGTATATCCACTATTTGTAATTGCTTCACCGTTGCTGTCTACATCGCCATGTATTCTAAAATGCTTATTGTCGCGATAGTTCCAAATATTCCTATCAGTTTTATTAATTACTTTGTAGGGCTCGTATTTAGGACTTTCTACGTTTGTAGGATCTGCAAACACAGTTGCAAATTTACCTGGCTTAGAAAGGAGTAATCCTTCTACCACAGCAAATGCATAATCACTACTGTACTTCCAGGCATTTTCCGCAGGAGCACTGTCACCAAATCTCCAGTCGTTAGCAGTTAAGTCTATGGTACTTCCGTCGCCAGTGTCAAGTGTCCCTACACTTTGAAGTACTGCTATTTGTCCAGTAGCATCAATTATTCCTGCATTATTCTTTTCTGGTTCTGTTACTGCACTGTAATATTTTCCTGCCCAAGTAACATCACTTGCACTGTCTACTACGCCACCAATTACAAATGGAAACTGAGGTGCATTGTTATAATATGTAGCAACATAATAATATATTTGTTTTGTAGGACTTTCTGGTGTAAAACCGTAACGCATATTAAATCTATCGGCATAACCATTTTGGCCTGATAGTGCGGAGTTCCATGTATAGTCTTCTACATATTCTCCGGTATATGCACCGCCTGGACCAGATGGTCTAGTACCTGCTTTAAGTTCGTATGAACTCTTAACCGCAACAATATCACTTGTAATGTCAAATGGATTTGAATATCCATATGGGCCGTACACAGGCACATTATCAAATGTCCAACCTACAATTGGAGAATGTTCAGAAGTATTCCACTGGCTTATTCCTGCATGTTCAGGTTGTATTGCATAAGTGCCAGTTTCTTCTTCTTCTCTTCTGTAGTATTTGTTTTCGTGCCATTCTTGTTCATCATTAAAACTAGCAGAGCTCTTAGGTGTTGTAATAGGAGTACCTGTTACGCTAACACCTATAAATGTATTTCCTGTAGGAGTATAAGTACCGTCAACAGAAGTAATAGATTGATCAAATATAATTTGGCTATTGCCTAATTGATCAAAAGAATAGTTTGTAAACTGGAAGGACTTATCGATGTTAGAGTTGTTTATATAAACATTAGATGTTAAGAAACTGTCATAACCTTTACTGTATGCATCCCAGCCATCTGCATCATACGCAATTCTAAATGATATTCCTGTACCTGCGGTTGCTGTTACGCCGTTAGGCAAATTGCTAGAGCCAGTTTCGTCATAGAACTGGTCTGTAATTACGAGATTGTGCGATCTTCTGTTATTCCAAACTACTCCAATTGAAGTGGAGCCAGTCGATGTTATTTCTGCAGGAGCTCTTAAATTGCCGTACTTGTCTACTGGCAAAAAGTTATTTACTAAATTAGGTCTAGCAAAAAGATTCTGGCTGTTCTGTGCATGAGTTTGTCTAGAACCTTGTCTTATAATGCCTTGCTCTAAGTCTGCCCACATTGTAGTATTTGCAGAACTATAGTCCGTGCCGTATAATGTTGACCACCAAGTTGGTTCTTCGAAGAACCCTAACATCTCCCATGGATGAGTATTAGGTCTTACTGTATCGTAGTAATACTCGTACCAGCCTCTCCAGTAACCTGGAAGGTCAATGTTACCTCTGTAATTCCATGTCCACTTGTCTAGTTCGTTGTAATATTCGTTGCTGAGTGCATCTACTTTATTTCGGTTTGCCCAGTTTGTAAAACTGTTTCTAAGTAGATCACTAAATTCTTTTGATTCAAAACCAGTGTCCCTAAATGCGCCTGGTCTAACATTTACTACATTAAAATTAGTAAAGCCAGTAGCATCTCTAAATTGTTTTTGACAACTGTTATAAATTCTAGTTTCAAACTCTAATAACAAAGCATCTTGTAATATGCCTGAACTAATTGTTCTACTACCGTCGTGTCCGATTACAACATCTACTGGTGTAGTAAAAGTATTATCTGTTTCTATACGTGGCTGATGCAATGGATATATACCCATGGCGCTCGGAGTAGGAGGACAATTTGCACTGTCTCTTTCATTATTGTAAAGTTTTGTTATAATTGTGTCGCCTACATTGAGAACAATATTAGTTGACAGTTTAATCGTAATAGGGTTAGTGTCAGAAAAAGTGTAGTCCGAATCTAACTCCAACAACTCTGGTGTTGAGTTATTCAGGCCGTCTAAATAAACCAATACAGTATTTTCTAACTTAGAAATATCTCCCCATGCTGACAATGTATATTCTACATCGCTTGCGTCAGTTACATCAAAGGATTCTTCTGTATAAGTATCACCGTAAGGTAAAATATAAGTTGTTCCGAATACATCTTTTCCGATATTAAAACTTTGTAAATTTCTTAATACTTTTTCTAGTATAACTTCATTCGATAATCCGGAAGTGTCAAAACGGTTAGTATAATCAGTAATTTCTTTTACAAGTCTGTTCTTATACTTTTGATATTCCTTGCCTACAAATCTTATTGCCTCAACAAGATTATGTGGTTGATCGTCAACTAAGAACGAACCTAGAGTTAAATCTTCATCAGTTTGCACAATATTGACTGCATGCGAAATATCTTTTTCGCTATTATCAAAATTGTTTCTGCCTAATGCATCTCCACTAAAGCCGTTTTGGTTTTCAATTAAACGTTTGAAGTGTGGCAAGTACTGAGCTTCTGCAATAATTTCAACTTCATTATTTTCAGGATTGTTTGCCCAACTCAACGGCAAATCGTATCTGCTATTGTTAATAAGGCGCAAGCCATCTTCACTCACAACTTCTATTTCTATAATGTCGCCAGTATTAAAACCAAAAGTAGTAAAGTTAATAGTAGAATCTTTATACTCATAATTAGACACAATAGTATCGTTATGTCTAACTAAAATATTGTATCCGCTGGGCGAACCTGCATTAACATCTGGTATTGCACCTATATCAAAAATGGATAGTTTTTCTATAACATCGTTACTAGATATTTTGTATGACGTTAAGATTTTCTGTTGCGACTTCTTCGGTGATGCTCTCCACGATGAGTAATACTCAGGTGCATCGCCTGTAATTTTATAATAGTATGTTCCTAAAATATCTATACTAGACACACTGCCAAATGGTGTATAATTAAATCTTTCTGTTGAAATAAAGTTTTCAAACGCTATTTCACTTGCACTTTTAGTTTGACTAAAACTTAAAGCAAAACCTAGCTCTGGATCTTTTGCGCCTGAGCCTTGCTGATAATTAAATACCTTACTACCAGAGAAATTACTGTTTGCATACAGACCTTGATCTGCTAAAGAATTTCCTTTATCGTCATAGAGATTAAATAACGGTTCTTGATTTTCTTTTGTTTTACTTTGTTCTGTTACACTATCAAAGTAAAGTTCTAAATCACTTATAAACTCTACAATAGGCCTATTAGCTCTATATTTTTTAGCAGGTAAATTATCGCCCGCTTCTTTGAAATTGTCAATATGGTACCAGTGGTTTACTTTGCTCCACTGGGTGCCTGTTACAGAACCTCGTTCTATAACTATGTAATCTTTGGTGTCTTGATCTGCATCGGAAGTAGTATCTTTTTCTGTAAGTCTTATGCTACTGCCTACGCCACTTACTACAAGTTCCTTGCCTTCTTCTAAAGCAGGAGTAACAAATATACCAGTAAACTTTACAATCATACCGTTACGGAAAGGCTTGCCGTTTACAGGTGTAAATTCTTTTTTACCTCTAACGTCCTTGTCTAAGTTCAACGGACCTTGTGAGTCTGGAGTAATCGTTAGTGCTGTAGGACCCAATACTTCTTTGACATTAAATGTTATGTCTGCTCCACCGAAGCCGCCTATCTGACTATCAGTGATTGTGATTATTTCATCGATATCATAATTGTTGCCTTTGCCGACAATCTGAACATATCCTGAACCATCACTATCGTCTACAAAAACAGAAATCTTACAACCTGCTCCTGTGCCGTTTGTGGCTGGATTATCAATTGAGTAAGTTTGTGATCTTGATAATCCTCCCGCTCTATTAGCGTCTGCAGGAAATACATATGTATCGAGCGTTTCAATTGATCCTGGAATTGCCCAGTAGTATTCTGCATAATTTAAAAACTTATCAATATTAATAGGTGGAAGGAATGTATTAAAACTACTAGAGAACAGTGCATTATGATTTCTAGTATTAACTCCGTATGCTCTTAAGGTATTACAAAGTTCATCATAAAAAATAATGTTTTCGCTTTCACCAGTAACTGGATTAATATTATTAACTGCTGGACTTAGTGCATATGCTGTCTTATCAATATTATCAGTAGTAATAAAAGCACCGGGTAGATTTACTTCGTTGCCATATTGTTTTCCAATATAGCCTTTAAGTACTTCTGTATCTGCTTTACTGTATAACTGATCTACAGTATTCTCAAAGAAGTTTTTAATTGCAGTAGTTTGTAAGACTACTGGTAGATTGTTAAAACTTTTACCTGCCATTTAGATTACCTATCACTTCTTAATGTTTGCGAACTAATTTTTTCTACTACTTCTATATCGTTAACCGTTGATGTGTTAAGGAATAACTCATTAGGATCGCTCTTGACTTGAAATAAATCTCCAAACTTTCCTGCTGTATTTCTAGGTAAAATTACTATACTACCTATGTTACTGCCCAGTTGCTGATGTACATAACTACTTAGTTCTGTGAAGTAGAATGTTTCACCAAATTCCCAATTCTCAACTTCAAAATATGCGTTGAATGCTTTGATAATTCTACTCTTGATCTCGTTATCGCTCAGTGTAGAACCTCTTAGTTTAACAACTCTGAATTTTGCCTGTACTTCGTCTTGTGCGTCTGCGCCAAATAATCTTTTGAACTTAGCACTCTTAAATACTAACGTATCACTAGCATTTTTAAATTCGTTCAGGTTTGCAAACTCATTGGCTAACTCTGAACTAGTAGGTGGGTAAGGAAACTCTGTGCCTGGAACTCTCTTATAAACTTTGATTGCATCGTAATAAGTGTTTGTTAAAAGCAACATTTCGACTACATTACTAACACTAGGATCAATCCTGACATCTTTTGGTGCCACATGCTTCCACTTAAATATCACTTCGTCGTTAGTTAATGCAGAATTATTCTGTCCTGCCGCTCTGCCGTTTCTTGCATAAATTTGATCTTCTGTTTGTGCTAGTGCAACCACAGTGTTTACATTAGAACTAGAACTGCTCAATCTAAATATAGTTTCGGTATCCAACGAGTATAACAGTAAACCGCTTAATTGGCCGTCACTGTTTTCAAAGTCACTTGTCATATCATCGCTTTTAATTATGATCAGATCAATTTTAGTTAGATCTGATATATTAACATAACTTCCTGGTGTAACAGTTTGTGCTGACAAATCTACATTAATCACTGTCTCGTCTCTGAGATCTAAAATGTTTCCTGTAAACGGTCTGCTGTACGAATAACCATCGAAGTCAGTAAAATAATCAAAGAACACTAAATCGTTATCGCCAACAAACTCTTCAAACTGTAATGGTCTGTCTGGAACTAGGTCATTGTCAGTGTCCATTGCTTTTACATAAACTTTTCTATTATCTGTATATCCGTCGTTATATTTCACCGGACTAGTTATTGTCCATTTGATGTCGTTGTTTAACTTTTCTTTGTCAAATTTATAATTAACAATCAGTTGATCTCTGCTCAGGCCTTTTGCATCTCTGACGTGAGTATGTTTGTTACTATTCCACCCAGTAATTCTTAAATTACCTGTTTGTCTAATTGTGTCACTATCCAATAACGTCACTCTGCCTATTGCACTTACATTTGGTGTTGTGTCGTTAACACCGTGACTAATTGTTATGCTAGTATTAGCATGGTACACTTCAAACAATCCTGTTGCCGGATTTAAATCTTTATATATAACTTCGCCGTTTCCTGCAAGAATATTATTAATACCAAACGTTGTATTACTAAATGCAATATTAACAAGTCCAGGCCAATAATTAATTGAGCCTGTGTTATTACCTAATAAAATATTAGATGTATTTTCTATGTTAGACAAGTCCAATGGATTCTCGATATAAGTGTTTAGACTAATTATTGTCGGGTCTACAAAAATATTACTTGTAACATCGGCGTCTGCAAAGATACCTAAATTTGTTTTCCAATCTATGTCTACATCGAACCATTGTGTAGAACGTGAACGCAAGGGCAAATCGGGATTCCAACTACTAGGTGTATAAGAACTATTAGTTTGATTACTAACAAACTGATCACCTTGTTCGTTGCCAGTAGTGTCAGTCCAAGTAAATGTTTCTGCACTGCCTGGTTTGAAATTTAATGTTGTAAAAGTTATCATGTCTTGACTAGCACTATTAAAACTGTCTGCAACTTTTGCATTATTAATGTTGTAAAATTTAAGATCGTTTTTGCTTTCAACTATGTAATCTTGTACTCTATATGTAATATTATACTCGGTTCCATTTATAAAATTAGGCGCTGTCACTAATTCAAACTTTAGTAACCAACTTGCATCTTTGTTATTATCGGTGTCGTCGTTTGCAAACAACGGGGAAAAGTTAGAAACATTATCTAAATTATTACTGTCAATGACATACCATTGATTTTTCAAAATATCAAAACCTAATCCAAATTTAGTTTTATCTTGTATTTTAGTTGTAATAGCATTTTTCTCTGGCAACAAAAATTCTTTCCTCATTGTTGCTATAAAATCTGTTGCCTGCCAACCGTGCTTGACAGACGTACTTAAATAAAATGGTCCTGTTGATGTTGATAGTCCACTATGTAGTTGTCCATTATTTTCTATAGTTATAATTCTTGCCCATACATAATCAGATGCATCAAGCGGATTTTCAAATTTAATAAAATTGTTTTCTTGAAACATCTTGTACAATGAAAAATAGTTCACCAATATGTTTTCTACACCTGGTGTAGAACTTGTTTCTGTAAAATATCCTGTTGTACTAGTTCCTGTTACAACTGGAAGTGACTTCCAAAATATACTTAAACTTCTAACATTAAAAATATTGCTATTGGTAATTTCGTGCTTCTTTCTAAATTCGTTATACATGAAATTGTTCATGCTATCATGTTTTAAAATTTGAGGAATATCAAACTGCATAACTTCTTGTATAGTGTTATTGTTTGATATTCTGATAGCAGACGATTTAGTAGAAACTTCGGTGTATAATGAACCGTCCTGTGCAAACGTTTCTAGATTTTGGTATGTACCAGTTGGATCATTAATATCAATATAACGACTATGTCCTGCATGTGTTCTATTAATTGCTTTTAATTTAGTGATATTAGAACTTTGACTAAATGGAAATACATTGTAATCCTGCGAACTTGTCATCCTGTTTTGAGTGTAAAATGCCTGTGGAGCTCGCTGTTTGATAGCCGCCAACGATTCTGTAGGCAAACTATTCTTAACAGTGTATTTTAAACTAGCAGTAATTGTGAGTGTGTGTAACTCGCCGTCACCGTTTTCATAAGGTATCTCGATTGATACATTTCTTAAATCTTGAGGATGTATAGTAAATGATCTGTTCTCACTTGATCTAGAATACAATCTAAAATTACCATAAGGTATATTTCCAAAAGTTCCGTCCGGAAACTTTAACCTAATTGCATCGTTATCTAAATTTTCTACTGCATATAAATTTCTGTTGTTTAAAACAACATCGTTATAAGTCAGTGTTTGGCCAACTGTATTAGGCACTTTGGACCATTTGTTCAATGCAAAGCCTGTGTCATCTAATTCAGATAACCATACGTCTGTTTCGTTGGTATTAGAAAGTGTTATATCTTCTGTTCTGCTTTCTACAGGAACATTATAATCTAATGATGTTTTGTTTAATTCGCCCTGCTTGAACATTAAGAAAAAGCCTGAGTCGTCACTACTAATACCTAATCCGTCATTTCTATATATAACATTAAAATTGTTTAGTAGTTCAGGATGCATTTCCTCAAATACACCTCCATCTTTGAAATCTGGATTTATAACTTCAAATGGTAATTCAGTACCGTTGATAGTTGCTTTGAATGGAAATGCTAATGGGGCACTAATCGGAGTCTGTATTTCATAGATATCCGATTTGATATTATTAACTTTGCCTGACTTAACAGGTGTACTATATCTGTTACTGCTACTCATTGCAGAATTTAATATAGTAATAAATTGTTCGTAACTGTCTGGATTGTTAGCATCGTCAAAGAACACGTTAACATTGTTTAACGGATTGCCGAGACTATCATTCAGCGACTCTGTTGTTCGTATTGCTGATACTTTCAAAAGACCACTTGCAGGAATATTTCTCTTGGGATTATATCCTAGCATTTTTGCAAGTTTAAATATCGAGTCTCTTCTTTCAGCAGTTTCTAAAAAGTTTTCTCGACTGTTGATGTCCATTCTAAATGCAATTGATTGCGACAAGAACGCCAGCATTTCTATAATTGCAACAAACTCAGAGCTTTCTGTGTAGTCGTTAAAGTTCTCTGGAAAGTTAACTCTCACATAATCTACTAATGCATCTTTAATTGTGTCGAAATCGTATGCCTGGAAATCTACCTTACTGAAGGCTTTATATGCTACCTTCCAATCTTCTGCGGCAAATAAATTGTTTTGTCTGTTTACTAATGCCATTTATTAATTCTCTCTAGTAAAGTTTAAGTACAGCACATCTTCTGATTCTAATAATACAAAACTCAAAAAAAGCTCTATTCGGATAGTTTGATCTAAGGAATACACATTCATGTCTAAAAAATTTACCCTAGGTTCTTTTTCTACTATTCTCAGGATATCGTCTCTGATTTCTTCTTCTGTGAATAAGTCCTCTGGGTTCATCAACATGTCATGCACTACACACCCAAAGTTAGGACGCATTACACGCTCACCTTTCTTAGTATAAAATTCGTTCAGTAGGTCCTGTTTAACTAACTCTATGTCGGTTAGGGTATAAGGCGCTCTTACCTTGTCTACAGTGCTGAAACCTTTGAATAATGTTGCCATACAAGTATTTATCATAATCATTAAGCATAGTTTTAATATCAGAAAAAAACGGTTGACATGTTCAAAATAATGTGTATAATATAGGAATACTATGTAAATAGTATTACATTCATTAGCAACAAGAGGATATGCTAAATGTTTAAGATCAAGAACGAGTTTGATCGATTAGGGTTGTTAGCAGATGCTGTTAACAAGAAGATTAACAATAAGCGGTTCATTATGAGCCAGTCAGCAAACAAGCGGTATATGTCTTATTGTTTGTATGATTATGTTTCTAAGAAGCATGTTGTGTTCAACACAATTATGTTTTCAGGACATTATCGGTACAACAAGAACGCAGTACCAGCAGAGTTTGCAGAGATGGAAAAAATGCTGAGAAATGCGGCCTAAAGTTTTATATCTACATGGGGCTAATGCGTCACCGGACAATTTTAATTACTACAAGTTAGTATTACCGGAACACGATTTCATAGCACCTATGTATGATATGGACGAAGACCCATTTGACGTAGTAGATTCACTCAATCGTAAAGTCAAGAGAGAATTCGGCGACAGCAATATAATTGTTGTTGGGCATAGTTTTGGTGGCTTAATTGGTGCTTGGTATAGTGCGATTAATCCAAAGCGAGTTAACCATCTAGTAACTATTGCAACACCATGGCAAGGAACGCCAGTGGCAAGAATATTTGGATACTTCTTTAGAAATTCTAAAATGTTTAAAAATATTAGGCCAGGCGCCGAGGTTCTCTCACTTCTACAACAAAAGACTTTTTCCGGAGCACACACAAACATTGTATGCACCCATGGAGGTAATCCTGTAGCAGGTATGGGCAGTCAAGCCAATGACGGTATGGTAAGCGTAGATAGCCAAAGTAGTGTCCCGCCAAATTTTGTTCCTACTGAAAATGTATACATAGAAGCCGGGCATAGCGGAGTGTTGTTAAATAACAGTGTAACATCTTTATTACAAAAAGTTTACGACGGAGAAATCACCAATGGCAAATAAAAATTTAAATAACACGCTCGAAGAAGAACTAAGAATAGAACTAATAGAACAACTGCAAACTATCAATTCTTTAAAGGCAGAAATCGAAACACTAAAACGTTCTGTGAGGGAAGAGCAAGACGGAAAATATCGTGCATATGTTAAACTGTCTGATTTACAAAACCAAATTAAAACAGTTAAGTAATAATTTCTGAATTACTAATAGTAGTATACATTCTTCTTGCTTTACGCAAATCTCTAGCCTGTTGTGCCCAAGGAACATTACTAGTACCGTAATTCGGTAGCGGCACATTATCAGGTGTTTGGAATAGCTCAGATTCAAATATTCGTCTATCACGATAATCTGCTTTTTGCACAGCGCCGCTTGGAGTTTGAGCAAAACTGTATTCCATAAACGCATTTGGAACATTTTCGTAATTACCTTCATTGAGCTGAGATATTACACTGCTACTAGACATACCGTCAAACCCAACTTGCATAGACATGCTACTTAATGCACTCAATTGATTATCGCTAACTTCAACTGCAACTATTTGCTGAACTTTTTCTTTTTCTGCTCTAAACTCTGCTTCCACTAAAGCATAATTTGTTTCGTCTGTGATATTACCAGATGTAACATCTCTGATTGAATTACCCATAGGATCGGTATACACAATAGTTGTGCCTTCTGTATAGGCTGTGATTCCTACATTATCGAGTGCCTCTAAAAATTCTTCATCTGTTGCACTGACCATTTTGGCTCGATTGATCTGGCTGGTCATCTCTGATAACTTTCCTTGAGTAACTGTGGCTTTTCGACCGGCAAAGTCTATGCCTATTAAGTCTGCATCGCCGATACCTTTTTCAATCCTTGTTGCTGAACCAATAATTTTTGTTTGGCTTGCTGTCATAGTTGCTGATCTTACAGGAGGCAACGACTTGTTTAACGATTGTATGACTGCTGAAATTTTTTCCGGGCCTATAGTTTTTTGTGCCGGGATATCCCAATTGCTTTTAGCATTACCTGCTGTTTGATATACAGGTGTATTACCTGCCATGCTTGCGCCTTGACTAAATCCAGTCGGAGTATTAACGTCTGCTGGGTTTTGAGGATCCAGTGGAGAAGTTGGCGAAACGGCCGGCGCTGGACCAGGTGTTGGTGGTTTATCTATCTGATCTCTGGGATCACTTATATTATGACCTATCCACGGTTCTAGTGTAATGTAATTTGAAGTTATAGTACTCACCGACGCAACATCGCCGGATCTTACACCGCCCTTGCCATCTAGTGGATCTTTTTTACTAGGGTCGTATAATATTTCGCCGTACGGTTGATCATCAAATTCGCTTGTTGCAATAGATGCCACAGTAAGAGAATCTGTAGCAGGACTTGCACTTGGTCCCCCGCTATTCATCATTATATTATTGCCTGAGTTCTCATTGATGTTTGACCCAGATGTAATGTTTACATCGCTTCCTGCTTTAATATGTGTAGTGGCGCTCGCTTCTGCAAATAACGACCCTCCGGAAGACTTGACATTAACATCACTGCCAGCAGTACGATTGCCTTCTCCTGCGGCATTAAATTGTATATCGCCCGGTGCCGATGTGCCGAATATACTAGCCGATGAAACAAACCTAGTTTCATTTTGAGA
>ERZ1048068.1451-NODE-1451-length-18238-cov-7.195182_pt1 | contig 18238 bp, 17 predicted proteins | sample MGYA00383098_ERZ1048068 | MGnify/ENA primary metagenome ERZ1048068 (study PRJEB29581, sample SAMEA5548368) | metagenome | biome: marine; feature: coastal; material: water | depth 1 m | study: Short-term variability in the microbial, nano- and picoplankton... | reverse complement strand
AAAAAACTAGACTTATTTGGCAAAAAACCGTGGGAAGTACCCCACCTAGACACATTGGAACTATGGAAATTTGGAGACTTTAAGCATTATACTTCGCTAAAATTATTGACTCACGTACTAGGAATTCCTTCACCAAAAGACGATATCGACGGAAGTCAGGTTCGAGATATTTATTATGAAGAAAACGACTTGGAACGTATCGTTACCTATTGTGAAAAAGACGTTATTGCCATTGCTCAAATAATGCTTACATTGAGAGCTGAAGCATTGTTGAACGATTCCGAAATTATTCGCGTTTGAAAAATCCAACTCCCATACTGTCTGTTCAAAATCTTTCCATAGCCTTTGGGGAACAAACCGTAGTTCAGAACCTCAACTTTGACGTTTTTTCTAACGAAATTGTTGGAGTTGTGGGCGAATCAAGCAGTGGGAAGTCCGTAACAGCTCTTTCAATAATGGGATTGCTACCCAAAGGAAATAAGCATATTCAAAAAGGGTCGATTCGATTCGAAACTACCGACTTGCATACGCTTTCTATGAACGATTTTAGATCGGTTCGAGGAAAAGAAATTTCCATGATTTTTCAAGAACCGATGAGTGCACTCAATCCAAGTATGCGTTGCGGGAATCAGATTTTGGAAACTATTTTGTTGCACAAATCACTGTCTAAAGAAGCGGCTAAAAAGGAGGTCTTCCGATTGATGGAGCTCGTTCAACTTCCCAGTCCAAAAAGTACGTTCTCAAAATACCCGCATCAAATTAGTGGCGGACAGCAACAACGTATTATGATTGCCATGGCTATTGCGTGTCAACCCAAACTTTTAATTGCCGATGAACCCACAACCGCTCTTGATGTAACGGTTCAAAAAGAAATCATTTCGTTACTGAAAGAGCTTCAGAAAAAAACCCAAATGGCGATGCTATTTATTACACATGATTTGGGTTTGGTTTCAGAAATTGCGGATCGATTACTGGTCATGCATCAGGGGAAACTCGTTGAGCAAGGAGCGACATCCAGTGTTTTCAAGTCTCCGAAAGAGGCATATACTCGAGGGCTCCTAGGAGCAAGACCTCCCATGACCAAACGCCCTTTACGACTTCCTACTGTTGCAGGTTTTATGGATAAAACACCCTCGGTTGCGTTTGAAACAAAAAACATCCGAAGCAACAAACATAAAAAAATATACAACCAACCCCCTATTTTGGAAGGTATTCATCTAAAAAAAGAGTTCATAACACAAGTAGGATGGCTGGGAGAAAAAAATTGTTTTACGGCTATCAATGATGTAAGTTTCAAACTTTTTCCTGGTGAAACACTGGGACTTGTTGGTGAATCGGGCTGTGGAAAATCTACTTTGGCAAAAACAATTCTTCAACTGGAAGCTTTGGAAGAAGGAATGATTTTGTATGAAGGAACGGATATCAAAAAACTTAGCGGTAAGGCATTAAAAAAATTCCGAAAAGAAGTACAATTGGTTTTTCAGGACCCGTTTGCTTCACTGAATCCTAGTATTCAAATTGGAAAGGCAATTATGGAGCCCATGCGCGTCCACAATATGTATGAAACTAAAAAACAGCGAAAAGAAAAAACCCTTGAGTTACTTGAAAAAGTGGGGTTGCAATCAACACACTTCAATCGTTATCCCCATGAATTTTCTGGAGGTCAAAGACAGCGCATCAATATTGCTAGGGCTTTAGCTTTAGAACCCAAAATAATTGTTTGCGACGAATCTGTTTCGGCCTTGGACATTACTGTTCAAGCTCAAATTTTAAATCTTCTTAACGACCTAAAAGATCAATTTGGTTTTGCGTATTTATTTATTTCTCATGATTTGTCTGTTGTTCGCTACATGTCAGATCACTTAATGGTTATGAAACAAGGAGCGTTGATAGAACAAGGAGAAGCTGACTCAGTATTTACGAACCCTAAAGACACTTATACCAAGCAACTTTTAGCGGCAATTCCTTCTTTATAATTAGAAAGGAAAAACATAAATTGTTGTATGTTTGTTACATACAAAACAAAAATGATGGTTGATATTGATATTTATAACATTTTATCGGAGTTAAAACTTCAAGAACACAATCTAGGAACTTCTACTGGAAAAGAATGGAAGGATAGCGATTCTCGAATTGTGTCGGTATCTCCCGTTAATGGGGAGAAAATAGCAACCGTAAGTATTACCAGTGATAAGCAATACGAAACAGTCATAGCTTCGGCCAGTAAAGCATTTACAAAGTGGCGAGTCATACCTGCCCCTCAACGCGGAGAAGTGGTTCGACAATTTGGAGAAAAACTTCGCCTCAAAAAGCAAGCTTTGGGCACATTGGTTTCTTATGAGATGGGCAAATCTTTGCAAGAAGGACTGGGTGAAGTTCAAGAAATGATTGATATCTGTGACTTTGCCGTTGGATTGTCCCGACAACTTCATGGGCTAACCATGCATTCTGAACGACCCAAACATAGAATGTACGAACAATACCATCCGTTGGGAATTGTAGGGATAATTTCTGCTTTCAATTTTCCAGTAGCTGTATGGAGTTGGAATACGGCACTGGCGTGGGTTTGCGGAGATGTTTGTGTGTGGAAGCCTAGTGAAAAAGCTCCTTTGTGTGGGGTAGCTTGTCAAAAAATAATTGCCGAAGTATTAGAAGATAATCACTTACCTGAGGGCATTTCGTGTATGATTAATGGCGATGCTTCGGTAGGAGAATGGTTAACTAAGGACACACGAGTCCCATTAATTTCGGCAACAGGATCAACCAGAATGGGTAAAATTGTAGCGCAAACGGTTGGCGCACGATTGGGAAAATCCTTGTTAGAATTAGGAGGCAACAACGCCTTAATTATTACGCCCGATGCCGATATAAATATGACTGTAATTGGAGCAGTCTTTGGAGCAGTCGGAACATGTGGGCAACGCTGTACAAGTACTCGAAGACTGATTGTTCATGAAAGCAAATACGATCAAGTCAAAGAAGCATTGCAAAATGCGTATCAACAACTTAAGATTGGAAACCCATTGGATGAAAGCAACCATGTTGGTCCCTTAATTGACCACGATGCAGTAAAAAACTACTTAAATGCCATCGATAAGGTCGTCCAAGAAGGAGGAAATATCCTTGTAGAAGGCGGTGTGCTAGAGGGCGATATGTATCCTGGTGGATGTTATGTAAAACCTGTCATTGCAGAAGCCTCACCATATTTCGAAATTGTACAACACGAGACTTTTGCTCCTATTTTATACTTACTAAAATACAAAGGCTCTCTAGAAAATGCTATTGAAATTCAAAACAACGTCAAGCAAGGTTTGTCCTCAGCAATTATGACCAATAATTTAAGAGAAGCCGAACTCTTTTTGTCGGCAAATGGTTCTGATTGTGGGATTGCCAACGTAAACATTGGAACTTCTGGAGCAGAAATTGGAGGAGCTTTTGGAGGTGAAAAAGATACTGGAGGCGGTCGAGAAAGTGGGTCGGATGCCTGGAAAGTATATATGCGCAGACAAACCAATACAATTAATTATGGGTCGGATTTGCCTTTGGCTCAAGGAATCCGTTTTGATTTGTAGCATTTGAATTGGGATTGTTTATCTTTGTAGCAACCAAAAAAAAAATAGGTATGTATGAAATTTTACAAGCGCTTCACTCTTATTGGGCGTATTTCGTTTTATTATTATTAACCATTGCTGTAATCAATGCTTTTTTAGGAGCTTCTAAAAAACGTTCTTTCGGCAATAAAGATCTTCGAATTTCTTTGTTTGCATTGATTTTTTCACACATTCAACTTTTAATAGGACTCGTTCTTTATTTTGTTTCTCCAAAGTTTGGGTGGTGGCAAGAAGGAATGGGCGCGGTTATGAAAAACAGTGATTACCGCCTGTATCTAGTGGAGCATCCTTTCACAAATATTTTAGCAATTCTATTAATTACTGTCGGATGGTCGCTTCACAAAAAACAAACTTCAGACACCAAAAAATTCAGTCGTATCGGAGTTTTCTATTTGTTAGGGCTTGTTTTTCTATTAAGTCGAATTCCTTGGGACGTTTGGATATAAAAAAACACCCTCTAAAATTTTAGAGAGTGCTTTTTAGTAACCAAACCAATTAAACTATGAAAAACTAATTTTAATTAGCTGTTAAAAATGGATTTTAACAACACTGCAATTTAAGAACTTGTTTTACAACATTTTCTTAATCAAATGTTAAATATTTTTGCCCTTCGTTTTTAACACTAAAAAACATACCATTTATGGCTAAAAAACTGACTTACGGTGTTGTTGGAGGAGGCAGTTGGGGGACAGCAATTGTGAAAATGTTGTCCGAAAATTTAAGTGAAATTCATTGGTACATGCGAAATCAAAGTGCCATTGAACATTTACAAGAAGAAAATCACAATCCTAATTATTTAAGTGCTGTAGCATTTAATCCCGAACAGCTCAGGCTAACCAGTAATATCAATGAGTTAGTAAAAGCTTGTGATATCGTAATTCTAGCCATTCCTTCTGCTTTTTTTAATAACGAACTGCAATCCCTAACTATTTCTTTGGCCGATAAAATCGTGTTTTCAGCCATCAAAGGAATTGTTCCCGAATCGCATCTAATCGTTAGCGAACATCTTCATGAAAAATATCAAATTCCTTTTGACCAAATTGGCGTTATTACTGGACCTTGTCATGCAGAAGAAGTTGCTCTAGAGCGACTGTCCTACTTGACTATTGCCTGTACCGATCAAAGTGTTGCTCAAGAGGTTGCTTCGTCTTTAAGTTCAACCTATATTTTTACCAAAGTATCGGATGATATTATTGGGACAGAATATGCAGCGATGCTTAAAAATATTTATGCCATTATCGTTGGAATCGCTCATGGATTGGGTTATGGAGATAATTTTCAAAGCGTTTTGATGAGCAACGCCATTCGAGAAATGAAGCGATTCATTAAAAAAGTGCATCGTATGAAACGAAACATCAACCGTTCGGCTTATTTGGGAGATTTGTTAGTTACGGGGTATTCTGTGTTCAGTCGAAATCGAATGTTCGGAAATATGATCGGCAAAGGATATACGGTAAAATCAGCTATGATGGAAATGACCATGGTTGCAGAAGGTTACTATGCCTCCAAAATTGCTTATGAAATTGGCAAGGAAAACGACAGCAATTTGCCAATGATTGATGCGCTATACGCCATTTTATATCAGGGAAAATCTGCTAAAAAAGTTATGGAGAAACTAACGATGAAGCTGGATTAAATCGACGCTTTGAATTGCTCCAAAAATCGGATGTCGTTTTCATAAAACATACGAATATCTTCAATTTGATAGAGCAACATCGCAATTCGCTCTATACCCATTCCAAAAGCATACCCTGAATAAACATCAGTATCGATTCCGCAATTTTTGAGAACATTCGGATCGACCATTCCGCAGCCCATAATTTCAAGCCAGCCCGTGCCTTTTGTAATTCGATAATCTGCCTCAGAATTCAATCCCCAATAAATATCCACCTCAGCACTTGGCTCGGTGAACGGAAAATAGGAAGGGCGAAGACGAATCTTTGATTTCCCAAACAGTTCTTTAGTAAAATACAATAACGTTTGTTTTAAATCAGCAAACGAAACGTCGGTATCTATATACAATCCTTCTACCTGATGAAATACACAATGCGAGCGAGCCGAAATTGCTTCGTTTCGGAAAACTCGTCCAGGAGAAATGGTTCGAATAGGAGGTGTGTTGTTTTCCATATAACGCACTTGAACAGATGATGTGTGTGTGCGAAGAAGAATGTCTGGGTTGGTTTGAACAAAAAATGTATCCTGCATATCGCGAGCAGGATGGTGTTCGGGTAAATTTAACGCCGTAAAATTGTGCCAATCATCTTCAATTTCAGGCCCTTCCGAAACGTTGAATCCAACTCTAGAAAAAATATCTATAATTTTATTTTTAACAATCGATATGGGATGGCGTGCACCGATATCTATGGGTTGAGAAGGACGTGTCAAATCGCCATAAACCTGTTGTGAGCTAACCGTACTTGAAAGGGATTGTTTGAGAGCAGCTATTTTGTCAGAAGTGGATTGCTTGAGTTGGTTGATTGCCTGTCCATACACTTTCTTTTCTTCATTTGGGACATTTTTAAAATCGGCGAAAAACTGCGTAATGAGTCCCTTTTTACCCAAATACTTGATTCGAAACGCTTCTAGTTCTTCCAAGGAATTGGCTGAAAAATTGGAAACTTCTTCGATATGCTTTTCAATCTGTGCTATCATATTCATTCTGCATTAACAATCGCAAAAATAGGGTTTTTGAATCAGTCAATCATACCCTTCTCCAAGAAATACTGAACGATGGCCTCTTTCATTAAAATAGACTGCTCGCCAGGTTTTAAGCTAGGCAGTGATTCTTTTACCGTATAATGGGGCCAACCGTCGTCATCTATAAAATCAAAAGTATAGTATCCATAAGGTTCTAATAAACGACAAATGGCAATATGCATTAAGTTGATTTTTTCATCTTTTTTAAACGATTTATCAACTTGACCCAATTCTTGAAGTCCAATTAAGAAAATAATCCCATCCAAATCCAGAGATTCTCCCTCTGAAAACTGATTGGAAAGCGTTTCTACAACCAAGTTCCAACGGCTTTTTAATTGTTCTTTTAACATCTTTGAAATTGTTCTACAAATGTACCAAATAGAAGCCAATCAAAATACTATATTTGTACAAAAGCAACCTTATGAGCTACTTGGATATCATTTTGGGAGGACTGATACTTTTTGGTGCTATCAAGGGACTTATCAAAGGACTTATTGTAGAAATAGCCTCTTTACTAGCTTTGATACTTGGAACCTTCGGAGCAATTCACTTTTCACATTTTGTGAGCACTACCCTTTCGGATTATGTTGAGTGGGAAGAAAACTATTTGAATTTAGTTGCTTTTGCACTTACTTTCGCTTGCATCATCTTTGTGGTTTCTTTGTTGGGAAAATTCCTGACCAAAATCGCAAAAGTGGTGGCTCTAGGAACCCTTAATAATTTAATGGGAGCCGTATTTGGAGGGCTAAAAATCGCTCTAATTATTGGTGTTTTATTATTATTTTTTGACAAGGCAAACAATAACTTTCATCTTATTAGCGAGGATGTGATTAGCGAATCTATTCTGTATCAACCCGTTCAAGAATTGGGTGAATGGGTTTTCGGAAAAGTTATGGAAGAAAAAGAGGAGTTAAACGCCTTATTCTAACCTATTCTTTAATTTTTTTCACAGCATCTGTCAAAAGCCATCCCACATTGCCGTCTGACAAGCTGACTTTTGACCAGTTGTTGATAGTTTCATCAATACGAACCTTAGTCCCTTCGTGTAATTGAAAAAGAATTTCACTCCGTGCATTAGGTTCTGCTCTAAAAGAAACTTTTTCAAAAACAATGGCCGGTTGTTCGGAATTGTATTTAGAAACTTCCATTATACTAATGCTTACTGAAACAATAGCAAGTAACAAAACGACAATTATTCCCCCAAAAAAAGTGCGTTTGAAAACTGCCGATTTGCTAAAAAAATAAGTCATAAAACATAGAAATGCAATCCACATAAAAATAACAGCTGCATACGCCCATTGATCGGAAGTAAAGCTTTTTACTAAGGATTCATAGCTTTGAGAAAATTGATCTTTTGGTAAAATATCTATCGCATCTACAGTCATTTGTTGAGCAAATGCAATGTTATTGAGCGCATCTTCGTGATTGGGATCGAGCAACAATGTTTTTTCGTAATAATATATACTGGGTGCAATGTGATTTAGTTTGTAATGAGCATTTGCCAAGTTAAAATACAACGCTGCCGAATGAAGGTTGCCCTCCAAAACTTTCTCGTATGAATCGATTGCTTCTTGATAATTTCCTTCATTGTAATGAGTATTCCCCTGATCAAAAAAAGCCGTATTCTGAGCATACAGAAAGCTTCCTGTCAATAGCATTAAAAGTGAAATATTTTTTATCATTACGATATGTATTTATCAATTTTAGAAATAACCTGAATAGCCAATTGGTAATCACTTTGCATCGCCCCTTCGGTAGTGGGAGCATATCGAGTTAATTCGCAGTGTTCTAACAATTTTATAAAATCTGCAATAACCGCTTCAGTAACTTGGTGCTTAGCCAACAAAGCTTCTATTTTTTCTTTGCTAAATTCGGCAGTTTCAATAGAAATTTTAGCTTTTAAATAATTGTGTAAGGCTCGTTCCAAAGCAATATAAAATGTTTCTTTTTTGGTTAGATTTTTTTTGGCTTCCGACAGGTATTTTTTAGCAAGTCGGTTGGCCTTACGAAGCCGAACTCCTCGGGTATCAGCGTTATAATCTTTCTTCTTTCGAACCGCAATAAGTAATACGGGAACTAAAAAAATCGGAAGCAGAAGCCCTAAATAAAACCATTGCGATTTAAAAAATCCTTTTTTGGAAATCGGCACTAAGGAGGTGTTGAGTTGAATAAACCGAAAACGGGAACCTACCTGTGAAATATTGTTTTTACTTGGACCAATGGATGTGTTTGAGGGCGAATTGGTTGTGACTTTATTCAACGGACCCTCGGTGACATTTACAATCAATTCTTTGGATTGAAGGGTTTTGTACTGTTTTGAAATGGGGTCAAAATAGGAAAATGCAATCGGAGGAATGGGATATTTCCCCTGAAACTGCGGCACGAGTGTGTAGGTATCCGATCGAGATCCGTTCATCCCCGAAAGGTTGGTTTTTACCGATTCGTTTTGCTCAGGATCGTACTGTTCCAAAGCACTAGGAACTACCAGTTTTGGCAATGAAAATAATTTTAGATTTCCCTTACCCGAAACTTTGACTTCGGCTTGTAAGGACTCCGATGCCTTTAGTTCAGATTTGCTGGTACTCACTTTCAAATCAAAGTTTCCGACTGCTCCCGAAAAATTGGTAGGTTGACCTTCTTTGGGAAAAGGACGAACACGAATTGTGCGTTTGCCTGTAGAAAGTGTTTTGGGAACTTGCGTGTAAATTCGATTTCTAAAAAAATCCACCCTGTTGGTTGGAACCTCAACCGTTACATCCATTGTTAACGGATCGAGTGATAGTTCTCCCGATTGCTGGGGATAAAGTACCATTTTTTTCCAAACAACATAATTGTATATTTCGTTTTTGTATGTTCCTCGCTGAATTTCCAATCGTGAAATCGGAATGCGATGCGACCAAAAATTAGTGTACTCCGGGCTCTCTATTTCTCCCAAATTCGAAACATTAACTTTGGGACTAAAATACAGTTTGTAAACTACCGATACTGCCTGATTTATATAAGGTCTTGAATTCGAAATCTCTGTAACCAAATGAATGTTTTCACTTGCCTGATAATCTATTCCGTTGTTTTGATTTGGGGTGGCTACGGCTTCAGAAACTTCAATGCGAATGGGAGATGTTTTGTAGGTTTCTCCATCGATTTCTATCGTTGCTTGACCGATTGTTAGTTTTCCTTTTTTGCGCGGAGACAAAAAGTAGCTGTAACTTTTAGAGTACGATCGCTTGCCGTTAATCCACGAATTGCTGACCGACTGATTGGGTCCTCCAATCACTCTAAAGTTTTCAAAGGAAGGCGGCGAAAAATTATCGCCATCTTGATTCATTTTAAAATCAACTCGCAAACGCTCATTGATTCCCAATGATTTTTTGCTCACACTGGCCTCAAAAGAAACTTGAGCAAAAGCCACGGGGCTTATCAAAAGAATAAAAGCGATATGTTGAAGTAATCTTTTCATGAACAATTTTTGTCAAGGCGTTGTAAATTTACCAATCTTTTTTGGCTTTGACGGGAACCCCTTTTGCTTTTTGAGCATTCACTTTTTCTTGTACGTTTTTTTCTTCATTGGTCATGGCTTCCAATAAGTTTTTTAGTTGCTGAGGAGACATCTGAGTGGCGGGTGGAGGCGATTTTTGAGACTCTTCTTCCTCTGGTTTCTCTTCTTTTGAAGTGTCTTTTTCTTTTTGTTTGTCTTCAGAATCGTCCGATTTTTCTTTATCCTTTTGATCCTCCCCTTCTTTATTGTCTTTTTCTTGATCTTTTGAATCCTGATCCCCTTCTTTATTTTCGTCTTTTTTCTTATCGTCTTTAGAGTCCTTATCGTCCTTGTTTTGATCTTGATTCTTTTGCTCGTCTTGTTGTTTTTTTAGAAGCTCTTTTGCCAAAGCGTAATTGTACCGTGTTTGGTCGTCGTTGGGGTTGTTTCGAAGCGCATTTTTATAGGATTCAACAGCTTTGTCATACTCTTGGGTTTTCATAAAAACATTTCCCATGTTGTGAAATGCGCGGTGTTTTTCCTCTTTTGTAGTACTTTTTTGAGCCGTTGCTTTGAACTGATAAAAAGCCTCAGCATTGTGATTGTTTTCATACAGTGAGTTTCCTAAATTATAGGTTGCAGTTGGATTATCAGGGGTAAGCGAAAGGGATTTTCTATAGGAAGTCTCAGCTTGGATATACTCTTTTTTTGACAATTCCTGATTTCCCTGATACAGAAAATTATCCAATTGTTTTTTTTGGGAAGGCTGTTGTCCAAAAACATGCCCGAAACAAAAAACGGCTATGACGAAAAGAATTTCCTTTTTCATTTTTTTCCTTCATTAAACAAATTAAGATTCTGAATCCATTTTGTTTTTCTTCTAAACAAAAACAAATCCAAACATATCAAAAAGAGTGCTACGCTCAAAAACCATTGAAATTGGTCTTTGTAAGAAACAAATTGTTTGGCCTCAAACTCTTGTTTGTCCATTTGCTGCAAACGTTCTATAATTAATTCAACGGCCTGCTGGGTGTCTTCTCCAGAAACATACAGTCCATCTGTGGCATTGGCTAGTTCCTTTAAAGTTTCGGCCTGCAAACGTGTAATCACAACTTCCCCTTGATCGTCTTTTTTATAACTTTCCACAACGCCTCTTTTTTTGATTGGAATGGGACCGCCTTTTTCGGTTCCTACGCCAATGGCAAAAATAGTAATGCCAAGTTCCAATGCTTTTTCTGCAACCGCAAGAGCACCCGTTCCGTGATCTTCACCATCCGAAACAATACACAGCACGCGATTGGTTTGGTTTTCATCGTCAAAGTATCCGTTTGCCAACCCAATGGCTTCTTCTATTGCCGTTCCTTGAGAAGAAAGCATGTTGGTATTGAGTCCTTGTAAAAACATTTTGGCAGCACCAAAATCAGTAGTAATTGGTAACTGCGGGATTGCCTTGGCGGCATAGGCAATAATCCCAATGCGATCGCTTCTTAGTTGATTGATCGTTTCTGAAACAAGACGTTTTGATTTATCAATACGGTTGGGTGCAATATCTTCAGCGAGCATACTCTTAGAAACATCTACCGCAAATACAATATCAACGCCTTCTCGCTTTACGGTTTCTAGTTGAGATCCTATTTTAGGATTGACCAGAGCAAAGGTTAAAAATAAAAAGGCTAACAAAAAAAAGCTAAACTTAAGCACCTCTTTAAAGGTCGATTTTTCAGGTGTTAAAACCGCTAACATGGAAGGCGAAGCAAACTTGCTTTGAGCTCTTTTTTTCCACCATTGAAGCCACAAAAACCCTGTTATCATTACAGGTATTACTGCAAGTAAGTAAAAATATATGGGCGATTCTAATTGATACATATTAAATAAAACTTTTAAAAAGAGTGCTGCGAAGCAACCATTCTATCACCATTAGTAAGCCAGCAATTAGTGCAAAAATCCGAAATTTTTCATCGTAATTGGTGTAACGAAATTCTTCGACATCGCTTTTTTCAAGCTTATTAATTTCCTCATAAATTTCTTCGAGTTTTTTGTTGTTTGTGGCTCTAAAATATTTTCCTCCTGTTTTTTGGGCAATATCCTTAAGGAGGGCTTCGTCAATTTCTACTTTGGTCATTCCATATTGGAATTGTCCTCTTTGATTGATTCCAATCGGAGCCAAAGCATTTCCGTTGCTTCCCAAGCCAATGGTATATGTTTTAATCTGAAAACTTTGAGCCAACTCAGCAGCGGTAAGAGGATTGATAAAGCCCGAATTGTTTACTCCGTCAGTCAAAAGAATAATTACCTTACTAATCGTCTTACTGTCTTTCAATCGGTTTACGGATGTGGCCAAGCCCATGCCAATGGCAGTTCCATCGTTAATGACTCCCTCAAAATTAATTTCTCGAATGGCATTTATTACGATGTTTTTATCGCTGGTTATAGGAGTTTTTGTATAACTCTCTCCAGCATACACAACCAATCCTATGCGGTCGTTGATTCGATCTCCAACAAACTCAGAAGCGACTTTTTTAAGTGCTTCGAGCCGATTGGGCTTTAGGTCACGGGCTAGCATACTCGACGAAATATCTATCGCCATCAAAATATCAATTCCCTTACTGGTTTTGGTTCGAAAAGAAACATCCACTTTTTGAGGGCGTGCCAATGCAATGACAAAAAAAGCTATGGCACCCATCCGAAGCAGCCATAAGACGGGTTGTAAACGAGCCGTTAAGGATACATACGAAAACCCTTTTAGACTGGAAATTTTAAGGACCGCCGCTTGTTGTTTGCGACTCCACCACAACCAACCAAAAAGCAGTGGCAACAGTAAAAGTAGCCACAAGAATTCAGGATTTGCAAATGAGTATGCGTCCAACATATTATTCTTCTTTACTAAATTGAATGGAAGCTATAATTCGATCTATAATTCGTTCTGCATATCGGTCTTCGCGATCATATACCATCTGAATTTGTTGATAGCCTCCTTGTTCTACAAAATTTAAAATAACATACGCTCTTCGGATCGAATCCGTTTCTCCGTAATCAAAAGACCCATGAACCTTGACTCCTTTGGTTCCGTTGGGTGTCGAAAATTCATCTTGTTTAATCAAAATATTTTTTGCGCCTATTTCTTCATAGTCGCTCACCGTTTTCTCTACTCTCGATTGCATGTCGAATTCCTTTTCCTCTTTGGGAACTACTTCCACCGATAGTTTGGTATAAAAAGAAGCCTCAAAATGGTTCATCAAAAATTCTTGCAATGCCGGAGAAGTTGCCTCTTGTCGAATCAAAATTAAAGGTGTTGATAGGGTGGTAGGAATCGCTCCGTACGTACTCGTTGTCCATTGGTTTTCTAACAACGATTTTGTGGGATGACCAAAAACAGTGTCATGAACGGTGTTAACTCCATAAATTAAAGAAAAAATTCCCCAAGCAATTACCAAGACTGACACGCTTCCTATCAAAGACCAACGAAGTTGCTTTTTTCGTTTTTCTTTACGAAGTTGTAAAAGGTACTCCTCGTTTTTTCGTAATTCTTCTTCGGTAGGTTCGGGCAAAGCTTGTTTGGTTTCTTTGACTACAACTTCCAAAACTGCTTTGTCTGCCTGAGCAATCCCAACTCCTGGAGTAGATCGTGCAAATTTTACCAAATCTGCCGTTTGAAGTACCGATTTGAAATTGTCGATAGTTTCTTTTTTCAAAGAAAGTTTCCCTGAGTCTTTTAATAGCTCCAGTTTTAAAATCAACTCTTTGGTGGTACTTTCCATGGCATCAATCCGAACATCATCTTCTATGTAATTTCGAACAATGTCGGTTAGCTGTGAATAGTATTTTTTGTATTCAGATTGTTCGTTTAAAGAACTCGCTTCAATAGCCTGAAGTGCGTTGATAGCTCGTTCAAAAGGAGGTATTTCTCGCTTGCGTTCTCGTACTTTTTGCCGCGTTTTTTTTATTAAAAGATAGCTGCCTATCAGTGCCAAAACAACAAACAGACCCCATGCATAGGGTCGCCACCATCCTGTGGTGTTTTTTTGAGTAACCACAATGGGTTTAATTTCATAAAATTGCTTAGAAACCGTATCCACCTCAACCGTGGCAACCTCAACCTGAAGAGAATCGACTTGGTATAAAAGTCCGTTTACAAAAATACGCTGACGAGGAAGTGTGTATCTTCCCGAATCAAATTGTGTAAGTGCGTACTGACGCACAAAATTATACGATGTCTTGGACTTTATAGTGTCAATATCAAAGGCTTCTACTAGCTCAAAGGGAAGAAAAGTTTGTCCTTCTGGAAACTTGACAGTGGCTGTAGAATCGGCCTCTACACGAATTGTGTAGCGCATTTGCTCTCCAATTGTAAGAGAAAGTGTGTCAACCAAAGCCTCAACCTTAGGAGATGTTTGAGCCGCCATAATAAAGGAACCCATTCCCAATATAAAACCAAGTATCGATTTCAATTTATCCACGTCTTTTAAAATAAGCTAATAGTTTTTTAACATAACTCTCGTCCATTCTGCAGCTGATGGCTCCCGACCCGCTTTTACTGAAAGACTCTTGAAAATAATCCACACGGTCTTGAAAATAACGAGCATACGAGCGCCGCACTTTTTTGGAGGAGGTGTTGATAAATTGAAACTGTCCCGTTTCTTGATCTTCCATAGGAACAACTCCCAAATTGGGGATTTGTTCTTCCTGTTTGTCGTAAATACGAATCCCTGTAACGTCGTGTTTTCGTGAAAGAATTTTTAATGTTCTTTCGTATGGATCGGCCATAAAATCTGATAGCACAAAAACAATTGCTTTCTTTTTCATCACACCCGAAATAAACTTCATCGCATTTGAAATGTCTGTTTTTTTACTTTGGGGGTGAAACTCAATCAGCTCTCTAATAATTCGTAAAATGTGTGATTTCCCTTTTTTTGGGGGTATGTACAACTCTATTTCATCTGAAAAAAGTACGAGACCTACCTTGTCGTTGTTTTGAAGTGCTGAAAATGCAAGCGTTGCGGAAATTTCGGTTAGGATATTTTTTTTGAATTGTTCGTCCGTTCCAAACAATTCTGATCCACTTACATCTACCATCAGCATGAGTGTAAGTTCTCGCTCTTCTTCAAAAACTTTGACAAAAGGTTCGTTATAGCGAGCCGTTACATTCCAATCAATTGCTCGAACGTCGTCTCCATACTGATACTGGCGAACTTCACTAAAAGTCATTCCTCGCCCCTTAAACGTACTGTGATATTCGCCTCCAAAAATATGGTTGCTCAATCGTTTCGTTTTGATTTCGATTTTACGAACTTTTTTTAATAATTCTTTTGTATCCATAATAAGGAACGCCCTTGATAAGGAATTGTTTGTCTTTTGTTAGTTGAATGAAAAATTCAGTTGCTACCTAAGGGACTTCAACCTGATTAACAATCTTGTTAATAATGTCTTCGGTAGTAACATTTTCAGCTTCTGCCTCGTAGGTAATCCCAATACGGTGTCTGAGTACATCATGAATTACGGCTCTTACATCTTCTGGAATTACATACCCACGGCGCTTAATAAATGCATAACACTTTGCCGCTAAAGCTAAGTTAATACTTCCCCTTGGAGAGGCTCCAAAATTAATTAGAGGCTTGAGATCTTCCAGGCCGTAGCGGTCAGGATATCTTGTTGCAAAGACCAAATCAAGAATGTATTTTTCTATTTTTTCATCCATATAAACCTCTTGAACCGCTTTTTGAGCTTTTAGGATTTGTGAGGTTGTTACAACAGGCTTAATGGTTCCGAAAAAATCATTAATGTTAGCTCTCACAATGAGTTGCTCATCGTTCAGTTTGGGATAATCAATGATTGTCTTTAACATGAATCGATCTACTTGTGCTTCGGGCAACGGATAGGTTCCTTCTTGTTCTACAGGGTTTTGAGTTGCCATTACTAAAAATGGGGGTGCCAAAGGAAACGTTTGATCGCCAATGGTTACTTGCTTTTCTTGCATGGCTTCGAGAAGGGCTGACTGTACCTTAGCTGGAGCTCTATTGATCTCATCTGCCAATACAAAGTTTGCAAAAATAGGTCCTTTTTTGATCGTAAAATCATTTTCTTTTACGTTATAAATCATCGTTCCTACTACATCGGCAGGCAACAAATCGGGCGTAAATTGTATTCTACTAAAACTCCCCTTTACCGCTTTGCTTAAGGTGTTAATTGCTAGTGTTTTCGCCAGTCCTGGAACACCTTCTAACAAAATGTGTCCTCGACCTAACAACCCTATTAGTAATCGCTCAATCATGTGCTTTTGACCCACAATAACCTTGTTCATTTCAAGAACCAAAAGGTCTATAAAAGCACTTTCTTTTTCTATCTTTTCATTAATTGCCTTAATGTCTACGGGTTGGTTTTTTTCCATATTTAAAAAAAATTATTTTTTGTGAATTTAAACATCCTTTTAAAGGGCTGCAAATTGAGAAAAAAAATACTAAGATTCTGTTAATAATTGGTTAAAAAAATAATGAAGTCATTACATAATAATTTCATACTTTAAATGAAATTTCTACTGATTTTATGATCAACAAGCGCCTTTTAGTTAAAAGTTTACTCGCTCATAATGATGAGAACAGTTTTTATGACAAAAAACGGCAGCTAAACATTGGGCAACGCGAAGGAAAAGCCAAGTTTCTGAAACATATTTGCGCGCTCTCCAATAGCAATCCTATAAACAATTCGTATATCGTAGTGGGTGTTGAGGACGAAAGCAATGAAATCGTTGGCGTTGATTTTTTTGACGATAGCAAAATTCAAAACCTCATCAATGCATATTTAGAAAACCCTCCCATTGTTCTTTACGAGAACATTTTATTCCCGCATCTTCCGGAGGGAAAGGTTGTAGGTTTGGTAACCATTCGCCCGATTCAAAAAGTAACTTCATTGCGAAAAAATATTTGGAAGTACTTTGGTGGAAGTGTGTTCTTTAGAGATGGCAGCACCTCTATGTCAAAAGTATATGATATTGAACTCAAAGATGTGAATTCGGAAATCGTTGAAACTATCGAAAAACACGCAAAAAACAATATAAAATTGACTTTAGACGGCGTGTTTGAATTTATGGAACAGCATCGGGAGGGACTCAATCCAAAATACAAAGTCTTTAAAGAGTTTTTTGTTGTTTGTTGGGCTGGGCTTCAAAAAAAAGTAAAAAACAAGGTGTATTACTCGCGGATTGATATAGAGCTTATTAACGAGCAAGTCAAACTGTTTTACTCTGCTTTGGACGAGGTAGAAATTGAAATGAATGAAGATTCGTTTTCGATTATTGAATACGTTCGTTTGGGATTGTACGACGACTATGCTTATTATCCTCTCGAAAAAGTAAGCATTGATTTTTCCGAAAATGGAGTGTATTCTATAGAAACAGAACTTCTGTTCAAAGCCCCTCAATACGACAGAAAAACACTTCACCATATCTACAATAGCAACAACATTCTTCTTGAAAAAATCAAAAACAAACAGCGACTCAACAGCAACGAAAAAAAAGATGTTCTTCAACTACCAGCTTCTTATATGCTTTGTTATTTAAATGATTTTGATGAAGCCAAAACCAAACTGATAGAATCGCAACCGTATTTATTGGCTTATGACGAATCTGTATACCTTCTTTACAAAGAAAGCATGCGTGTTTTGAGGAAAATAAAGTACAGTCGTTAGGCCTTTTTTTGGTATAATCCGTTCGTTTTGATGTAATTTTCTACCGATTCGGGAAGCAATTTACAGCTCGTTGCACCCTCAAAAATTTGCTGGCGAATATCGGTAGATGAAACCTCAACAGTAGGGAAGTTCATAAGCGTTACCGACTCCCAATTGTGAAACGAATTTATGGAATTATTAACCGCTCTTGGGTAAACAAAAATTGGGAACTCCAAAATTCGTTGGTAGCGATTCCAGCTAGGGAGCGATTCAAGGCTATCGGATCCCATTAAAATAGAAAAGGCAACTTTTGGATATTGCTTTTCTAAATAATCCAGAGTGTTTGCCGTGTAATAAGGAGCTGGCAACAAAAATTCTACCTCCGATATTTTTATGTTTTTTGATTCTGTTGAAAAAGCCTCTTTAAGCATCTGCAAGCGATGGTAATTGGGTGCTAATTCTTCTGCATTTTTGTGAGGGTTTTGAGGAGTCAAAACTACCCAAAGCTCCTCCAGATTTGCTTGTTGTAAAAATGCTTTGGCAAGCGCTATGTGCCCATTGTGCACCGGATTGAAGGATCCAAAAAACAATCCTATTTTTTTCACACGTTTAAATTTTAGTAATTAATTGATTTTATGATGATTATAAAATTGAGAACGTGTGCAACCACTCGCTGTACGCGTTCTCTTATTAAAAATTTTAAACATTCTCTTTTGTGAATGTATTTTTAAAATTTGTTACTGTTCGTTTCATGGCTTAGAAAGAAAGCTAGCAATTAGAGCGACTGTTTCTTTTT
>ERZ1048068.1450-NODE-1450-length-18242-cov-13.721889_pt1 | contig 18242 bp, 23 predicted proteins | sample MGYA00383098_ERZ1048068 | MGnify/ENA primary metagenome ERZ1048068 (study PRJEB29581, sample SAMEA5548368) | metagenome | biome: marine; feature: coastal; material: water | depth 1 m | study: Short-term variability in the microbial, nano- and picoplankton... | reverse complement strand
TTTTCCGTAGAAAGGTAAATCAGATAAAGCACCGCCTGTAAAAGTTAATGTATTTATCGTATTGGCTGAAAAAGGTATCCAAGATGAATTAGTGAAAACTTCTATTCCGTTTAAATATGCTTTGACATTACTTCCGCTATAATATAAAGCTATTTTGTTAAATTGTGTCCTATCAACTGAACCGCCAATATATAAATCAGTCAATTCATAACCGTCATTTTTTAATTGTACACCAAATGTTTCGCTGCTAAAATAATAAATCGTTATTCTTTTAGACGAAGTACCATTACTTAAACTAATAAATCTTAATGAGGCATCTCCATCCGCATCTGTTAAAGCAGCTATCTCTGCATACAAAACCCCTTCTGTTGAGTTTATTAAGTCAGCATTACCGCTATTGTTTGCTACGTCAGCAGAGCGAGTGGTGGTACTTCCACTATTTGAAACGATGTAGGATGTTGCGTAGCTTCCTGCTTCAAACGTCGCTCCCCAAATGTAAATACCACTTATTCCATCACCTGTATAGCTTGTGTTATTATTGTCATCTATCAAGACAATTCTAATTGGTGTGGTTGTTGTTGTCGTTATGTTACACCTATACCAACCATTACCATAATTTTGAATAGATGCTGTATGTGCGCCAGTATTTATGATAGTTCCATTTGACAAATCAAATATGGCAGATTGAGTAATATTTCCTGTACCTAAACCAATTTTTGTTCTTTCTTTGGCTTTGGCAAAAACGCTCATAGAATAAGTTGAACTTGCTAAAGAACCGCCATAATAAATAATGTGGGTATTAGATGCTGTTGTATCTTCTTTTAAAAGTGTAGCTGTGTTGCTTCCATCAGGGGATGTTGTTGAATTTGCTGTGATAGTTGCTCTTAACTCATTCCAAACAGATTGACTAAAATCTTCACTATAAGTAACTAAATTAGTCCTCTGTGGCTCTAACAACAAACTACCAAACCCTGATGTGTAATCTATTCTTGGTAATCCACTTGCAATACTTTCTATAAGCCCTTGTTCGTTTACTCTTGTAGCACTTGAACCTCTACTAAAGTCAAAGTCTCCATTACCATCAGTAGGTATAACAGTATTTAAGCTACCATCTGAATATGCAGTAGGTGTTAAGACTATACTTGCTTTGTTACTTAAGTCTCTTAATATCTTATCTGTGCCATCAGAGTTCTCGTAATAGTCAGAGTGATTGTACAGCTTGTTTGTTGCTGCTGCATCAAAGTACACATCTCCAAAGCCCTCTGCTTTAGGATTTCCCCACTCGCTTCTGTGATATATTTCGTTTGGCATCTTGCTCTTTATTTAAGTAACATTTTAGTTTTATTTCGTTATCCTTCTTTGGTTTGTACTTACTTACAGCATCCATCCGTTAAATAAAGCGTTTTTATCAGGATATATCTCCTCGTTAGAATTACTATAATACTCTGGGAACTTGCTTGGCGCATTAAAACTTAAATAGTCAATCAACCTTTGAGTGTAATACTCCGCATAATCCCTCTCCTTTGCTATAAGCGAATCAACCTCTTGCTTGTCAGCCAAGCTACTGTTTTCAGAGTTGTGCTTAAAAACACCACCATTTGCGATAGTGTACGCTGCAAACGGAAGGTACTCAACCATAGCATAGTGAATTAACATAGGTTGAACATAATCGTTTACTAGCGCCAAATAATCTCCTGCAAGCGAACTAGCAACTATATCAGCACTAATCTTATCATACAAATCACTACCCAAGTAATTCTGAATATGAATCTCTTGTGCAATCTTAATGAACTGAATAAATTTATCAGTATCAATCGAACCGCTTAATGCAGTATTCTTGATAAGGTCGCTTCTCTTTATAAATATTGCTGTTGCCATTATTCTACATCTTCAATTTGTTCTTCTACCTTTTCTTTGACTTCTTCCTCTATATCCTTTTTAACGCCTGTTTCCTTCTCTATCTCGGCTTCGCTGATAGCATTAGTCAAGTCAGTAAATTCAAGCGGTTGTAGGGTCTTAAAATAGATGTCTAATTCAATTCCATTGTACTCAAGTATCTTTTCAAGTTCATCAAGTATAGTAACTTGCATTGGTCTGATTACGGTGTTGTCCATAAGAACAGATGCGGTTTGCAATTCCTCCGCATTGTTTCCAAGACCAGAGTTATCCTTTATACCAACAAGCATAGGTGATACAATACGGTGTGATACCATTACTTTACGCATGCTTTCGTCAGATAAGAACTGGTATTGCTGGTGTGCATCTGATAGCTGTACAGGCTCAATGGTAGCTGCTAATTCCTTGCTATCGTTAAACGCCAAGATAAATCTACCTGCATTAGAACTACCGCTAAATTTATTTATAATGCTATTCTCTATTGCATCTCTCTGCTCCGCATCTGGCGTACCGTTGTTAAAGTTGATAAGCATAGATGGACTCAATCCATTCTGAATATTATTAATGTGATAGTTAGCAATCTCTTCTTCTAACTCTGCATACTGTAACCCTCCTTGATAATCTACTGGCGAATAGTATTTATACCCAGCACGATAAGGCTTTATGTATAGTATCTCAATAGCAGCATTAGAGAATCCAAATGCAGGTATTCTAGTTAGCTTGTCTCCTGTACTTGCTGTACTCCAATCAGAATGGTAGTAATATGCCTCTATTTCGCCTTTAGAGTTACATTTCTCGGCTCTTAACGTCTCTACTGGTATATGTTCTACTTGAGCTATTTTAGAGCGGTCTTTGGTGTATATAACCTGCAACGCAGCTTGACCCATCATTTTATAATCGTGGGTAATTCGCTTAATTACATCTTTTTTAAGAAGTTCTTTCATCTCCTTATATCCAGACTCATTCTCTTTACTATCTGTTGCATCAAGACCTCTTCCATATATCATTTCAGATATGCCATTGATTGCAGCGTTGTTTGTTGGGCTTCCGTTGTACCTGTCTATCAGGTAAGTAAAATAGTCGTTGTCCTCACCATAAGCAACGAAATCATCGTTATAGTATTCTTTCACCTCTGGTCTTGAATAAGAACCGAGTTGAACAATATGTATTTTACCCTCTTCTTTATTATTCATAATAGGTCTTTTCTTTGCGTAATGTCTTGCTTTTTTTGCCATCTCTTATCCTCCTAATGCTAATGCTGCTGTTGTATTTGCTTGTCCATCAGTTTCGCTTGTAACTCCCGTTGTTGTTTGTCCTAAATCACTCCATTGTGTATATCCGTCTGCTGGCTTTGGTTCTGTTGGCGATACTATAAGTGCGCCATCCACACCATTTAAAGTGTACGAGCCAGCGATTATACCGCCATAACCCTTCTCGCCAAGATTACCAGAGAATCCTCCCTCTACACCAGCTTCAAATCTAACGGGTCTAACTCTCGCCTTTTTAGTTCTATAATAAGTGCCACCACAATTCACTTCAGACAAGTAGCAATTCTCTGGAACATCTTTTAACAGGCTCGCTATGGGCGATAAATAAATCCACTTCTGATATACAAAAGCAAATGTTGGCGAACCAACATTCTCTGTTGATGTCCAATAGTATTGGTTTGTTTGACTTGGTCCAGATGGAGTTCCAACCACCTCTGGTAAATAGTATGGGTCGTAACCAAATCGTGTTGCAGAGTTGTTTAGAATAGATATGTATGGATATATTTCTTTAGCCTCTTCGGTGGATGGCAAATACCAGTCGTTATAACTAACCTCATCTATTGTAACGCAGTATAAATCACATATTTTAAATGCTGATGTTAGCGCATCCATAGCCGAAGTATCGTAACACAATGTAACATCGCTTGGTGATGGTGTTATTCCACCGCTTTCATCTCCTATTACAATAAAGTCGTTGTCAAATGTGTTTTCAACTATATAATCTCCTTTACCCACTTCATACTTATTGAAATTAGTTTGGTCTGTTACATAAGCCATTCCTTTGTAAATATCCCCATCATCATCTTTAACCACAATACTGTAATATGATTCAGCTATAAGGTTAGGAAATGCAAAACTCAACGTGGTTATATTTGTTGATGAGTCATAACTATGAGAGACAGTATATTCAAATGTCCTTCTTTCTGACTTGTTAGTCATCTCAACAACACAGCTTCCAGATAAAACCGTTTTTCTTGGCTTTATCTTTATTTCCTGTACTCTATCTACTGCCTGTAATATATGCATATCAAAGTAACAATCAAAATGTTATTTGTTTCAAAGATACAAAAAAAGGGTCGCATAAGCAACCCCTTTTAGATTCACAACCCTATTAAATTTATGAAGGGTCTCTTTGAGTAGATTCAGTAGCAGTAGCACTTGTCATACCTGCGAATGGGTCTGCATCAGTACCTCCATCTACGAAAGACGGCATACGGATTTCATTGGCAGTTAAAGTAAGTGTGTAGCCATTTAGGTCTCCCATTGCAGTACCAGTTACAGCAGTACCGCCAGTTACGTCAGAACCATTGTCAGCGCCAACCAACAAGAACTTGTCATCAAATGTTTGTACAACAACGTGTGGTCTACCATACGCCATTAACTTCAATTCTTTATTGTCCTCTTTAGTTAGCTTAAACAATGTAACGCTTAACACCTGCTCAAAGAATGTTGTTCCATTCTCCATAGAAGATGTAATGTTTGTTTCAAGCGAAGAATTACCTTTAACATCATAAGTGTGATAGTCGAAAGTACCAGTCATATCAGTAATCTCATCACTAGAGCCATAGGCTAAAGTTCCCAAATCACCGAAATCTACAAAGTGTAGTTTCTTAATACCACCGACAGCATCCTTACAAGGTCTTAATCTTCCGCCAGTTAAATCACAAGCCATAGTTTTACTTTTTTAGTAAAAGGGGCAGAGTTACTACCCCTTTCGATTAAACAATTATTATGCTAACGTCAGTAACGTCAAGTCAGAACCGATACCGTACTGTACACCTGCTGTATATCGCATGATGATACGTACATTCTGGCTTCCGTCAAGGTCAGCCATGTCGATTACTTTTACTTCGTTGTGGTCGCTTAATAGACCTGTACCAAAGTATATGTTAGAAGCCTCACCAGCAACGATGTGGTCAGCAGGCATTCCTGGCGCATGTTGGATTTTAATACCTTCAAAAGAAAGTGCATTACCCATATTGTACCATTGTTGTCCTTTAGCATCTGTACCAGCAGCACCCTGTCCACCTGAAGCGAAACCGCCTAATGCACGAACATAAGCTTGCAAAGCAACAGTTGGAACGTAGATAGTCAAATCTTCCTTACCATAAACAGAGGCAGGAATTGAGTCAACTACATTTCCAAGTAGTGTTACGATGTTAGAAGAAGTGAAAGATGTTTCAGAGCCATTTGCAGCATCGTTTACATCTCCGTCAGCAGCCATAAGAACTGTAAGACCGTCAAACTCTCCAGCGTTGGCGTTTACACCAGCCCAGATGTTTTGTTCTGTCTTTTCAGCAACTTTAGCAGAAACATGTCCTAGAATAAAGTCAGAGAAAGATGCAGGTAGCTTGTCAAATGCAGAATATCCCATTTGTACAGCTTCCCAATCTGCTCTAAAGTCTTTTTTACAAAGCTCTAGGTTAACTTGGAACTCTTCTGGCTGAAGAATACGCTCTGTAAGTGTAAGCGCATCAGCAGTAGCAGAAAAATCACAAGAAGCATCTCCTATAAAGTTAGTTGAAGCAACTTTCTTTACGACTTCTTTATATTTTACATTAGGCTTGATGGTGATTGCACCTTCAGCTAATGTTTTACCTGTCAAGAGGGCAGCAGAAATGTATTTTCCTGCAAACTCTCCAGCGTAAGTAGAGGTGATGGTATCAACAGAACCATTACCAGCGTATAGATTTACTTTTTGATTACTCATTTTTATATTATATTAGTTTTGAAAATACTCGGTCAAGTGTACTAGCAGGGCGATTCTGACCGAATTTAACCACCTCTTTTTGTTCAGTTTTTTCTGATGGTGCGTGTGCGATTGGCTCGGCTGCTGGTTCAGCAGATAGCTTTTCAACTTGAGATGAAAGTTCAGCCTTTTCTTGCTCAACCTTACTATACTCAACCATCATATCTTCTTTGATAGATTTAATCATATCTTCGAGTTGTGCGATTTTAGAGTTGAAATCCTCTTCCTTCACATAACCTTCCATTAACTCTACTTCTTCAGAATCTTCTTCTTCCAATTCTTCTTCAGTAGCTTCTTCTTCTGATTCTTCAGCCAACTCAACCTCTTCAGTTGATTCAGCATCAAGAGCAGCCTCTACCTCTTCAGTAGCAACTTCCTCAACAGAATCTTCAGATAATGCAACTTCCTCTACTTCTGGAGTTTCAGTAACTTCTTCGGCTGCAACTTCGATGTTTTCAACCTCTTTCGTTTCTGGCTCACTAATAGCAGAGAGTTTTTGCATAATATCATTCAAAATGTTTGTAGCTTTACTCTCCATATTATGTTAATTAACAGTTATAGTTATAGATAAATAACAAGTATTAAACAACCTGTTAGATTTTTAAGCACGTATTTTACCAATACCTTGCGCTCTTAAAGTGCCATCACAGCATCTTCTTGAGTATGTTTTTCCGTTCTTGCACAAACAACCTCTCTTTGAGTTTGTCGGTACTTGCTGTCCTACTGTTTCTTTACTTTTCATTTTTTACTTGATTTAGGGTGCTTTTTAGGTAATAAATCATAATCGGTAGTGTATTTAGCATTTTGCGGTCTACCGTTCTTTAAAAGGTATATATAGGCGTTTACTCTAGCTTGCGCCCATTGCTCGGCTGACTTCACAGCAGGACTGTGAGATGTTTGAAATGCGCCAACTCCACGTTGATATACGGACTTTAGTTGCCCAACAGTAGTTCCGTATCCTTTTTTAGCTTTGTACTTGTCGTTAAAGTCATCTGCTTTCTTCTGAAGCGACTTTAACACTCTGTCGGGTACAGTAACTCCCCTTGACTTCCCAGCAGCACCCTTTGGATTGCGTTTGCTTCCTCGTTTTGGATTAGGATTTGGAGTATCGGAATCTGGTGCTTTATTGCTTCGTTTAATTCTTCCTTTGTCATCATATTCAGCTAATTCAATTTCACCTAATTCTTTAAGTTTACCTCTACTCCAAGCAAGTCCAGCTTTACCACCCCACAGTAAGTATGAAATAGTACCACAAGCTTTTGAATCACCTGCATCATAATATGTCTCTGCTCTTGATAAATACGAGTACATTCTCTTAATCGTGGACAAACTCAATTTTTCACCCCTTGACAACTGCTGCGCTCTTATTTTTCCCACAGAGGTTGCGCAACGGTTATTTACCTTTTTATTTAGCTCAATACCTCTCTTGGCGTTATTTCTAACACCACTTCCGTAATCACCGTATGTTTTTAGGTTTAGCTTTCCAGCTTCAATGCTATCAGCAATCTCTAATAATACTTCGGCAGAATCATTCTCTTTTTCAATCATAGACATAGCAACCTTATCGGTAAAGTAGCCCTCTATTGAAAAACCCTTTACCTTGCCTGTCTTAACGTAGTCTTGCCACACCTCTTCATTGTTTACCTTCATAGAAACCATCCAAGTACCAACGGGCATATTCAATCCATACTTACGAGATTTATCATGTGTATCATCTTCTACAATCCAAGACTCTACAACAGACAGACCTGATAGTTGTGCTTGATGTTCTAAAGTAGATTTATTCTGGTTTCCCTTCATTAGGAATAGTTCAGATGCTCTACGCACAGTATCTTCAGAGAAGTATATGTAATACTCATCCTCTCTACTCTTTCTGTATATCTTTTTATTAGGTATTAGAGCAGCGCCCATAAGAATACGCTTATCCTTATCGACGTCAGCTAACTCTACCTTAATTTCATCTTTTAATGCAACAAAGTTTTCCTCTATTGCAGGTTGCTCGACTATTGATATAGCATCAATGCCTGACAATTCTCCCTCTTCGTCTATAAATAATTCTATTACTTTCATACTATTGAATTAACCGAATGATGCGGTGTTTGTTGTATTTCTATCTAATTCTTGTTGTGTTGAAATGTCTTTTCCTACTACGAATGCTTTTACTGGTTTTGCCTGTTGTCCTGCAACGGTTTCTGCTAATTGAGATGTTTGCGATGCGCCAACCACATTAAAGTCTGGTGCTTCTATTACTGTTCCACCACCACTTGAAGCAGGGTCTTTTCCTGGAATTTTAACAGCCATTATCTCTTTTACTTGCTTGAATCCCATTGCAAGTGTAGCCGCTGCTTGCGCTATATTCCAAGCACCGTATGGTTTAGCCCCAAGCGCAGCAGTAAACGCCTCTCTTGTGTTCATTATAGCCATTGCAACAGAAGCTGCTTTACCAACGGTAGAACCCTCTCCAGCAACAGCCACAATAGCTTCTCCAACTTGATTTGCTATACTTATTTTAGCATCCCTTTCTGCTTCGGCAAGTGCGATATTTGCCTCTGAATTTGCTGCTGTTGCATTCGCAATTTGTTGGTCTATCTCAAATGTTGTTTCTCCATCAGCAATCCTTTGCTCTCTTATTGCTTTAAGATTTAGCATTTCATTGTTAAACCTATCGTTTTCTAATTGTTTCGCAACTTCAACCCTGTCTATTTCAGAATCAGTATAGCTTTTAAGAAACTGCTCTTGAAACTTTAACCTCTCTGTATTAAATGTCTGTAACGCCTTACCGAAGGCAGATAAATCTTCAAGCTCTCTTCTTTCTTCAAGGTCAGATATTGTTGCGTTGTATTCACTATCAAGTTGAATTAAATATTTATATAAACTCTCTTTTGATTCAATTATTGAGTTATTATATCTTTCTTCCGCAAGTTTCTTTTGCTCAAGAGTAGCTTCGCTCTGTAAAAAGTCTCTTAACCTTCTGGACTGGTCTTGCTCAAATTCAGCTTGCTTTAATTCGGCTTTTTCGCCCATCGCATTTATCTTTATTGCGATTAGGTCTTTTTCGTGCCTTGCTTCTAATTTTTCTATTCTCTGTTGCGATGAAAGTATTTCTTTTTCAAAGTCAAGGTCAGCCTCTTTAAATATGCGATTTCGGTCATTTGCACCATCCTCTTCGTTATCGTTTCTTAATTTAGTGTATTTGTTATATACATCAATTTGTTTATCTATCTCCGCAATTTCTTCTTTATTCAACTCCTTATAAGCCATTAAAGTTTGCCTCCTAGTATATATTGATGCGATTTCTGAATTTTCAAGACTTTTCAATAGGGCTATACGAGCATCTTTGTCCTGTATAGAATTTATCTCGTTAAACTCTTCGTTATACGCTAATAAATCATCCCCGTATTCTTGGTTTATTTCATTTATTTTCTTTTGAGCCTCTTTTTCGTCGTTAACACCTAAACTTCTTAATTTAGACCTCCTTTGCTCAATTAAATTTAACCTATCAGAAGCAAGTTCTTGAATTTTATTTTGCGCAGCAATAGCCATCGCCAACTCAAGAATAGACTCTCTATACTTGTCATTTTCTTTGGCAGCCTTATCGGTATTATTAGCAACATCCTTTAATGATACTTCAGCATCTTCTAATTGTTTTATGTAATCTGGAAACTCTTTTTTTAGTTTCTTAATAGCTATATTGTGTTCTTCTTGAGACCTATTTGAATCTTGAATTGTTCTTATGTAAATCTCAAAATTTCCTGCTGTTGAAGAAACCCCCTCCCCTAACTTACTAAACGTGTCGTTAAATTCTGAAGTTTTATCAACAAGCCTAACAAAAGATTTATACAATCTATCTCCATAAGTAATTAATAGTTGAACTCCAATGAGAGCTAAAGATTGTACCGAAATTAATCTACGAAATGTTGTAGATAGAGAGCCCGTTGCTTGAACCTGTGATTGAAGTAAGTTTACTAATTGCGATACGTTGTTAGCAATAGCTGTAAATCCAAAACTTGCATCAGAAGCAAGTCGGCTGGTTTCCATCAAGATTGCATTATTCAATCCAGATGTAGCGCCCATCTTACCCGTAGCGTCTGACGCTGAATTTGCTGATTGCGCTTGAAGCGTTAACGCTTTGTCTACCTCTTTAGCTGATAAAGTTAATTGCTTGTCTGCAATGATTTTCGCCTTTTCAGCATCAGTAAGACTATCAAAGTTATCTTTAGTAACCTTTAATTGCTTTTGGGTGTTAGCAGCCTCCCTATCGTTAATCTTTATCGATATGAGTATCTTTTGTTCAGCCATTCTTGTATGCTTTAGATTCTTTTACTCGCTTCACTTGTCTTTTTGCTTCATCCCAACTAGAGCAACCTTTATATATTCCTTTGGCGATGTCTACGTTATGAGATACGCCATACCAATCAGATACTTGCAATAAATCTATAATCTGTTTTATCATAATACGTTCAATAATTCTAATTTAGATTCGCCTGTTTTTAGGTTGGTATCTATTGAGTTTATAGTAAATACTTTGTCTCCAATCTGAAATCTGTCATTCAGCTCATAGTTAAGTAATATGCTGCTCGGTAAATGTGCTGTAAGTTTGAATATCCTTTTCTTTGCATTAAACGCATCTTCTATGTATGTCTTATACCATTTCTTAAATAGAGAGTTAGTTGAACCACCGTAATCAGTAAAGTTCCACTCGTCTATTTCGTTATCAAAATTAAGGGTATAAGATGGCGCTACACTTGACGTTCCGTTTTCATTTGTGTTAGAGGGTCTCCAATAGTTAAGAAGTTCATCGTGGGGCGCACTCCAATTTATACCATCACCAGCAGTTATTCCTGTAATTCTAATTCCGTAAAATAAAGCTGGCTTCATTACTATGGGTTGGTAATTACCTGTTGGTTGTGGGGTAGCAGTAGAGTCTGGTTTAAAGTTGTCGTTAGCACTATACCCCCATTGAATTGGCTTTATACTTTCATCATTAACATCCAATAATCTCTCAAACTTAAAGTGTTCAAATGGCACTTTAACCTCATAAGGCTTACCTCTATCAATTCCTTCTGGTCTAAACTCCTCATCACCAAAATCCTGATTAAAAGTTTCCTTGTGTTGCTTCATTAGTAACGTCTTACCTTCCTGATATTTAAAATTAATCTCACTAAAAGGTATTGTTGACTCTATATCTGTTTCTGATGATTCAATATATTTAGTTATATCAAAAAGTTTTGGATTATCATTGTAGTAATCATCAAGAGACTGAACTACTATTTTACCAAAATCAGCATCAGTCCTGTTGTCCTCATAGTATAATATGAGGTTGAACATCTTTAGTATTCCAGATAAAAAGTCTATTACTTTTATTTTAGGCAACTGTGCTGTTATTATTATCTGACTCAACGAACCTATCTGCCCACCACAATCAAGGTTTTGAGTTTCTGTAAATGTATCATGAAATGCTGCTACGGTTAGCGTTGGCGTAAAGTTAAAATCTTCCGTTGTCTTTAAAATATATTTAACAGGACTTATGTCAATATCCGCATCACCATCATCTATTGTGAAAGTGTTAGTTCCAGTTTGATTTGTTTCTGTGGAAACCAATAATCCATCAACATAAGTTTCAATAGTATATGGAACGCTTGTATATCCACTTGCTGGCGTTATTGTTAACTCAAACTGTAATCTTTCGTAGTTGGTGTCTCCGATGTATGTGAGTTCAGTTCCGTCTGAAGATATAGATACTAAATCATCACCGACAGGAACATCCTCCCAAGCACCTAAAGTTTTTATGTTATCAGCACCACCTGTACCGCCAAGCCTACCCTTTTCTCTTGAAATCCAAAGGTATAGGTTAGACATCGGTGTTGTCTCGAAGAATCCTGTAAAATCAACATTATATTGACTTTCTATTGCTTCTAATATTCGTGTAACCTTTATCGCTGGTTTTAAGTCGGTGTACTGAAGCGAAGCATCTTCGCTATGGTTATTATTGTGGTAAAATAAATTACCCTGTAATGTGTTTGCATCGTGTCCTTCTGGATTTCTCGAATCAAAATAGAGTCTTTTAGTGTGGGATATTAATGGGTATATTACGTCTGTTACGCTTGCGCTTGGTGCGCCAGATACCAATACACCAGTAGTAAGTCCAGTTTTAACGTCATTTGGTGTGTATGAGTGTGTCCATTGGTCTAAATAACTTAATTGTGATATTTCATCATCGCCAAGCAAATCCTTTAATGTAACTGTATTACCAAAGAATGTTACGTTGTAGGCGAATGGCTTGTTGTTCTTCATCTTAACACTATTCAAGAATACCTTACCATCTCTAAATGGAATGTAGTTTATTTCTAAACGTGCCTCTGCTTTTTTTCTTGCATCAAAAGCACCTTCTGATATAAAGTAGTTATAAAAATGTCTGAATATCTTATTATTCTTTTTAGATGCTGGAATCGTGAATGATTGAGAAAAGTCAGTAAATACTTTTGCTATATCTCGTATGTCCTGTATTTTAGACGTTACAGATATAGTTTCATCTTCAAACAAGTCTACCGCCTGATAAAGATTATCGGCATCTTTTATATAAAGGACAACTTTATTCATTATCGAATATTGTTTATTTTATCTACTGCAACATCAAACTCCATACTGTACTGAACCAACTTATCGTTAACTCTTTTCTTCAGTTGAAGTGATTGCGTTTTTAGTTTTAATGGTACTATTTTTTCCTCGTCAGTAAGCCTTGTCATCCAAACCTGCTCTGATAACATAAGCTGTTTTATATGCTCATTACATGACTCGTCAATGTAGTCTGTGTTTAGCGTTATACTATCGTTACCAACTAGGTTCAGCGTTCTCATTTGATGCTCTGAAGTGTCATAGGAGAAGTTTGCAAAGTCCATTACAGAAGCCTTGTAATCTTCCTTTTTTATGTTCAAAGACTCATTGCTTCTTCTTGTAAAGTAAAGGTCTTGTAATGCTCCATACTTGTTTACAAAGGTAACTCTTATCGGCTCATACTTTGAGCAGTCGAATGTTTTTACCTTGAGTATCTTCGTTCTTGTCTCTGTGGCGTTTGTGTAGTTAACCCAAACCTCATCAACAGCACCTATATCAACTACATCCTCAAATGCTTCTAATAACGAGTTATCTTCAAATACACCTCCAGCCTCAAGAACTCTCTCTTTGTAGCTGTCTGCTGTTGAATTGCTATCAGAAGCTATGTATTGTATTTTTTGATTGGTGTTGTCGTCATCAGATATTGTAATAGAACTTACAGTCTCTCCGTTTAACCTAAACACCAGACTATTTGTAGTCTCGGCACTTACAGGAATATTCACACTCCTGTCATTGACCCTGTATATAGTTCCTTCAGACATCATCAGTCCTTCATCGAAATCTGGGTTGATACCCTCTTCAAAGTAACCGTAACCATCGGTAGCTATAAACTGGTCGCTGTAATCGCTTGGCGTTACTGTTGGAGATGAGATTGTACTTCCGTCTGATTCAAATGCTGTGATTACTGGATTTACCCAAACGGTGTAACTATCGTATTCGCCATCATACTTGGTTTCAATGTAGTCTCTAATAAGTTCGGATATTTCAAATACAACGTAGTTATTACCCTCAAGTTCTGCTTTCTGTATTGTGTACTTTAAATCAGCAGTATCGGGGCTTGTGTCTTTTGCACCCTCATATATGTACAGTTCAAGTTTAGCCTCAAACAAATCTGCGTGGTAAACCTTTATGTAAAACGGACTTCTTGTGTTTATTATTTTTGCCATTATTTTCCTTTAAAAACGTACGTATCGCCCTTCTTTGTGTAGCCGACACTTTTTAGTATTTCATCTAATTTACCTGTTATATCTTCTTTTAGTGGAGGCAGCATACCGTCTACTATATTCTCAAATGCTTTTTCCACAACTTCACCAATGTATCTTGCTGGCGCAATACCACGAAGTGATATAGCCTCACCAATCTTGTATGCGACCTTTGCTATGTTAGATTCTGTTCTAGGCATCGCCCTTCCTCCAAAATCCTTTAGTGTTACTGGTTTCTGTCTAATCCAATCCTTTATAGCGTTCACGTTAGGACTAAATGGTTCTGTACCCTCGTCTACGCCTTGCAGGTAAGAGTTACCGTATAGGTTTATATCAAGACCTCCGTTCTCTACCCTTACGTTTAACGACTCACCACCTTCTCCACTTGACTTTACTGGCGCATTTGTCTTTCCTAATCTCTGTCTTGATGCTTGATACGATTCAAGGAAGTACTGAATCAATTTCGTCTCTGCGAATGATTTAACGTATGCTTCAGTATTTTTGAATCTAATCTCCATTAGCAGACAGTTACAACATTATTGGGGATTGATATAGATAGGGTAAGCGCCCAACCAGTCATTAAGTTCTCAAATCTATCCTCAAACATAGTGGCAGTTGCATCGGTGTCTAAAACGTAGTTATCATCGTTGAGGTCTCCACGTCTTAATTTAGACTGCAATCTGTTTATTACTGCAAGCTGCGTGTTTAGCACATCGTGTTTATTGTCTAATCCTTGATAAGGTATTGAATCGCTATCGAATCTATCTTCTTTACTTTCATCAACCAAATCCATTGCTATCACTTGAATCGAGAATGTGATTGTATGCTCTCCAAAAACAGCATCCTGTATGTTTATGTGTGATAATGGGAATATACTCTGCTTGGACAAGTCAACATCCATAATGTTACCAAAAGTAACTGTGCTTACAAATTCACTTGAATTTAGCTCTTCGTATATTTTATCTATAAGGTCGTAAAACTCTTTCATCGTTTATATGCTTTCTTTATCATTGCCGCTTCTAATTCATTCTTTTCTTTCTCAAAGGTCAGGAAGTTGAGGCATTGGAAAATTGGAAGGTTGGTAACTTCGTTAAACTTGAGAACATTTCCTCCAGCGAGAGCGTAGATTGATTGATACCAACCCCATTTTGAGCCAAAGTTTGCTTGAGTTGATAAGTCTGTTCCTCCGTCAGATTTTTCTGTATATAGCTCGGTATAGCTTTCAACAACTCCTTCCCTAAATCGTAAAAAAAAACCATAGCACTCATTACTACATCGAGAGGCATTTCCTTCATAAGGTTCGACACCTCTTCGCTTGGTTCATAGGGCGCTACTGTATATTTATCCTTCTGCTTGAAGTTGACAGGTCGATACAGCGCTGCCATTGCTTTGTGCATTCTACTCCAATCCGATATATTATCTTCAACGTCTATATATGCGCCAAGAGCAATATTCTCTAACTGCGGTTCAAATCCCATATCTACGCCAAGTAAGTCAAACCTGCGTATTAGATTAGGTTTCTCTTCAAATGCCTTGTTGATTATACCTAATACCTTGTCAGCATCTTTAGCTGGAATGTTAAGCACATCCTTCAAGGATATGTTACAGAATATCTCAATAGTCTTTAGCGCCAAGAAATCAGCAGCATCGTCTCCGTTCTCTTCAATGACCTTCATATAACGCTGGTACTGTCCAAGTGTTATGCTTGACAAGTCAGTTGGAACTGATAATTCTAATTCTATGGTTTTCATATCTAAATAATAATTGGTTGTTTAAGTGTACTTATTGATTATGCACCTGCCTGTATGACACATATATATAATATATATCTTAATGTATAATAACATGTATCGTATCTTAATATGCATTTTAAGAAGGTTATGTTTCATAAAGAGTAATAACATGATGCACTCTATATAAATAATATAACATGTATCGTATAATAACATGAGTAACCAGTTATGATTCATAACCTACTTTTTCTAAATGGTTGTCGTAGTATTTTATGTAGATGCGCCACAAAGCATCAGTCAATTCTTCTCTTTTGTACGTTTGAGGCGATTTAAGGCGTTTTACGCCATTATCTACAACGATATGGTACAAATCCCCACTTGGTACTGGATATGCTCTTAAATAGCTTCTAAACGCCCAAGAGATAGCTTTACGAGCTTTGTCGGTGTCCTGTAAATGCAATGGAATTGGTTTTATCTTACGTTTTGGCATACCTATTAAATTCATAGCTAATATACGAATAACCTATTAGATTCACAAGTAAGGGTATTAAATTCATACCTATTGAATTGAATGGCAGGTGGAAATGATTAGGTAGGTAGAGAGTGGAGATATAAGGTATGATTTGTGGACGCTTGGGAGAGTTCCAATATAGACATAAAAAAGAGGCGCATATTGCGCCCCTGATTATTAAACAAAACAAACTACTTCTATTCGCATACTGTGTCGCAAATATCAATATCCTTTATGACTTCGTTTATTATTATAATGTCGTTTGTTTCTACACATTCGCATACTATTGTTTCTTTATTATCTGTGCATGATGTGAGAAACAGGAGGAGAAAAATATACCTTTTACTACTATTTTTATTTTAACCAATGAATTAAACCATTATCATTCAACCACTTAATAAAATCTTTGTCCTTCAGGTGGTTTATTTCTTTGGCTGGATTTGTTCTACTTTCATTAATTATTCGCAAATTATTTTCAAATATGTTCCTATTCATGATTAATTTGTTTTACCTGTATATAGATATTTTCTTGCCTGTTTTATTGTTTCAAAATACTTCACTTCATATAATGAAGCTACTTTATAAACTCCATGTATAAACGTTAACGTTTTGTTGTTTCTTGTTTGTGCATATCCACAACATAAAGCGTATTTTGTCAACTCGTTTCTTTGTGTGTATAGTTTTGGTTTCATCTTGTTATTATGTTTTTTATTTGTTCCAATTGTTTGGCGTCTATTTTTAAGTATTTTGTTTTGTTTCCGTATCCGTCAGTAAATTGTATATTGTATCCGTATGTATTACATGGATAAACCAAATTGTTTATTTGTGTATTTTCGTATGTTTTCATGCTTATTTATTTAAGTTCGTTAAATAATATTCTTTGCTTTCTATCTTTGCGCGTGTGTCGGCAATACCTTCACCAAGAAAATCATTTCGATATTTGCCAGTGGTGGCGGAGTAATCCCAATAATAAGAATCTAATTGTATGCGCCTGTCATCGCTTGGCTTGAATGCAATAATACTTTTATAACTCTGAAAATACGTACCTTCTTTGGTGAATATTAAAAATTGATTTGCAACAGGGCGACCTGTGCGCCCTAACATTTGTACTATCTTTGTTTGTTTCATGTTTGTGTGTTTTATTGTGTTAATCGAATAATATATTTTGTTCGTTGATGCCTAATTTTTGTAACTTATTCAAAACAGGTTGCAACGTTTTTGATGTATGCACACATTGAGCGTTGAAAAATATCGACCAATTTTTGCCATTGTGTTGAATGTGTCCAAAATCGCTTGCGGTTTCAAAATCAATACTTGATTTGCTATTAATTAGTAGTTTTATTAAGTTTTTCATCTTTGTTTTGTTTTATTGTGTTAATATAATGCGAAGGGCTAAATATAGCGGAACAATGTATAAAAGTAGGTGCGCCGCTTTTTTTGTTAGTTTGTCAATTGTGTTCATACCTCAATGATTTTAACCATTTTACCTTTGTAGTGCTTTTCTTTATATCCTTTTAATGTTTCTAAATAGTGTGAATCAATTAAAATTTCACCCCAATGATTTATCAATTGATAATATTTTATTTCTTTTTTCATCTTACTAAAAATTAAACGATACTTTATCTATGTTAAGTAAAATATACCCAACGCCTAATATTGTAGCAATGCTATAAATTGTTGCAATGATTAGGGCGAAAGTTTCTATTGTTTTTTGTGTCTTATTATGTGTGTTTTGTGTTTTCATGTTGTTTGTTTTATAGGGGGTGTTACCCCCCTGTTTGTTTTATATCGTTGTTAGGTCTATCGGGTCTTTATAAACTCTGTTACCTACTGCGTATCCTGCGTTCCAAAGTTCCTCTCCTGCTCCAATTTCCACAACAGTATAATAGTTTTCATTCTCTGCTACTATCTTATCTGTATAGATTGAATTTCCTTTTTTGTAAGTAATTGTGCGGTCTTTAAAAATAATTGCTGTCATAATGTTTGTTTTTGTTGGTACAAATATGCAACGTTTTTTTGTTTCCAATGTTAAGCCAATGTTAAGAAATTGTTACCAAAAGGTTACCAAATCAAAGGTAAATTTAACATTCAGTTAACATACAATTTTGTATATTTGCAAAATGGACTATCCGCACCTTAATGTCAGAATTCCCCTACACCATGCAGGGCGAATACTACACACCCAAAATCCAAGCATACACCCCCTATTAAATTCACACCCCTATTAAATTCATAGGGTATTAAATTTACAAAAGGGGGTATTGAATT
>ERZ1048068.1445-NODE-1445-length-18266-cov-9.111855_pt1 | contig 18266 bp, 16 predicted proteins | sample MGYA00383098_ERZ1048068 | MGnify/ENA primary metagenome ERZ1048068 (study PRJEB29581, sample SAMEA5548368) | metagenome | biome: marine; feature: coastal; material: water | depth 1 m | study: Short-term variability in the microbial, nano- and picoplankton... | reverse complement strand
GATTGCAGGGTGTTGCGCTGCATATTGAAACTCCAGTTAGGAGAGGAATAGATGGCGGACTCGCTGGCTCATTATGCCCTGTAGAGCGTCTGAATACTCAACTGGCGCGCCACTGTTTGAAAATTGCTTTCTCCAGCGGCTAGGGTTCTAGGAGTTGGGCACTGCGATAGTCTGATCCACAAAAAACCTCTGATGGCACGGTGTTGGCTTGGATGAGTTCTGTGTTTGCTACGACGCGGGCAGGCGTAACAACATAAGCCGTTAAACGGTTTTGGCGCACTCGTCTAAAGATTTTTATCGCCCAGATGCTGTAGTTCCGGACTTCGATGATAAAAGACGCCGGGAGATTTTTCGTGGCAGAGGGCTAGCAACGCTCGGGCGAGTTGCTCCGCTGAAATGCTGGCGTATCGATCCCAGGGCCCTCGGGTAAGTAGCGCTATTGCCGGCGCTAACCGCTGTAACAGATGCTCTACGGGTCGTCGAACTTCGCGTTCACCCAATAAGAGGCCGGGCTGTAAAATATCCAGTCGTGCGAACCCCAAGTTAGCCAGCTCGATTTCCACCGCACCTTTGATTCGTGCATAAAAAGCACTGGCGTTGGCATCGGCTCCGATTGCCGTGACGATCAGAAAATGCTCCGCCCCTGCTTGCTTTGCTGCATTGGCAAAGGCCAGCACGGCATCGAGATCAATGGCTTTAAAAGCTGTCTTGGAACCCGCATCAGCGATGGTCGTGCCCAGTGTGCACACGGCGATTTCTGCTGGAGGCAAAGCGGGTAGGGCGGCAAAATCAACAACCAACTCATTCGGTGCGCTACCGGTCACGCGGCGGCCCACCGTCGTTAGGCTAATGTTGTGCTCGTTGGCTTGTGTCGTGAAGGCCCGACCTACAAGGCCGGTACCCCCCGCTAAAAGTACATTCATGAAACAACAATCCTTTTTCAAGGCAATAGCTAAGTGCTCTCGAGCACGCCAGTGGGGCACGTGCCGTATTGTACTCTACAGTCGTGCATAACCGTCGCGGGTACGCCGTTTTACGCTGCATAAATGCGGGTGTGGTGCGCTCGAGTCGCTGTTTTTTGACGAGCTCGAGGAATCCGTATTCAAAGCCCGGTTGCTTAAATTTCATTAAAGTTAGAGGCGGTTGAAACGGCTGCGCAGCGCATCAGTGTGGCGCAAAGCCCCCTGGCGCGTTTGCTGATTCGGTCACGCGCGCTTGGGGTCTAGCGATATCATGCTCGGTTAAGCTGCGCCCAATAGCGCAGCCAATTCGAGTGTTTTTACTCAGTCGAGATTGTCATCAATGCAATCGATCAGTTTGTCGCTATCTAAGTCGTCAATAAAGTCGTCCACGGCGTCATCCGAGGGCATGCCTTTATTTTTTTTGATCATAGCCTCAGCGGCTTTCATTACGCTGGCATCAGCTTTGCAGGTTTTTAAAGCGGCCATCAGTTCGCCGGCTGCATCAGCGGCAGAAGCTGTGGAAGCCTGCAAAAGCACAGCGAATGCGAATGCGGTGGCGCGAGCTACAGTGGTTGACTTCATGAATAAATCCTTTCGTTAGAGTTTATTAGGTGCTCAAACGTACGCCTAAAAAGTTCAGGTTGAAAGCCTTCAATTTAGAAAGAGTCGCGTTTTGATAGCCTGACGCAGACAACGTTTTTACTGTCTGAGCGCTGGCATCTAACTGCTAATCATGAGCTAGGGTTTCGCAGGCTGCGCTGTAAGACACTGAGGTTGAAGTCGACTAGTCTTGCGATGATTCTCTCGCTGGAGTCAACATATTAGACAACGGTAAATGCACTTTTATTGCGCATCCTACCGAGCATTCATAAGTGGTATGGTTTGGGCTCTCCCATCAAGAAATAAGGCATGGATTGCCATGACGACCGGCAGTAAATCGACACTCTTTATAGGGCCCAAAGGTGAGCAAGGCCAGGTTTTTTCATCGCTCTGGGATCACTTGTTGTCGGTGACAATGCAACGCAGATCGCAACGGTTTGCCGCTGATTCCGAATGGCACCCGTTATCTACCACTACTCATCATGGCGATCAGGCGACGGTTTTATCCGCCTTAGAGGAGTTGCTGGATTTATTACGGGAGGAAATTCCGACGTTTAGCCCGCGATACTTAGGGCACATGGTGTCAGACGTATCAATCCCGGCTCTTTTGGGCCATATGGCGATGCTGTTTGAAAACGCTAATCTTGCGTCAAGAGAAGCCGCGGTCGTCGGTTCTGCCCTTGAGACTGAAGCCATAAACCTGCTGGCAAACATGGTGGGGCTCGATCCAAAACCGGCGAGAGGTCATTTTACTTCCGGGGGAACCCTAGCGAACTTTGAGGCCGTATGGCGCGCGCGCTACCGGCTAGATCACTGGTTAGCTTTAGGCGTTTGGCTAAAAGTTAATGGGCACAGCGATGCTCCGCTGTTTGATTGGGCGCATTGTGGTTGGTCTGTCTACCACGAGCAGATGAAATGTCATGGCCTCTCTGAGCCTGACCTCTTGCCTTTCAGCAGTGTCGTTATGGGCGCTCTTGCAATGTCTCGATTCGCGCGGGAACACTTTGAAGAAGAATGGCCAGAGCCGGTGTTGTTGGTGCCGGGCAACAAGCATTATTCCTGGCCCAAGGCGGCCAACATTTTTGGTTTAGGTCGTGAGGCTGTTTGGTCTTGTGATCTTGATGAAAAAGGCAGGCTCTCTCCCCTGGCGCTGAAGGCGCAGATTGATCGAGCAGAAAAAGCAGGGCGTCCAGTCATGATGGTAGTTTCGGTTGCAGGAACAACTGAGCTCGGCATGATTGATCCGGTGGATAAAGTGGCTGATCTGCTTGAGGATCTTTGTGAACATCGTGGCCTTCATATTTGGCATCACATTGACGCCGCTTATGGCGGATATTTTTGCAGCCTTTTGAAAGGAGAGGGGAGTTCACTATCGGCCGAGAGTGAGGCGGCCTTGCAGGCTTTTCCTAGGGCTAGTTCTTTGACCTTAGATCCCCATAAGCTGGGATTTGTGCCCTATGCCTGTGGCGCCTTTTTAGTCCCCGACCCCAATGCGTACCTTGTTTCCAATATTCACGCGCCCTACCTTGAAGAGATTGCTGACGCAAAGTTTCCCAGTTGGTCTACGACCTTAGAAGGCTCAAGAGCAGCCACAGGGCCCAGTGCGGTATGGCTGAGCGCAAAGATCATGCCGCTGAATAATCAGGGACATGGTCGGTTTTTGAATAAAAGTTTATCGATCACTCGCATGCTTTACGAAGCGATTTCCAAAGTCTCGTCTGACATCCGCATGCTGGACTCGAGCGACACGAACGTTATGTGTTTTGCGATTGCCGCAGAAGGAGACGCTGTTAGCGAGGCCAATCGGAAAACGGAAGCTGTGATTGCGCACTTTCGTGCAAGTACAGAATTGTCTGCAACCCGCACCGGCTTGACCGTCGAAAACTACGGGCAGTTAGTCGCTGGTACCGTTGCCCGCTGGGGTGGATCACTCGATACCGATTACCTCACGGTGGTGCGAATGGTGGTGATGAATCCCTACTTAGAGGATGAGTCGATCGTTCAAAATATTCAGGCTCAACTCGAAGACTCTTTGCGGAGCGCTTTGGCATAAAAAACCCATTCCTATGAGAAGGGTTTGAGCGTTGGGTTTTCGCGTCGCTGCAGGGTGTTGTAATATTTCAGAGAGTAGAATTACCCTTGGTATTGTTGTTGCTGCGATACGTGATTGCGTAGCATGACGTAGACAACTTGGAGATAGCGATGAACAACGTTGAATCTTTTTCTGATGAGGCAGAAGCCTTCGCGCAAATCGAAGCGAAAAACTGGCATGCGGTGACACTCGACATACCTGCAGAGTCTAATGATTTTCACTGGCACGATTTTGATGCCGTTGTTTATGTTACCAAGGGTGAGCTGATGCTGACCGTTGAAGGTATGGAAGGGCCTATTAGCTGTGTGCGTGGCACGAAAATTAATGCCACTGCAGGTGTCGTGCATCGTGAAGAGAGCTCGGGCTATTCGGCCATCATTGGGTTCGCACAAGCTCCAGAAGCATTGACCCAACCCATAAATAAAGCGCCGCCCGCAGCGGTGGGGCAGTAGCCGATGGACACCAAGAGCGTCCGTAGCGTACTGCAACGTGGGATAAACCCCATTGGTCTCCGTCACCTGTGGTTGCTGGTTGTCGTGTTGTGTAGTGCCGGGGCACATGCCAGCACAATGATTCATGCCGGGCGGCTAGTCGATGTTGCGAACGGCCGTGTCCTTACGGAGCAAACCATTCAAATTGAGGGCGATCGAATTGTCGCTGTGACACCAGGCTACTCGACTGACGAAAATGTTGAGGTTATCGATCTTAGAGATGCCACAGTGATGCCGGGTTTCATGGATATGCACGTGCATTTGGGGCAGGAATTAAATCCGCCTGGCAGCTATTCAGAGGGGTTCTACATGAACTCAGCGGATATTGCTTTGCGCTCGACAGTTTATGCCCGTCGAACCCTTGAGGCTGGATTCACGACAGTACGTGACCTTGGGGCCAATGATAAAGACGCACTTTTCGCTCTGAGAGACGCCATCAATGCGGGCATTGTAGTGGGGCCACGGATTTTTGCCGCGGGAAAGTCTATTGCAACCACTGGTGGTCACGCCGACCCCACCAATGGTTTGCGTGAAGACTTGCGGGGGGACCCTGGGCCAAAGGAGGGCGTTATCAACGGCCCTTCTGATGCCTATAAAGCGGTGCGACAGCGTTATAAAGACGGCAGTGATGTCGTTAAGTTAACGGTTACCGGAGGGGTATTGTCACTCGCTAAAAGTGGCGACAACCCGCAGTTCACCAGCGAAGAGTTGGAAGCCGTTATTGCGGCGGCTAGTGATTACGACTTTGTTGTTGCGGTTCACGCTCATGGCGCTGAAGGCATGAAGCGTGCGATTAGGGCCGGGGTGCATTCGGTAGAACACGGGACGTATATGGATGCCGAAGCTATTGATTTGATGAAAGCTCATAAAACGTGGTACGTGCCCACCATATCTGCGGGTAAATGGGTGGCCGAGCTATCAGAGCAAGAGGGCAAGCTACCTGCAGTTGTCCGGCCTAAGGCTGCTGCAGTGGGCCCTCAGATTCAGAGTACATTTGCAGAAGCCTGGCGCCAAGGCGTACCGATTGCTTTTGGGACTGACGCAGGTGTGTCGCCTCACGGTAAGAATGGGCGTGAATTTGGCTTCATGGTCGAAGTAGGCATGCCTGTGATGGAAGCGTTACGTGCAGCAACAATCAATGCGGCAATGCTGCTGCGTGTGGAAGATGAGCTAGGACAGATAGCGCCGAATTTTTTTGCTGACTTAGTAGCGGTACGTCAAGATCCCTTCTCTGATGTTAGCAGTCTCGAAACGCCAGATTTCGTGATGAAATCGGGGATTATCGTCGTCTCAAGTACCAGTAACTGAGCCGGCGTGATTTAGGTCGTCTTGCTGAGGCACCACTGCACGGGCATCAGCGATGTTCATCGCCGCATGCCACGGGGGCGGTTCTTCTAGCGCCGTTGCGCCGGCGATAGTCTGCAGTCTCTTGGCTTTGGCAGCGTTCAGACAAGGGCGCTGCCGTCTTGAAAGGGCGGCCCCTGTGCCTCTGCATCCACAAGGTCTCACTGGTATGATGAGGATCAGTGCTAAAGCATCAGCAATTTCTATCGATGTTACCCTTGCCCTTACAGCACTGAAAAACTGAAGTTGAGGTGATATTGAGCCAGAGAATAAAAAACTACCTTACCGAGCACACGGCTGTCATTGCGGCATTATCAGCTGAGCTGGACACGATGACGGCCATGATTCAGCTCTGTACCCAGCGTTTGCGCGAGGGCAGTAAAATCCTGATCTGTGGGAACGGGGGGTCCGCCGCCGACGCCCAGCACATCGCTGCAGAGCTCATAGGACGTTTTGTGGACGATCGCCGTGCACTGCCAGCCGTAGCGTTGACTACAGATTCATCAGCCCTGACAGCGATCGCTAACGACTACGGCTATGACGCGGTGTTCTCGCGTCAAGTAGAGGGCTTGGGTCGTGCCGGTGATGTGCTGCTTAGTATTTCCACGTCCGGTAACTCAGCGAGTGTGAATGAGGCAACTCAAACCGCGACAACTCTCGGCATGCATACGCTGGCGTTGACGGGTAAATCTGGGGGTGTTTTGAAGTCATTAGCAGATCTTGCCTTAGTGGTGCCCTCAGAGGTCACCGCACATATCCAAGAGTGCCACATTGTTGTGGGTCACTTATTGTGCGACGGCATTGAGCAAGGCCTCGAGTTGGCTTAGCACGATGACTTCGGCGACAAACCAAAAAGCGGTTTTTCTCGACCGTGACGGTGTGATCAATAGTGACCGAGGCTATGTCTCACAATGGTCCGAATTCGAATTGCTCCCGGGCGTTGTCACGGCTTTAGCCGACATGCAGGCGCTGGGCTATCGGCTAATTATAGTGACTAACCAGTCTGGTATTGGTCGTGGCTTTTATACCGAGGGTGACTTTGCCGCTTTGAGTACGCAATTAATCGATTTCTTGGCAGGTCACGATATCCAGCTCACCGCGATTTATCACTGTCCCCATCATCCGACGGAGGCCCAAGGGGGCTTCAAAAAACACTGTGACTGTCGTAAACCCCAGCCGGGTATGGTGTTACGCGGTGTGGACGATTGGCAGCTAGAGGTCGAAGCCTGCGCTCTTGTAGGTGATAAATCCTCAGATATCGAAGCTGGGCGGCGTGCGGGTATTGGCCATTTGTTTCAAGTCGCTTCTGAAGGCGAGATAGAGGGTGACGGGGTAACCTCGGTCACTGATCTGCCCGGAGTGGTGAAATATTTAACAGCGCTCGCAGAGCAATAAAGGGGTGCTGGCTATCAAGCGAATGATGAAGAATGGGCGGCGATACGCGAAATCGACGGCCCGCCCGGGTTACACTCGCGGTTTGTTGGTTGGCCAGGGTTAGTCTCGCTATGTCAATTTGTCCTCTGTTCGATACGAGCTCAATCTTGGTAGTGGGCGATGTAATGCTCGACCGGTTTTGGAGCGGTGGCACCGATCGCGTAAGCCCGGAAGCGCCAGTGCCTGTGGTACGGGTAAACGATAATGCCTGTCGAGCGGGCGGGGCGGGCAATGTTGCCGTTAATATCGCCGCATTGGGTGGTCAAGCGACGCTGAGCGGCCTATGCGGTGACGATGAGGCAGCAGGCCTGCTACGTAAAGTGATTGAGGCTGCAGGAGTAACGTGGGCGGTCTGCCCATCAGCCCCAGAAACCATCGTTAAGTTGCGTGTCATGAGTCGTAATCAACAGCTGTTGCGCATGGATTTTGAATCTACGATGGCGCCTTATGCCGATGACATTTTTAGTGGGTTTGTAAAGGCGCAGCTTGATGCGGTCGACACCGTAATTTTTAGTGACTACGCCAAGGGAACTTTGGCGCAGGTTCAGGACTTAATTGAGCAAGCGAAATCACAGGGCAAGCGGATCCTCATTGATCCGAAGGGCAAGGATCTCACCCGTTACCGCGGTGCAACGCTATTGACACCGAATTTGGCCGAGTTTGAGGCCGTTGTCGGGCGCTGTGACACTGAAACGGAAATCATTGATCGCGGTACAGAGCTTCTCGACGATTTAATGTTAGAGGCGCTGTTAATCACTCGTAGCGAGCGCGGCATGACCTTGTTACAGCGGGAGCATCCGCCGCTGCATTTGCCCGCCAAGGCTAGAGAGGTTTTTGACGTCACGGGGGCAGGGGATACGGTGATCGCTGTTCTCGCGGCGGCACTGTCGGCGGGAGAAAGCCTGGAAAATAGTACGCGGCTGGCTAACGTGGCAGCGGGTTTGGTGGTTGCCAAGCTGGGTACTGCGACGGTTACCCGTGACGAGCTGACCGCGGGCTTATCGGCAAATGGGCCATCGCCCTTTATATCCAAGGACCGGGTGTTTACGGAGGAGGATTTGCTGTCCAAGGTCGCCGCCGCCAAAGCCTCAGGCGAAAAAATCATTATGACCAATGGCTGCTTCGACATACTTCACAAAGGTCATGTCGATTATTTAAGCCGTGCCCGGGCTCTGGGGCATCGACTGATTGTGGCGGTTAATGACGATGCTTCAGTTGCGGCTCTAAAAGGGCCCGCTCGCCCAATTAACCCTCTCGATGCACGGATGGAGATGCTGGCAGCACTAAGGTGTGTCGACTGGGTAGTTTCCTTTTCGAGTGACACCCCCGCCGACTTAATTGCTGCAATTGCCCCAGACGTGTTGGTTAAGGGCGGTGACTATCGCCCTGAAGAAATTGCCGGTGCCGATGCCGTAGTGGCCAACGGCGGACGCGTAGAAGTCTTGAGTTTCGTAGAGGGCTTTTCTACCACGGCGCTTATCGAGGCGTTGCAGCGGTAGGAACGAATCGCAGCCCTTGGGGCCGCGTCCTTAAGAACACGCCGCTAGCAGCTATGACACTTGAGGATCTGGTTGCGAGGGGCGGGAACCAGCATCCCGCGATCTCAAGGCGTCATGCTCTTTACTATTTGTTGCCCCATGGACATTACATCCTCAAGGGTTGATGTAGGCTCGAGGCATCGCGCTGTCAGTATCAAGGTAGCGGTCTCGCAGTAAGGTCTGCCGGCTCACCATTGTGTCGGGTATACCGCCAAGGATGACTTGCTGTGCTTGCGAAGTGACTTCGAGAGGGTCTCCGCTCCATATGACCAGATCTGCTCGAGCCCCTTCCGATGCACTTCGCGGCTCTGCCCCGAAAACCTCTGCAGGTGTAGAGCTGATCGCAGCGAGAGCCGCACTGTGGGGGAGTCCGTTAGCCGCAGCGTTACCGGCTAACTGACGCACCTTACGCGCGTTATGAGTCTCACCACTGCTGAAGATAATCGGCACCCCAGCCTTGTGCAAAATGGCGGCGTTATCGAGTCGAGCGCCCAGAGACTCAAAACTTGCTGGTAGATTTTCGAGGGGGTTCAAAATAACCGGGACACCTGCGTCTGCGAGAGATTTCGCGACCATCCACGCTTCGCTCCCGCCATGTATGACAGGGGATAGCTTATGCTCGGCAGCAAATGCGAGCACTCGCATAATGTCGGCGGCGCGGTCGGCATGAAACAGAAAAAGCCCATCGTCGCTGGCGCTCTTTAGCAGGGCTGCGCCTTGGGGAGTGATGAGCGTCAGATCCTCGTCTGTCATGGCTTCAGCAAAAGTCTGGTTGAGCAACATCCAATGCGCGACTCTGGAGCCCCCCACAGAGGCTGCTGACCTGCCAGAGGTTTGAACGTAAACGACGGGCTTGCCCTCAAAACTGTCGTAACCGCCATCAAATCGAACAAGTCCGCCATGGCCGCTGAGGGTCTTGTCGCCGCCTCGAGCCGCCAATAAAGCAAAGCCGAAACCTTCAACCCGAGTGATCGGTATGACGCTTGAGTGCGGGTTATAGGCCATACGAACGTCAAACTCAGGGTGCATTAACTCGGTGTAAAGTTCGCGGTAGCTGCTGTCCACCGCTTCACTAACAGCCTCTACTTCACTGAGTCCGGATACGGTAACACCAGCGAACAGAGCGGGCGTGACGGGACGACCGTTGGCATTGATGACTTTGATCATTTTGTTGGTGGGAATTCTAGGTGCAATTTTTGCGATGCGACCATCTTTGATCAAAATGTCGGTGTTTTCGATGACCCCCGCATCACTTTGTGTGTGTAGGTTCGCGCCCATAATGAGCAGGTCCTGTGCGAGGGCGATCGAGCACGTAAAAGTCAGTAGTACTGTAATAAACCCAAGCTTCATTGTGCTGCCTCCAAAAGTTGGCCCAGTTCAAAGTCGGACACGGGCTGCAGGGCAGAGTTGTCTCGATCGAAAACCATGGCGCCGTCAATAAACACCTGTTGGGCTTTTGCATACACACTAAAGGGGTTTTGATTCCAGATCACGACATCGGCCATCTTCCCCGGGGTTAGGGTGCCCGTCTGTTCTGCGATGCCTAAAGATTTCGCCGCATTCGAGGTTATCCAGCGTATGGCCCTCTCGGGCGGAATGTCCAAGCCCGCAGCCTGTCCTTTGCTCATGGCTTTAGCGGCCTCCTGATTAAGTCGCTGTATGCCTTCATCAGAATCTGAGTGAACGATAGCGCAGCTATTCTCGGGTCTATCAACCATGGCGATATTCTCCTGAATACCGTCGTAGGCTTCCATTTTAAAGCCCCACCAATCTGCCCATAGTGCGCCGCAAACGTCGTTATTGGCGAGCTCATCCGCAATTTTGTAAGCCTCGACACCATGGTGAAAAGTGCCCAATTTATAGCCAAATTCGTCAGCCATATCGAGGATAGTCATCATTTCGTCGGCTCGGTAACAATGCATATGAACAAGAATTTCACCTTTCAACACGCCCGCAAGAGTTTCAAGTTCCAGGTCGCGCTTTGGGGGCTTGATGAGTGCTGCGGCGAGGGCGCTGTTGCTGTTGTTGTCGCTGTCGTCCTCAACATTGGCTGATTTTTTCGCCATCTTTTGCTCATATTGCTCCCAGTCTCGAATATAACGCTGGGCGCGAATCCATGAGGCACGGTAGGCCGCGACATTACCCATACGTGTCGATGGGGCTTGCTTTCTACCGCCATACACACGTTTGGGGTTTTCACCGCAGGCCATTTTCAAGCCATAAGGGGCACCGGGAAACTTCATCGCTTGGTAGGTATTTTTGGGAATATTTTTTAGCGTCACGCTGCGGCCGCCAAATAGATTTGCAGACCCCGGTAATATTTGCAGCGTGGTAATGCCGCCCGCGATAGCTCTAGAAAACCCTGGGTCTTGTGGCCACACGCTGTGCTCTGCCCATACCTCAGCAGTGACGGGGGCGGTAGCCTCATTGCCATCTGAATGGGCAGCAACGCCCGGGCTAGGGTAAACGCCCAGATGTGAATGCACATCAATAATGCCCGGGGTTAACCATTTGCCAGATGCATCAATCGTATTAACGCCGTCGCTTGGTACCGTGCCTTCACCCACCCAAACAACTTTTCCATCCGAGATATACATATCGGCCTCGTCAAGTCGCCGACCATCCCCGGTCAAAATGGTCGCGTTGGTAATTAGCGTCGGAGACGAGGGTAAAGGCTGATAGGTCGAGGGGAAGGGCGTGGCAGAGACCGTCGCTGTAAAGACTGACAAAAGAACCGCAAGAATTGAGCGCATTGGTTGTCCCAGAAAGGCTTTTTTGGAGACGTGACTCTAAACGTTTGTGCGCCTTCTGCCAATCAGATGCAGCCACCGTTTGGTCAGGCTACTGTGCCCAGTGGTAACGCCTCGATGTTGTGGTGGGACATTTTTGTTCTGCTCTGTCCCAGGGGCGGCGACGTTGAAAAAAGCCCGAACAGCCCCGGCCTGAGCCATCGTATCGTCGTAACCCAATTGCATGAGCCGCTGGCAGTATCCGGGCTCAAATAAAATATAGGACAGAGCCCCTCCTGAACCTGTGGTTTTTATTGATCCGGTTTTTTGTAGGAACCAGCGCATCGACCGTGGCAGCTCGTTGATGTATTCCCGTGCCAATTCACTGAGGGAGCGAGTAGGTGAGATCACCAGCGTGTCAATCACCCGCATATTACTCAACTCGGCTGCCTGGAGCTGTTTTGGGTTCAAAGGCGCAACTAGCGCGTTAATTCTTTGCAGAGACTCGAGGTCTGTTTGTATTGAATCTAAAAAGACGGCATTTAGCATCTGTCCCAGAACTTGTGGAATGGTTGGAGCAATTTCAGGATGGGGGTCGCTCTCAAAATCGTCACCGCTTTCACTAACGCCGATGATAAAGAGCCGTTCGGCTCCTAGTCTTATAGCGGGGCTTAAAGGTCGCGATTGTCGAAGTGCACCATCACCGAAGAAGTGCTGGTCGAGTCGGACAGAGGGAAACAGGGTGGGTAGTGCCGAGGACGCCATGAGGTGATCAACATTTAACTTGCAGGGGGCACTTCGACGATGAGCGCGGGTCCAAGGCTGGACATGGTCTTGAGCTTGAAAAAAAGTGGTGGAGTGGCCATTGGTGTAGTTCATGGCGGTAATCCCCAGCCCCTCCAGTTCTCCCTTGGCTATGGCCGCGTCGACGCGCTCAAACTCAATAATATCATTCAGCAGCTTTCGTAAAGGGCTGTTGTCGAGTAACGCTAGAGGCCGTTGCCCATCGTGGTTACCTCTGAGGAGAGCCCAAAGCATACGAAAGGCGTTGCCTATTACACCCCGAGCGTCGGTTCGATATACCGCATCGCTGTCTAAGGACGCCCAAACAGCCGCTAGGGCTCGCGTTCTACTGCGAAATGACCCAGAGCGCCCAGCAAGCCCGAGGGCATTGATCGCACCGGCTGATGTGCCCGTGATAATTGGAAAGGGTTGCTGAATGCTCGGCGGCAGCAACTCAGCGACGCCGCGCAACACACCGACCTGATAAGCGGCACGGGCACCACCGCCCGCCAAAATGAGACCTGTTTTAACAGACATGAATCTACTCGCCGAATTGCATAACAGCAGTTAACCTTGAACGAGCCAAACTATACGAGACTCAGTTATGCGACGCTTTATTGATCTTTCGATATATCTCGAAAACGATGTCATTAGTGACCCCCCTATGATGCAGCCCAAAATCGAGTATATCCGACACGATGCAGGTGCCGAGCAGGTAAAGCTATTTTTTGACGGTCTAGAAAGTGATGAGCTTCCGGACTCTGAGGGCTGGGCCGTGGAATTTGTTCAGCTTTGCACCCACAACGGGACTCACCTTGACGCCCCTTACCATTACCACAGTACGATGAATGGCAAAGACGGGCACCCAGAACGTGCAATCACCATTGATGAGGTGCCCTTAGAGTGGTGTTTTCAGTCGGGGGTAAAACTCGATTTTCGTGACAAAGCCGATGGTTATGTGGTGACCGCTGCCGATGTGGAAGCGGAGCTCGCGCGTATTAACCACACGCTTCAGCCTCTGGAAATTGTCTTAATCAACACGGCGGCTGGTAAAGCCTATGGACAGCCTGATTATGTCAATAAAGGCTGCGGTATGGGTTACGAAGCAACCCTATATTTATTGGATCAGGGTATCCGCGTGACGGGTACTGATGCTTGGAGCTGGGATGCTCCATTTAGTTACACTGCCGAGCGCTACGCAGCGGACAAGGATGCCAGTATTATTTGGGAGGGACATAAAGCGGGCCGCGATGTGGGCTACTGTCATCTTGAAAAGCTCCACAATTTAGAGGCGTTGCCGCATCATGGGTTCACCGTGAGCTGTTTCCCCCACAAGGTCAGGGGCGGGTCGGCAGGGTGGACCCGGGCGGTCGCCATCATTGATGACGACGCCGAAAAAAATGACTAGGCCACGCTAACGTTTTTCAGTGTCGCATAAGCCTCGAGCGCACTTTCCCTGGCGGTGCGATGATCAACAATGGGGTTTGGATAGGTTGTGCCCAGCTCCACCCCAGCGGCCCGTAACGTTAACTCGGGTGCCTCCCAGGGTTTGTATAGGTACTTATCGGGCATCTCCGCCAGCTCAGGAACCCAACGGCGTGTGTAGGCACCTGCTTTATCGAATTTCTCTCCCTGCGCTATTGGATTGAAAATTCGAAAATAGGGGGAGGCGTCGGCTCCCGAACCGCCAACCCACTGCCAGCTACAGGCATTAGAGGCGAGGTCGGCATCTAACAGGCAGTCCCAAAACCATTGCTCCCCCTCACGCCAGTGGGTCAGTAGGTGTTTAGTCAGAAAGGAAGCGACGACCATGCGCACACGATTGTGCATGAACCCCGTTTGCCAAAGTTCTCGCATCCCCGCATCAACAATGGGGTAGCCGGTATTGCCCTGTTGCCAAGCCACTAAATTGCTCGCGTGGATCTGCCATGGAAAATACTCAAACTTGGGATTAAAAGCTCTGTCAGGCATTGCGGGAAACTGTGCCACAAGATGATTGCAGAACTCGCGCCAGCCAATTTCTGAGAGGAATTTATCGATCGAGCCGGCCTCGTCGGGACTGCTTTGTTTGGCATTCTGAGCTGTCCACCAAACTTGTCGCGGCGAGATTTCGCCGAATTTTAAGAAGGGAGACAAGCGTGAGGTGTTGGGCTGGGCCGGAAAGTCCCTGCCATCGCCATAGCTATCGACGTGGCTCTCTAAAAATGTGTTCAAAGCGTGACTGGCACCGGCCTCTCCGGGTTGCCAAAGCGCCGCCCAATTTTCTGCCCAATTGGGCTGTTTAGGGCACAGCGGCCAAGAGGCAAGTTCGTCTGAACAGGGCCAGGTATCTGGGCTAAGCAGCGTGGGCGTGGGCTGAGGTTGGGCCGGAGCTGGCTGCTTTAGACAGGCGCGCCAAAACGGAGTGAATACTTTAAAAGGGGTCCCACCACCAGTTCTTACATTTTCCGGCTCAAATAGCAGCGTTCCAGGATATCGTTTGAATTGGCCACCTGAAGATTCGGTGACGTCTCGAACTTTCTGTTCAAGATCGGCTGCCCACGGCTGGTACTGGCGACTGGCAAAAATATCCTGCGCTCCAGTCTCTGCGAGCAGCTCAGCTAGGACCTGCACCGTTTCACCACGTCGCAAAATGAGTCGGCTTCCAGCCGCGCTTAAATCTGCGGCTAATGACTGGAGGCTGTGATGTAGCCACCACCGACTAGCGCCCCCCATTTTCCAATCACCCCCCAATTCCTCATCCCAGATAAATACTGGGATCACTTGGCCAGCTTTAGAGGCGGCGATTAAACCGGGTAGGTCTGCAAGACGCAGGTCGTGCCGAAACCAGTACAGTGAAGCATTAGCCATGGTTAATTCCTTGGTGATCTAAATGTTCGGTAAGTGGTGATAGGGACGTGGTGATGTCGCGAAAGCGTCCTAGCGCCCCTGCATTAATTTTCAGACTGGCGATGGCGTCAGCGCGGGTCTTGCCTTCGTTAAGTACCACGAGAGGCTTTCCTTGATCGATCGCCTGCCGGCAAAAGCGGAAGCCCGAAAACACTTGTAAGGAACTTCCGATAACTAACAGCCCATCAGCCTCGGTCAACGCATCCTGACAGCGTTTGACACGTTCTCGGGGCACGGTGCCTCCGAAAAAAACAACATCGGGTTTGAGCATGCCGCCACAGGCCTCGCAATCCCATACTGTGATGTTAGTAACCTGATCTGGCGATAGGTCAGCGTCACCATCTGGGCGAGCTGCCAATTCAAAACCACGATGCTGTGGATTGAGTTTTTCTAGCTCGCTTTGAACCCGTTGGCGGTCGTAGCCGGCCCCGCAGTCTAGGCAGACGACGCGATCTAGACGTCCGTGGAGATCGACAACATTCTGACTGCCAGCAGATTGATGTAATCGATCGACATTCTGGGTGACTACCAGGGTTGCTCTGCCAGAGCGTTCGAAATCGGCTACGGCCCGATGATTAGCATTAATTTGCGAGTCTCGAATGTTAGGCCATCCAACCATTGATCGCCCCCAGTAGCGTTGTCGGGCTTCAAAACTCTGAATGAATTCCTGATGCTGGATTGGGCGGTTGCGTAGCCAAGTGCCTTTGTTATCCCGATAGGTAGGTATGCCTGAATCAGCACTGATGCCGGCGCCAGTTAATACCAGCCAGCGAGGGTGCTGCGAAAAAAGTTGGGCGAGTTGTGACGTTATTTTATCCATGACACGTATACGGTCTTATATCCACGCTGGTTGAGTGTTTTGGCTGCCAGTGGTGAAGAAGCAAAGGTTTGGAGTTGAAGCTATGCACATGCTGGTAACGGGTGGTACGGGATTCATAGGCTCGGCTCTGGTTCCTGAGTTTTTGAAACGGGGTTTTTCAGTCACGGTATTGTCGCGTCACCAGCAACCGCAGCGAGCCGGTGTGACGTATGTGCAATCCTTAGCGTCGGTAGAAAAGGCCGTCGACATAGTGGTAAACCTCGCCGGTGCGTCTTTAGCTGGGCGTCGCTGGAGCGACGGTTACAAGGCTGAAATGGTAGCTAGTCGTGCCGGTTTTACAGAGCAGTTGGTCCAATGGATGCGCGCTCAATCGAATCCACCAAGCCTGCTCATCTCTGGCAGTGCGATAGGCTTTTACGGTTCTAGCCGCGATCAATTTTTTGACGAAACGTCTCCCGGAGGAAGTGGTTTTTCTGCCCAACTTTGTCAAGCCTGGGAGAGTGCTGCCAGTGTCTTGGAAGGTACTGACACTCGCGTCGTGACCCTGCGCTTGGGCGTCGTTTTTGACCGCAATGGGGGTGCCCTCCAAGAAATGATGCGGTCTTTCAAATTGGGTGTTGGTACGTGGATGGGCGATGGCGATCAGTGGCTCAGCTGGGTCCACCGGGCCGATGTGGTGCGCGCAATTCTTTTCCTGTGCGCCGATCCATCGGTTCAGGGTGCTTACAACGTGGTGGCACCCAGACCGATCACTCACCGAGAATTTGCCCGCGTACTGAGTGCGAGAAAGCCAACCATGTTCAGCTTTGGGCTTCCCGCCTCGATAGCGCGTTTGCTGTTGGGTGAAATGGCGGATGAACTCCTCTTGGAGGGGCAACGCGTTACCCCCAATAAATTGCTAGATGCCGGCTTCGTCTTTCGGTTCGCTAGTTTGGACAGCGCACTGATTGACATTTTGGCTCGCAGTAAAAAGTAGGGCGCCCGCGGAAGGGCGCCGGCTAAACGACCCCGCTATGCTCAATAGTTGCTGGCTTCGCTGTAATCTGCATAAGCAGCTTTTACAGTGTCCTTCGCTTTTAGTTTGCGCAATGCCGAGCGCTCTAGCTGTCGAACCCACTCTCGACTCACGCCCATACTGTCTGCCACCTCCGCCCGGCTCAGTGGCGGGCCGTCGTGCAGCCCCCATCGGGCGACAATGACTCGTTGCTCAGAAGGCTCTAAGGAGTCGACAGCCCCTCCCAAAAACTTATGCAGAGATGCTTGCTCCGCTGAGTCCTCGGTACCGCCGTAGGGATCTCCCGACAGGGTATCGAGCAGGGTACCTTCGTCGTCATCGAATCGAGGGGCATCTAAAGAAACACCTAGATTGCGCATTTGAAGAAGTTGGCGCGTTTTTGCCACATCCATTCCAAGCTTTGCCGCTAGGGTCTCCTCATCGGGTTCTACACCGGTTCTCAGCTGCTCAATAGCCTTCTCTTTGTAGAGTCTACCCATCTGTTCCTGAACATGGGTCGGCAGTCGAATGAGTGTTCCTACATCGCCGACATAGCGACGCACCGCTTGCGTAATCCAGTTGAAGCAATAAGTGCTGAACCTGAAGCCCTTCTCGAACTCGAATTTCTCTGCGGCGCGAATGAGACCTAGTGTGCCTTCCTGAACCAAATCGAGATAAGACACGCCTCGGCCCTTGTACCGACCCGCGATTGAGTAAACCAAGCGAAGGTTGTGCATGACCAGTTTGTCTCTTGCTTCGGTGTACATGCGCAGCTCTCGGCGCAGAGACTTCATCACTTCTCGCTCTAAAACGTGGCCGCTGATCGGGGGCTGCCACTGCCGCTCCCAATTGGCGATTGCATCGGCGACGCTGTCGGGAAATTGTCCCCCGGCTCTACGCAACATTGCCACGGACATGCCCACCGTGAGGCTGGCAGGCAGCTTCAGCCTGGTGAGATGAGGTAAGCGCGCCTGTGTTGTCTTAAGCGTTCTCAGTTTTCTTGCGGCGACCGTCGCTAGCTCGTGGGATTTGCCATCGGCAAAATAATCCGTCAGCTCTCGCCGCAGTACAAAATGCTGATCCCTGTTTGAGAAGCGCCCAATTTCGGGCGGATTGGCGCCGCACTGCTGCAGAAATACGGCTGTGTACTGTGTTAGCTCGGGCACCTCAGCGAATAGTCCTTGCAATGCCCACACTGCCTGCCACTTGCGCCCATCAATTTCCCGTTCTTCGTCTGCGGTGAGCAGGGCGTACCGCCGTGCTTCTGCGAACATTAACTCGAGATCGCGGTCGTCAGCTTGGTCTGATCCTTTCATGCGCTCTGTACTCCCCCGTTAGATGCAAAACTATACGGGGTGTTGGACCTAGAAAGATCCCTCTAAACAGCGGTTTGTCCAGCCTGATATTAGACAAAACATATACAATTAGTGCTAGCCAAAGAGTTTTGTCCAGAAAAAGCAGATCTATTGGTGGGATTACAGCGTAACCTTGGACAAAACCAGACAAAATAATGGAGAGTTACGCGATGAATGCCCCCGTTACTGCAGTATCTCAGTTAGAACCCAGGCCGCTCTACGGTATTGGAACCGT
>ERZ1048068.1442-NODE-1442-length-18274-cov-5.177013_pt1 | contig 18274 bp, 16 predicted proteins | sample MGYA00383098_ERZ1048068 | MGnify/ENA primary metagenome ERZ1048068 (study PRJEB29581, sample SAMEA5548368) | metagenome | biome: marine; feature: coastal; material: water | depth 1 m | study: Short-term variability in the microbial, nano- and picoplankton... | reverse complement strand
AATAATTTAGCTATTCAGCATAACCGGCATTACCAACATGGTTACCTGCTCACCTTGATCTAATCCATCTACTGGAGTCAAAATTCCAGCTCTGTTGGGCAAACTCATTTCGAGTTGCACATCCTCTGCTGTTATGTTACTGAGCATTTCCGAAAGAAAGCGCGAATTGAATCCAATTTGAATATCATCACCCTGATAATCACATGTTAAACGCTCTTCTGCTTTGTTACTGTAGTCGATATCTTCTGCAGAAATATTGAGTTCTGCACCCGCTATACGCAAACGAATTTGATGCGTAGTTTTGTTCGAAAAAATAGATACACGACGCACAGAATTCAAAAACTGATTGCGGTTTATGGTGAGTTGATTCGGATTTTCTTTAGGAATTACAGCTTCATAATTCGGATATTTTCCATCAATCAATCGACATACAAGTTCAGAATTACCAAATGAGAATTTGGCATTTGCATCGTTGTACTCAATAGAGACGTCTTCATCACTTGCAGCCAATATTGCTTTAAGCAGATTTAACGGTTTTTTTGGCATTATGAATTCTGCAGTTTCATTGGCTTGTACATCTGTTCTTGAGTATTTTACAAGTTTATGCGCATCGGTTGCAACAAATGTCAATCCATCGGTTGAAAATTGAAAAAATACTCCGCTCATAACTGGTCGTAAATCGTCGTTTCCAGCTGCAAAAATGGTTTTATTGATGGCGGTTGCCAAAATTTCTGATGAAACTACTGTTTGGCTAGGGTTGTCCAAAGCTACAGTCTTAGGAAACTCATCGGCGCTAGCATAGGCCAATGCGTATTTTCCGTGATTGGAGCTAATTTCAATGGTATTATTGGATTCCACTACAAAAGTTAGGGGTTGTTCTGGAAATGTTTTGAGGGTATCAAGCAAGAGTTTGGCTGGAATAGCTACTTGCCCTTGACTATCGCTTTCGACTTCCAAAACAGAGGCCATTGTGGTTTCCAAATCACTTGCAGAAACAGTTAGTGAAGAGTTGTTCAGTTCAAATAAAAAATTATCTAAAATTGGTAATGTATTGGAATTATTAATCACACCACCTAAGACTTGGAGTTGTTTTAGTAAATATGTGCTCGAAACAATGAATTTCATGTGTTTTGGTATTTATTTTGAAGTATTATCTACCTACAAATATATTCTTTCATAGTGTATTTACGAAAGAAACTTATTAACATTTGTTTTGTGTTTTTAACCAAGTTCTTAGTCCTCAAAAAAGGTCACAGTAACGCTGTCCATCATCTCTAGCCCCATAAGTGTAGAAGCCCCACCTACACTAGCTTTATTGCTCTTGTACATTGCAATTTCTAAATATCCAGAAGAATTAAAGACAACCAATCCTCGTCCTTCATCGTTGCGCTTGAGGATGGGTACATTGAAGTCTACTATATCAGAATAATGGTGACGAATGGTTTTAAATTTGTGATTTCGTGCAGAAATTTCAAAACGTCTTCCTTTCTGGAGTGCCTCAAAAAATGATTTTTTTATGTTAGTAATCACATTGTCATAACGGTCTATAAAAATCACATTTCCAATCAGTTGATTGCTGTCGCTGCTCACAAAGGGAGTAATGTTTTTTATGGGTTTTACAGTTTCAATGGCTTTTCCAATAACTTCGAGTGTTCCGCCTCGTGCAATATGTGCTGCAACTTTCACAAAAACATCAAGAACAGGAAAACTTCCCACAATCTTATCGTGAATATTGATTTCTACAATTTGATCGGGATTCATTTCATTGCAAATCATACTCAAAATTCCATTATTGGCACACACAAAATAATGTCCATTCAACAGCATTGCAAGATGTGTGTTCTCTGGATTGAGTTCAGAATCGACGCCAACCACATGAATGGTGCCTTTTGGAAAACTTCCAAAAGCATTTTGAATGACATAAGCGGCCTCCATTACATTAAAAGGGGAGATGTTGTGTGATATATCTACAATATTGGCTTCTGGGATTTCGGAGTACAAAGCGCCTTTTACTGCACCAACAAAGTGTGCTTTCATTCCAAAATCAGTAGTGAGCGTTATGATGGCCATTGAGTGTGAACTGTTGCTGTGTTAAAAATAATCAAAAAATGCAGTTCATTTGCAATACAAACCTACATAAATTTTTGTTTTTAAATTTTATTAACACTACTAAATATTTAACCAAAAATGTTAGTACATTTATGATGATATTAAACACGAAACGTTTCACCCTAAAAAAAACTGTACGCCTTTGAATGAACTTGTTTTAGAACTAGAAGAAATTACACCAAAAGAGTTTTTTGGTACTCAAAATAAAAATATTGAACTCCTTAAACGCTATTTTCCAAAATTAAAAATTGTAGCTAGAGGCAACAAAATTACGGCCTTTGGCGATGAAGAATTACTAGAAGAATTTGATAAACGCATGGAAATGCTCTTTAGTCATTTCGGGACTTACAACAAATTGGATGAAAATATGATTGAACGCGTGCTTACAAGCGACTCCAAAGAAGATTACACCACTTCAAATGAAAGTGGTCAAGTGATTTTGCACGGTGTCAATGGGCGTTTGATTAAAGCACAAACAACCAATCAAAGAAAATTGGTCGATGCAGTTCGTCAAAATGATATGGTTTTTGCTATTGGTCCTGCAGGTACAGGAAAAACCTATACTGGTGTAGCACTGGCTGTAAAAGCATTAAAAAATAAAGAAGTCAAGCGTATAATCCTAACACGACCAGCAGTTGAAGCTGGAGAAAATCTGGGTTTTCTTCCCGGTGATTTGAAAGAAAAATTAGACCCTTATATGCAGCCATTGTACGATGCTTTGCGTGATATGATTCCGCATGAGAAATTAGATCATTATATCGAAAAAGGGATCATTCAAATTGCACCTTTGGCCTTTATGCGTGGACGCACTTTGGACAATGCATTTGTTATTTTGGACGAAGGACAAAATACGACTCATGCACAAATGAAAATGTTTTTGACCCGAATGGGAAAAAATGCAAAATTTTTACTCACAGGAGATCCAGGACAAATTGATTTGCCACGCCGTGTCATTTCAGGACTAAAAGAAGCATTACTGATTCTGAAAGAAATCAAAGGAGTAGGGATGGTCTTCTTAGACGATAAAGATGTGATACGTCACAAGTTGGTCAAAAAAGTAATTGACGCATATAAAAACATTGAGAATAGAGATTAATATACCTTTATGAGTACCATTACAGCAACTGATTTTAATTTTCCTGGACAAAAAAATGTATACAAAGGCAAAGTACGAGAAGTCTACACCGTCAATGATGATGTGTTGGTGATGATTGCAACAGATCGTCTCTCTGCATTTGATGTAGTGATGCCTAAAGGGATTCCATACAAAGGTCAGATTTTAAATCAAATAGCAACAAAAATGATGAAAGCCACAGAGGACTTGGTTCCTAACTGGCTGTTGGCCACTCCAGACCCAAATGTTGCCATAGGGCATTTGTGCAACCCTTTTAAAGTCGAGATGGTTATTCGTGGTTATATGTCAGGTCATGCAGCTAGAGAATACAAAGCTGGAAAAAGAATACTTTGCGGCGTACCAATGCCAGATGGAATGTCTGAAAATGATGCTTTTGAAACGCCTATTATTACCCCAGCAACAAAGGCAGAAATGGGTGATCATGATGAAGATATTTCTCGGGAAGATATACTGGCACGTGGTATTGTCTCTGAGGAAGATTATCTAGTTTTGGAAGATTATACACGAAAACTATTTCAGCGTGGTAGCGAAATTGCTGCAGCTCAAGGACTTATTTTGGTGGATACCAAATATGAATTTGGAAAAACTAAAGATGGAACTATTGTGCTAATAGATGAAATTCATACACCTGATTCTTCTCGCTATTTTTATGCCGACGGTTATGCGGAGCGACAACAAAACGGAGAGCCCCAAAAACAACTTTCAAAAGAATTTGTACGTCAATGGCTCATTCAAAATGGTTTTCAAGGATTGAAAGGACAAAAAGTCCCTTTCATGAGTGACGAATACATCGAAACGGTAAGCAACAGATATATCGAACTCTATGAAAACATTACTGGAGACAGCTTTGAAAAAGGAGATTTATCTGATATTAATGCACGAATTGAATCCAATGTACTCAAGTATCTTTCTGAGTAAAGCGAAGTCTAATTTTATATACTGCTAATCGAAGCTTTGCATAAACAAAAGTGTTTGCTTTGATTCGGTAAATAGCAATTAAACTCACTACACTAAGAAATATTAGTGCTCCCAAAATAGCTTCTGTTGGATTCAATTTTTTCCCTAAAATTCGATTTAGCCCCCAACCAGTAAAACTTCCATACAGCACAATAAAATGAATCACGTATATGGAAAGTGTTTTTTGACCGATTTTTAGAATTAAAGTATTTTTTATAAGCGCCTCAAAAGCATAGAATAGCCCAAAAATTACCAATACATTACCCAGTCTAATGAATAAATAATTGAAATTAGCCACGTCATCAATCAGTTGAATACCTGTTCCCATATAAATCCAATGTAAGAAATAGGTAGATTTTTTAACCAAGAACAATCCAACAATCAAAAATCCAGCAATAATGGTTTTTTTAAATTTTGGACGGTTCAAATAACCATAAAATAAGGTAGCAATAAACGCTCCATATGCCATATAACCAAACCAAGGCATTATGGTAAAAATAGATCCGTTTGCTTTGGTCAGATAATTAGCAAAAAACAGAGGGATCTGTTCCGCGGAATATGTCCTATATAAAGGTTCTGAAATAAAAATTAAAGTCCCTATTATAATCATAAGTAACGAAAAAAGGATATTATTTTGACGTACTATCTTATAGCAAAGTATAATCAACAATAGCGATAATCCGATGCATTGCAATACATCAATGACCATAAAATAAGTTCCAAAATGACCCGAAAGCCATCTAAAAATCGGAATCCTTAAGGCATAGCCAATACCAATAAGCATAAATCCACGAACAACGCCCTTTTTGATGCGCTCATGAGAATTGCCTTTGTCGCGCGCTTTCATCAATAAATAGGTGAAAATGAGTCCTGAAATTGTAAAAAAAGTAGGTGCGGTAATTCCTCTAAAATACTGCCAAATGCGGTAGGCCGTATTGGTTGTGTCCCGAAATTCTATCGCCAATAGCGTGTCTATAAAATGCCCTTGAAGCATCATGAGGATCGCAAAGGCACGTACTGCATCAATGAAATATAAACGGTTGGTTTTCAAAGATTAAAATTTGATACAAAGGTAATGTTTTAAGCATAATTTTAAACCTTATATGAATCAATCATATTTAAAAATAATTTATAAATTAGACATAAATTTCACCTTATGAATAATTTTTCATTAAAAAACAACGCTGATTACCAAACGGCCTACGCAGCATCTGTAGAAAACCCTTCACAATTTTGGGGCGATCTTGCTAGAACAAACTTTCAATGGAAAAAGCCATGGAGTAAGGTATTGGATTATGATTTTTCTACCCCAAAAATCTCTTGGTTTGAGGGTGCTCAGTTAAACATCACTGAAAATTGTATAGACCGTCACCTCGAAACCAATCCAGACAAAACAGCAATTATATTTGAACCCAATGATTCGACTTCTAATGCGGAGCACATCAGCTACAAGGAATTGCATTGTCGTGTAAATAAATTTGCCAATGTACTGAAATCCAAAGGCATCGAAAAAGGGGATAGGGTTTGTATATATTTACCCATGATACCTGAGCTGGCCATATCGGTTTTGGCTTGTGCGCGTATTGGTGCTATCCATTCCGTGGTTTTTGCAGGCTTTTCTGCCAATGCATTATCCACTAGAATCAACGATTGTGATTGCAGTATCGTACTGACAAGCGATGGAAGTTTTCGTGGTGCAAAGACCATAAACTTAAAAGGAATTGTTGATGAAGCTTTAATATCATGCCCAAATGTAAAAAGTGTTTTGGTTGCCAAGCGTATTCAATCAGAAATTGAAATGAAAGAAGGCCGGGATGAATGGCTACAACCGCTTTTGGATGATGCTTCAATGGAATGTGAAGCTACAACAATGGACGCCGAAGATCCGCTTTTCATTCTTTATACTTCTGGATCTACAGGCAAACCAAAAGGAATGGTGCATACCACCGCTGGATATATGGTTTATACGGCTTATACGTTTAAAAACATTTTTCAATATGAATCAAATGATGTCTATTGGTGTACTGCCGATATCGGTTGGATTACAGGACATAGCTATATTGTTTATGGTCCGTTGCTTAATGGTGCAACTACAGTCATGTTCGAAGGTGTTCCGAGTTATCCAAATTACGGACGTTTTTGGGAAATTGTCGAAAAACACAGTATAAATCAGTTTTATACCGCACCAACTGCGATTCGTGCTTTGGCCAAACAAGATTTGAGTTTTGTTGAATCACACGATTTATCTTCGCTTAAAATTATAGGTACTGTAGGAGAACCCATAAACGATGAAGCTTGGCAATGGTATAACACACATATTGGACAAAATAAATGCCCTATTGTCGATACGTGGTGGCAAACGGAAACAGGGGGAATTCTCATCAGTCCAATTCCAAACTGTTTCGATGGAAAACCTACTTATGCTACACTTCCATTTGTTGGTGTACAGCCAGCACTTATGGACGAACATGGCAATGAAATAGCTGCGTCTAGAGCCGAAGGGCGTTTGTGTATAAAATTCCCATGGCCATCTATGGCGCGAACCATTTGGGGAAATCATCAACGTTACAAAGACACATATTTTTCTGCATACGAAAATTGTTATTTTACTGGTGATGGTGCCCTTAGAGAAGAAAATGGTCATTATCGCATAACTGGCCGTGTAGATGATGTCATTATAGTTTCGGGGCATAACTTAGGCACAGCACCTATTGAAGATGCGATAAATGAACATAAATTAGTCGCTGAATCCGCCATTGTTGGATTTGTACATCCTATAAAAGGAAATGCTTTGTATGGATTTATTACTTTAAAATCAGAAGATTCGGATGTCATTCAATTAAAATCTGAAATTAATCAATTGATTACAAAACAAATTGGCCCAATTGCAAAATTGGAAAAAATGCAATTTACCGATGGACTTCCAAAAACTCGTTCAGGTAAAATCATGCGTCGTATTTTAAGAAAAATAGCCAACAAAGACACTTCCAACTTGGGCGACATCAGCACTTTACTTAACCCTGAAGTGGTTCAAGATATTATGAAAAACGCTAATTTGTAAACAATAATTGGCACTACGTCTTTCTTCAATATTTGATGTTGAAGTAAATCAATTATTCACACTAGACCCATCAGATTGGTAGAAGTGTTTTATTGTGTTATTTTCAAAACATGACTCATCACAAATTTGTAATAACTCATATCTGCTGGTACAATGAAAAATTCAGAATGTTTTTGTTGCATACAAACATTAATTTCGTCAAAACTAAACAAGCGCACGGCATCAACTTCGTCTTCTTGAATTTGTAAACTTTGAGCATTTGTTTTTAGCTCTGTCAAAAACACATGTTGAAACTCACAATCAATGATGCCATTTGAGAACTCATTAATGTTTTTTCGAACGTCGATAAGCTGCAAATCAGTTGGAATAACATTCAAGCCAATTTCTTCTTTAATTTCTCGTAATGCACCTTCTATGATTGATTCACCAGCAGCAACATGACCTGCAACAGAAACGTCCCAAAGATTTGGAAATGTTTGCTTGTGGGGACCTCTTTTTTGCATCAAAAGCGCTGGTGTAGAGTTGTAGAACCAAATGTGTACAGTCGGATGAAATAAGCCCTTTAGGTGGGCGTCATCTTTAGTACAACACATTCCAGTAGGCGTGCCATTTTCGTCCCAAATATCCAAGATTTCTTGTGCCACTAATCGAAATAGCTAAAAGTTTCTCCAGATTTAATATTTAAAAGCGTTTCATAAATCATTCGAATAACGTTTTCAACATCATCTTTATGCACCATTTCTACCGTTGTATGCATATAACGTAGGGGTAACGAAATGAGTGCAGAAGCAACTCCTCCATTACTATACGCAAAAGCATCAGTATCTGTTCCAGTTGCTCTTGAGAGTGCAGCTCTTTGAAAAGGAATCTTGTTAGCTTCAGCGGTATCTGTAATAAGGTCTCTCAATTTTTGCTGAACCGCAGGCGCATAGGCAATTACTGGACCGTCACCCATCTTGCAATGCCCTTGTTTCTTTTTGTTGATCATTGGGGTTGTGGTATCGTGAGTAACGTCGGTCACAATAGCAACATCTGGTTGGATGGTGTGTGTAATCATTTGTGCACCACGAAGGCCAATTTCTTCTTGAACAGAATTTGTGATGTACAATCCAAAGGGTAATGTTTTTTTGTTTTTGTGCAGTAATCGTGCTACTTGTGCGATCATAAAGCCACCCATTCGGTTGTCCAATGCACGACAAACAAAATGGTCTTTATTAAGGATATGAAATTCATCAGGGTAGGTGATGATACATCCAACATGAACACCTAATTTTTCTACATCTTTCTTTTTCTGACACCCAATATCAATAAAAATATTATCAGGCTTTGGAGCTTGTTCTTTAGCCAAAGTACGCGTATGTATCGCGGGCCAGCCAAATACGCCTTTCACAATTCCATTTTTGGTGTGTATATTAACAACTTTGCTAGGTGCAATTTGATGATCGCTTCCTCCATTTCGAATGACATAAATCAAACCATCATCAGAAATATAGTTGACATACCAAGAAATTTCATCGGCATGACCCTCAATCACAACCTTAAATTTTGCGTCAGGGTTAATCACCCCAACGGCTGTACCATAGGTATCAGTAATAAATGTGTCTACATAAGGTTTTAAATAGTCCATCCATAATTTTTGACCATTCCATTCATATCCAGTAGGAGCGGCATTATTCAAGTAAGATTCTAAAAAATCGAGTGCTTTTTGGTCTAAAATTTTTTCTTTTGCCATGGTTTATAATTTTGGTTAAAAATAACAAATAACAATGATTTTAAGTTATGAAATAGCGCATATTTTTTAACTTTGATTCCAATTCGTATTGCAATGAAATACATTAGCTGTATATATTTTTTTGGACTTTTAATCAGCTGGGGGCAATCCCCAATTCGTGCTACAGATTCGATTACAACAAAGTATCTTATGATTGTCGGCGACACTATTGCCAATCAATCAATTTCTTTGGATGAAGTTGTCATTTTACCTCGTTTGCGTCTTAAGACCCAAAAAGATCGTAGGCGCTACCTAATTTTACAGCGTAAAACATTAAAAGTGTATCCCTATGCAAAGCTGGCTGCAGAACGTTTAGAAACTCTAAATAAACGCATTGAAAATATAAAGGGTAAGAACAAGCGAAAAAAATACACCAGAAGAGTTCAGAAATTTGTTGAAGATGAATTTGCTGAAAAGTTGAAGAAATTTACCATTACAGAGGGTCAAATACTTATTAAGCTTATCCATCGACAAACTGGTGAGACTGCTTTTGATTTGATAAAAGATCTCCGAAGTGGTTGGCGGGCATTTTGGTACAACAATACCGCTAAAGTGTTCAACATGTCTCTCAAAATTCCTTTTGACCCTGAACTGGAAGAAGAAGACTTTTTAATAGAAGATATTTTACAACGTCAATTTCAAAAAGGTAATTTGGAATATCAAAAAGCACATAAAATCTTCGATTTGTACACTTTAAACAAACTTTGGAGGGCAAAAAAAGCCCAATAAATGACCATTTTTTTGTACTAATTTTCCCACTTATGACGTAAATCCGCCCATTTATTACGTCAATTGGCCGTTTATTACATGGTGCTTTAATATGTGGTACAAATGTTTGTAACTTTGAACAAGAGAAAGGCCAGAGTTTTGAAATTTTGCAAAACTTAATTATAGAGTCCCTTTTTTGCCCTTATTAATTACCTACACTAAACTCCGCGGTCAAGCGCCCCCAAATCTTGACTGCGGTTTTTTTTTGGATTAGATGTAATAAGCAATAATAACCGCAGCAATAATTGCTGCAATTTTATTCAAATTGAATTGGTGGCCCTCATCTGCTTCAAATAAAATAATTGTAGCAATGTGGAAAAACATTCCTATCACGAGTGCATTTATGCTGTATATCAAACCATCAGAAAATACAACTGTTTGTGCAACTAATGTGCCTAAAGGTGTCAAAAGTGCAAAAGCAACAAGAAACAAAAACACTTTAAACTTTGGTAATTTTGAAATCAACAAATAAGAGGCAATAAGAATTGCTACAGGGATTTTATGTACAAAAACGCCATAAACAATAGTATGATGTGCTGAAATTGGGAACCCCTCTAAAAAAGCATGAATACCTAAACTTAAGAATAAAAACCAGGGAAATATAGTTTTTATATCTCCGTGATGATGCAGATGCCCATGCTCTGCACCTTTAGAAAAAAACTCTAAAATAATCTGAAGAATAATTCCTGTAAGGATGTAAACCCCAGTAAGCTTTGCGTCTAAATTGGAATAGACATCCGGTAAGAGTTCAAAGACTGTTGTGGAAAGTAAAAATGCACCACTAAATGTGAGCAGTAATTTTAAGTTCATTTGCTTTGACTCAGAAAACCACAGCGTAAAAAGGACACCAATTACCACTGCCAAAATGGGAAGAAAAAAATCAAGCATTGTTCTTGAAAATTAAAATTAAACGTTTGGAGGTTTCAGGATCATAGGGTTCTAGGGTGTAACTTCCAAAACATTCTACAAAGTTAAGATTTACTTCAGAAAGCATGTGTATAAAATCGTGTAAGTCAAATGCACGTACACGTTCTTTATAATGCAGCACTGAATCACCATCTGTTACAGCAATCGACTTTGTAATAATTCCATCCGAATAATTACGTTTGATGTCAAATCGTATTCCGTCAATTTCAGTAGTATTGCTGGGCACCAAGTTTTGAAGTACATAAGGGCTATTCATAAAATCTATAACACCAAATCCACCATCGCAAAGAGCATTCTTTATTGTTTCTAAAACTCTATAATTATCTTCTATGCTGTCAAAATAACCAAAACTTGTAAACAGATTTAAAACGACATCAAATTTACTTTCCAAAGGAATGCGCATATCATGAACAGCAAATCGCAAACGTTCATTTGCACTTTTGGAGGCCTCTGCAATACTTTTTTTGGATAAATCAATGCCTTGAACGCGGAATCCCAATGCATTTAAAAAAATAGAATGTCGACCCTTGCCACAAGCCAAATCTAAAATGGATTGCCTTTGGTTGATTTCTAAATATCTAACAAGATTTTTTATAAAACCCTGAGCTTCAGTTCGGTCGCGTTGTTTGTAAAGGATATGATAATAAGATGTGTCAAACCAAGATTGAAACCATTTTTGATGTTTTGTCATTTATTTCATGCTAACGACAACAAAAATACTGTATTTTTGACATCTATTGCAAAAAACGTTATGAATACTAATTTTGAAATGGTTGCCAAAACGCTTTATGGTTTTGAGGAACTTTTAGAAAAAGAACTGAGACAACTAGGAGCACAAAGCATTAAAAAAGGGGTGCGCCATGTGCGTTTTGTTGGCGACAAAGGATTCATGTACAAATGTAATTTGGGACTCCGTACGGCAATCAAAATTTTGAAACCTATCGCAAAATTTAGAGTAAAGAATGAATCTGAGCTGTACCAAAAAATCAAGGACATCAGTTGGGAAAACTACCTCAAGAATGATGGAAGTCTTGCTGTAGGAGCCACCTTAAGTGGTGATCGCTTTACGCATTCTCAATTTATTGCCTTGAAGACCAAGGATGCAATTGTTGATCGATTTCGAGAACAAACCGGCCAAAGACCTGATGTAGATTTGCGTTTTCCAGATTTAAAAATCAACGTCCATATCGATGATGATTTTTGCAACGTTTCATTAGATAGTTCGGGCGAATCTTTGCATAAACGCGGTTATAAAATTGCCACAAATATAGCCCCTATCAATGAAGTTTTAGCCGCTGGGCTTGTTATGCTTTCTGGATGGGATGGTCAAACCGATTTCATGGATCCCATGTGTGGTTCAGGAACAATGCTTGTTGAGGCCGCTATGATCGCATGTAATATTCCTCCAAATTTGATGCGTAATGAATTTGCTTTTGAGCGTTGGCAAGATTGGGATGTCGATCTTTTTGAAAAAATTGAAGAATCTCTATTGTCTAAGACACGAGATTTTCATCACAAAATTTTAGGTTTTGACAAATCTCCAAGTGCAGTCCGAAAAGCCCTTGAAAATGTTAAAAACGCACACCTTGAGGAGTTTATAACTATAAAACATGAAGATTTCTTCAAAACACAAAAAGGGGGAGATGCACCTTTACATATGGTCTTCAATCCGCCCTACGGAGAACGTCTCGATCTCGAAATGGAAACATTCTACGGAGCTATAGGAAGTACTCTTAAGCACAATTATTCTGGAACTAATGCTTGGTTAATTACTTCAAACTTAGAGGCATTGAAGCATGTTGGCCTCAGGCCATCGAGAAAGATAAAAGTATTCAACGCAAAACTTGAATCTCGATTGGTATTGTATAAAATGTACAGCGGTACAAAAAAAGTGCACAAATTAGAGCAAAAAGACCGAATCTAACCGTGCTCGTATCTATATTTTTTTTGAAAAATACACCAAATAAATTGCTATCGCCAACGTAATCGCTGGAAGAACAACTTGAGCGCCGCTAATTTCGATGTAGTCTTGAATGGATAAACTATGGATTTGTTGCACAACAATAGCAACAAAGGACAATACAAATAGAAAATAAGCCCATTTTTTTCGCCACAAAAGGCCAATAGACCCCAAAAAGCCCCCAAACACAGCAATAGCAAATGCAGCTGTAACCCAAGCAGGTAAATTAGAATAATAAAGTTGATTTGACTCTGGCAAAGCTGCCAATGTTTCGTCAGTCATATATGCTTGTCCTAGATATGCAATGACTCCAAGTGTGTTCCATAAAAGTACAAGAATCGCTATTATCCAATAGCGGGTAGTAGGTTTTTTAGATGCAGTATTCATAAGATTTGAAATTAATATTATAACCTAAAAGTAATGAAATAAAAATAAAACAAAAAAAAGCATCATTCTTGTCAGATGAGAATTGTGCAATTTTTTTTAAGAAAAATTCATGTTTAAATTATTTGAAAACTCAAAAAAGGCCTTATTTTTGCAAAGTTGAACACAAACCAAAGTATGCTAACCACAGTCGAAAAAGAAGAACGCAAAGAAGGCAAGGAGCTGTACCACTATCAAAAAGGAGCCATTCAAAAAATATTTGAATGCTTTGAATCAGCTGCCGAGGATTACCATTTATTATATCAACTGCCTACGGGCGGTGGAAAAACCGTCATTTTCTCTGAAATTGTAAGCCAGTACTTAAGAACACGAAAGAAAAAAGTGTTGGTAATGACGCACAGGATTGAGCTTTGTAAGCAAACTTCTAGTGTTTTGACAGAGTTTGGTGTGGCAAACAAGGTAGTCGATAGTAAAGCAAAACTTGATGATCAAAACGATTTTGATTGTTTTGTAGCCATGGTAGAAACCTTGAACAACAGATTAAAAGACGATAAACTTGATATTTCAGACATTGGTTTAGTCATCATTGATGAAGCGCATTATAATTCCTTTACCAAGTTATTCAAATTTTTTGATAAAGCATTCATTTTAGGAGTTACTGCTACGCCGCTAAGTTCAAATATTGAATTACCAATGACAGACAATTATGACGAACTCATAGTCGGTGAAAGTATTGAATCACTTATTGAAAATCGTTTTTTGGCTAAAGCCAATATGTTTTCCTACAATGTTGGACTGACAACATTGGTGGTCGGTGCCAATGGCGATTATACGGTAAAATCTTCTGAAGATTTGTATACCAACAACGAGATGTTGTCCAAACTTATGGAATCCTATAATGAGCGTTGTGCCGGACAAAAAACATTAATTTTCAACAATGGAATAAATACTTCCTTGTTTGTTTATGATTTGTTCCGTAGAGCAGGGCTTCCCATTGCACATTTGGACAACACCACCTCCAAAAAAGAACGTGCAAATATTTTAAAATGGTTCAAAAACACACCTGGTGCAATTCTGACCTCTGTGAGTATTCTTACCACAGGATTTGACGAACCCAGCGTTGAGGCCATTATTTTAAATCGTGCTACAAAATCCCTTACACTATACTACCAAATGATAGGTCGTGGATCACGAATGTACAAGAACAAAGATAGTTTTAATGTCATTGATTTAGGAAACAACTTCCACCGTTTCGGTCCATGGGGAAGTACCAATCTAGATTGGCAACGAATTTTTAAATACCCAAGTCATTATTTAGATGGTATATTAAGCGATGAAGATTTAGAAAATAATTTCAAGTATGAAATGCCTGAATCGGTAAGAGCCTCATTTTCTAAATCTGAAGAAGTTTATTTTGATATTAATAAAACCTACATAGAATCAGTGAGAAGGGGAGAATCTTCAAAGGTAGTTCTAAAAAGATCAATCGAACAACACGCAAAAATTTGCGTAGAAAATAGCGATGATATTTTTGATGCTCTGACATTGATCAAACTACTAAACGATGATATTGAGTTCAGAATCAATCGCTATTCGAAATGTATAAGCAAAAGCACACACAACTTTTTGGCCTGGTTAAAAGAAGATTATAAGAAGAAGTTACGCTCTTTTTTAAGACAAAATTTTGACGAGATTAAATCTGAGCTAACCACAAAATAATGGTACATTTTTTCTTAATTCTTATGACCTTAATCAATTCAAAACAAAATTCGAACATAATATTTGAATTCAATGCAGATTGTGCCATAGAATCTTGGCAAGTTGTGGACGATGTGGTCATGGGCGGAAGGTCTTTTGGTCAGTGTTCCCTGAATGAAGATGGAAATGGACTTTTTAAAGGCGATGTTTCTATTGAAAATAACGGAGGTTTTTCTTCAATACGTTTAAATACTAAACCCATTCAAACGGCTTCTTTCGAAGCTATAGTGTTGCGTATCAAAGGCGATGGGTCTACTTTTCAATTCCGCGTAAAAAGATCAACATACGAACGTCATTCTTACGTTTTCAATTTTGAAACGTCTGGCCAATGGGAGACCATCTCCATTCCGCTAAATCAAATGACTCCACGCTTTAGAGGATATAGTCTCGATCTCCCAAATTTCGATCAAGAACCAATCGAGCAACTAGGGTTTTTAAAAGCATCCAAGAAAAATACTGCATTTCAACTTGAAATCAAACGTATAAGTTTAAAATAATTTCAGGTATTGAACATCATAAATTTTTTCGTTTAACATATTGATTATCAATAAATTATGTTTATTTTTTTTGAATTGAATTTAGATTCATTTTGGATATTTTATAAGCGAAACAATCGCATTTAATTATTTTTGAGTATTAAGATTTTTTTAAACGTTTTTTTGCTAAAAAATATGCACTCATTAAACAAATTCAGTAAAGCCATTACACAAGATCCCACGCAACCAGCAGCACAAGCCATGTTGCACGCTATTGGGCTAACACGTGAAGATTTTGAAAAACCATTTGTAGGAATTGCGAGTACTGGATACGAAGGTAACCCCTGCAACATGCACTTGAATGATTTGGCCAAATTGGTAAAATCTGGTACACTAAAAAAAGATGTTGTTGGATTGATTTTCAATACTATAGGGGTGAGTGACGGTATTTCTATGGGTACACCCGGAATGCGTTTTTCATTACCATCAAGAGATGTAATTGCAGATTCTATGGAAACGGTTGTACAAGCCATGAGTTACGACGGTATGATTACTGTTGTGGGTTGTGATAAAAATATGCCCGGTGCCCTAATGGCCATGATCCGCGTAAATAAACCTTCAATTTTGGTTTATGGCGGTACTATTGGTTCTGGTTGCCACAATGGGAAAAAATTAGATATTGTATCCGCATTTGAAGCTTGGGGCAGCAAAGTTGCTGGAACCATGGAGGAATCTGAATTTCAAAGTATAGTTCAAAAAGCATGTCCTGGAGCAGGTGCGTGTGGAGGGATGTATACCGCAAATACGATGGCATCTGCTATTGAAGCTTTAGGAATGGCACTTCCGTATAATTCTTCTAATCCAGCTACAGGAAAAGAGAAAAAAGAAGAAGCCATCAAAGCAGGAGAAGCCATTCGTTTATTGCTTGAAAAAGATATTAAACCTTCAGATATAATTACCAAAAAATCTTTAGAGAACGCCATTCGATTGATTACAGTGTTGGGAGGATCTACAAATGCAGTATTGCATTTTTTAGCCATTGCTAGAGCAGCAAATATTGAATTTACTCTAAAAGATTTTCAGCGTATTAGCGACGAAACACCATTTTTGGCAGATTTAAAACCAAGTGGAAAATTCCTCATGGAAGATGTACATCGAGTAGGAGGAATACCTGCAGTACTCAAGTATCTTTTAGATCACGGTTTATTGCACGGCGATTGTTTAACTGTGACTGGAAAAACACTTGCAGAAAATCTCTCGAATATCGAAGGACTTTCAGAAGGCCAACAAGTAATTAAACCTTTAGAAAATCCCATCAAAGCTTCTGGGCATCTCCGTATGTTGTACGGCAACCTAGCCAAAGAGGGGAGTGTTGCGAAAATCACAGGAAAAGAAGGACTTAAATTTTCAGGAAAAGCAAAAGTTTTTAATGGCGAATATGCCGCAAATGATGGAATTAGAGACGGTCTTGTTCAGAAAGGCGATGTTGTAGTTATACGCTATGAAGGTCCCAAAGGAGGGCCAGGAATGCCAGAGATGCTCAAACCAACTGCGGCAATTATGGGTGCAGGACTTGGAAAAGATGTTGCTCTTATTACAGATGGACGTTTTTCTGGTGGAACACATGGATTTGTTGTAGGTCACATTACTCCAGAAGCTCAAGAAGGTGGTGCTATTGCATTAGTAAAAGATGGAGATGTCATTACAATTGATGCGGAATCAAACAGTATTGAGCTTGAGATTTCTGATGAAGAATTAACCCTTAGAAAAAAACAATGGTCAGCACCCGAATTGAAAGTTTCAAGAGGTGTACTTTTTAAATATGCAAAAACCGTTTCTTCTGCATCACAGGGATGTGTAACAGACGAATTTTAATCCAAAAAAATAGATTTATGGATGTAAAAACTAAATCAAAAAAAACTTACTTGAATCAGCCAAGTGAAAAAATAACAGGTTGTGAAGCACTCGTCCGCTGCCTAATCGCAGAAGGCGTGGATATCATTTATGGTTATCCAGGAGGTGCCATTATGCCTGTATACGACGAACTTTACAAGTATCAAGAAGAGATTCTTCATGTATTGACTCGACATGAGCAAGGGGCAACTCATGCAGCACAAGGTTATGCACGAATTTCTGGTCGTGTAGGGGTTGCAATGGCGACTTCGGGACCAGGAGCAACAAACCTCGTTACTGGGATTGCCGATGCACAAATCGATTCTACGCCTATGGTATGCATCACAGGGCAAGTACCCTCGCATTTATTAGGCAGTGATGCCTTTCAAGAAACTGATATTGTTGGGATTTCAACGCCTGTGACAAAGTGGAATCACCAAATTACACGCGCCGAAGAAATTCCAGAAGTTATCGCTAAAGCATTCTATATTGCGCGTAGTGGAAGACCGGGCCCTGTATTAATTGACATCACTAAAGATGCTCAATTCGATACGTTTGATTTCACATATAAACAATGTGAAGGTGTGCGAAGTTATAAGCCAGTTCCTAAGTTTGATACCAATGCTTTAACCGAGGCCGCAAAAGCAATAAACAATGCAAAAAACCCAATGATTGTTTGGGGTCAAGGAGTAATCTTAGGAGAGGCCGAAGAAGAATTTAAAAATTTTGTTGAAAAATCAGGGGTGCCAGCCGCATGGACTATCATGGGCGTTTCGGCGATCCCCACCGCACACCCGCTCAATGTGGGTATGGTAGGTATGCATGGTAATTATGCCCCCAATAAACTCACCAATGAATGTGATGTTTTAATTGCTATCGGTATGCGTTTTGATGATCGTGTAACTGGTAAACTCAGCGATTATGCCACACAAGCAAAAGTGATTCATTTTGAAATTGATCCAGCAGAAATCGACAAAAACGTTAAAGCAGATATAGCAGTCCTTGGTGATGTCAAAGAAACCTTAGCTGAAATTCTTCCAATGATCGAAAAGAAATCATACGATAATTGGCATCA
>ERZ1048068.1437-NODE-1437-length-18297-cov-9.272777_pt1 | contig 18297 bp, 20 predicted proteins | sample MGYA00383098_ERZ1048068 | MGnify/ENA primary metagenome ERZ1048068 (study PRJEB29581, sample SAMEA5548368) | metagenome | biome: marine; feature: coastal; material: water | depth 1 m | study: Short-term variability in the microbial, nano- and picoplankton... | reverse complement strand
TTTTAGTTAATTGAGAAACACTTTCTGCTATCTTTTTTATACCTTGTGGACCATGGTAAACAGCATAGGCGGCAGAAACTATTGCTAATAAAGCTTGTGCAGTACAAATATTACTTGTGGCTTTATCTCTTCTTATATGTTGTTCTCTTGTTTGAAGCGCTAGTCTATAAGCTTTTTTCCCATGTCTATCTACTGAAACACCAACTATTCTGCCAGGCATAGATCTTTTATACTCATCTTTAGTTGCAAAAAAGGCTGCATGAGGACCTCCATAACCCATTGGAATTCCAAATCGTTGCGAACTACCAACTGCAATATCAGCACCTAATTCAGCAGGTGTTTTTAATTTAGCAAGAGCTAATAAATCACATGCTAAAACTGCTTTTCCATTAAATTTATGTATTTTACTAATAGCTTCACTTGGGTCTTTAATGTCTCCCAATGTGCCTGGGTATTGAATGATACCGCATATAATATCTTCTTTAATATCTTTATCTTCATCTCCAACAATCACTTCTAAACCCAATGGTTCTGCTCTTGTTTTTATAACATCAATAGTTTGTGGATGACAATTTTTTGAAACAAAGACTTTTTTAGTATCAGATTTAGATACTCTATAACTTAAGCCCATAGCTTCTGCAGCTGCTGTTCCTTCGTCTAGAAGAGAAGCATTAGCAATATCCATACCTGTAAAATCTATAATCATTTGTTGAAAATTAAGAAGCATTTCAAGTCTACCTTGAGCTACTTCTGGCTGGTAAGGAGTATAAGAGGTATACCATCCTGGGTTTTCTAGTATATTTCTAAGTATTACATATGGTGTATAAGTTCCGTAGTATCCCATTCCTATAAAACTAGAATAAACTTTATTTTTTTTAGCTATATCTTTTAATTTTCTAAGAGCCTTATATTCTGAGTTAGGATCACCAATATCCAAATCATCTTTAAGAAGGATTTTTTCTGGTACTGTATCTTTAATTAAATCATCAAGATTTTTGTAACCCAATTCTTTAAGCATAATACTTTGTTCATCAATAGATGGACCTATATGTCTTTGTATGAAGTCTTTTTGAGCATTTTTTAACATTTAACTAGCACTTTCTTTTGAAAATTTTTCATATTCTTCTTTATTCATTAATGAGTCCATTTCTGATTTATTTGTGATTTTTAGTTTAAAAAACCAAGCTTCATTTTCTGGATCAGTATTAACTTTAGCAGGATCATCAACTATTGATTGGTTGTTTTCAATAATCTCTCCAGATACAGGCGTATAAATATCACTTGCTGCTTTTGTAGACTCTACAACTCCAGCGTTACCATCTTTAACAACAGATGATCCAATTTCTGGTAATTCAACAAAAACTATATCACCTAACATTTCAGTTGCATGCTGTGTAATTCCTACAGTAGCAGTGTCTCCATCTAATTTAATCCACTCGTGTTCTTTAGAAAATTTTACTTCACTCATTTGTTTGCTCCTTTCACATAACTTTTTTTATAAAATGGCAAATTACTTATACTTGCCGGATATTTTTTTCCTCTTACTTCCAAAAAAATTTTTGTATCTATCTTAGAAAATGAACTTTCTACATAACCCATCGCAACTGGTGCCTGAACACTTGGACCAAAAGTTCCACTTGTAATTTCACCAATATTTTTATTATTTTCACTAAATATTGAAGTTTTTTCTCGCGCTATAATCCTTCCTTCAGGTTTAATACCAACACGCACCTTGCTTACCCCTTTATCTATTTGAGATTTAATTTTCTCAAACCCAATAAATCCACCTTCAAGTATTCTATTTTTTGATATTGCCCACTTTAAGTTAGCTTCCACCGGACTTTTATTTATATCCATATCATGACCGTATAAACAAAGCCCAGCCTCTAGTCTCAAAGTATCTCTTGCCCCAAGACCTATTAAACTAGCTCCTTCATCAATAAGCTTTTGCACAAACACTTCTGCATCATCATTTTTAATCGATATCTCAAATCCATCCTCACCCGTATAACCAGATCTTGTAATATAAATATTTTTATTAAGATAATCAAATAAACCACCATTCATAAATTTTAAACCTGATACACCAGAAATTATTTTTTCTAATATTTTTACTGCTTTTGGACCTTGTATTGCAATAAGGGAGAGTTCTTCACTTAAAATCATTTCATATTTATTATCTAATAATTTAGATAAAAGTTTAAAATCTGTGTCTTTACAAGCAGCATTTAATACAATGTTAAATCCACCTTCAACTTTTGTAATAATTAGATCATCATAAATTCCAGCCTCTTCATTCATTAAAAAGCTATACTTCGACTGATTTAACTTGGCATTACTTAATTCTGCAGGAAAAATTTTTTCAAGATCTTTAGCTAACTCATCATTGCCTTTAATAAATAGCTGACCCATGTGTGATACATCAAAAATACCAGCATTTTCTCGTGTACTCTTATGCTCCTCTATAATTCCTTTAGAATATTGAATAGGCATTTCGTAGCCTGCGAATGAAACTAATTTAGCTTCATATTTTTTATGCAATGAATTTAGTGCTGTTTTTTTTATATCCATATTAACTCTATTTTACCCATCTGTATGTTTGCCTGAGAGTTTTGCTCCTTCGGCGAGAATTTAATCTCTTTCCAGAGTTAATACGTTACGGTCCTTTTGCCTGAGAGATTCCTGGGTGGTTGCTCCTTCGGCGCTACAATAGTTTGTAGTCTCTCCCGTATAAATGAATAATCTATTAGATACGCTCTAGTGTCAACTTGAAATTTTTTCTTTATTGCTTGGAAAGAGTAAAGCATAAAACTGCAATAATACTGCAAAAAGAATAACTCCTCCTCCAATTAATGTAAATAAAGATGGTCGTTCACCTGCAAATAGAAAAGCCCACATTGGTCCTAAAACAGATTCGGATAACATAATAATACCTACCATAGCTGATGGTGTGCTGCGTGCACCCATTGTGATAAATATAAAACCAAAACCTACTTGAAAAAATCCAGCTGTAAAACCGAGTAAAATATCATGTGAAGAAATCATAAGTTTTTCTGATAATAAAAAACCAATAAAACAAGAACTAACACCAGCTATGAACTGAGCAGGTACCATATCAACATTTGGAAATTTTCTAACAATGATAATTAAAACAGCAAAGGTAATAGGCATAGTAAATGCCGCTAAATTTCCAGACATTTCTCCTGGTGATAAAGAATTACCTACCATTAATAAAACACCCGTAATCGCTAGAATAATCGATGCTAAAGTAATAGTTGAGATTTTTTCTTTTAAAAATAAATAACCAAAAACAGCTAAAAATAATATTTGAGTTGAAATAATGAAATTAGTATTCGCTACTGTTGTATTGTACATCGCATAGACATAACCACAGAAACCAAATGATAAAATGATACCCCCAAAAAATCCTGGCAAACCTGAGTCATAAAATGCTTTAAATAGTTTTTTTTTATAAGTAACTAATAAAAAAAGTAAGACTGTAAGTGAAAAGAATAAAGATCTCCAAAATAATATTTGCCACAATGTTGATCCCTCGAATGACTTAACAATTAAACCACCAAAGCTTAGACAGCAAGCACCCATAAAAACTAATATCGGACCAGGAATTTTACTAATTACATTCATCTAAATATCTATTTGTATCATCTGCGTATGATTTAAATATATTCTGAGCTTCTTCAAGACTTACTTCTTTAAAGTTTATAACAGATCCAGGTGTTAGCTGACCTACTCGGTCCAAATCTGCTGATATAACAACTCCTATTTTAGGATATCCACCAATTGTTCCATGATCTGAAAGCATAATAATTGGATTACCGTCAGCTGGTACTTGTATAGCACCTCTAACAAGTCCTTCTGATTTGATGTTTGTGCTAACAGTATTTTCTAATTCATTACCACTTAGCCTAATACCCATTCTATCTACGAGTTTAGTAACAGAAAAATCTTGAGAGAAAAAACTATTTTGAGCTTCTTTAGAAAAATAATCAAAATTAGTACCTTTAATAACTCTAATTATATTATCTGGAATTTCTTTATAATCTATTTTTTTTTCTTTGACTGTTTGTAAATTAGGTTCTTTTATAAAAATTTTATCTTTTAAAGAATATTTTTTTCCGTTATTTGGACCAACATTAGCTTTTGTATTTATAGAGTAGCTATTCCATGTTTTTTCTAATTCAAAACCACCACTAATTGATAAATATCCATAAGCGGTATTTTTTGTAGATATTAAATCAATTTCATCTTCATCTTCTAAAATATAATTTTTATAGCATATGCCATTTTCAACATTTGAGTCTTTTCTAATAATATTGAAAATTATATCTCCAGTTATACTGACATTTATTCTTCCATTTTTTAATTTTAAAAGTGGTCCCTGATAAGCAAATTCAATAACAGCTTCATCTAAATTATTACCAACCAGTTTGTTACATAATATATAATTTCTTTTATCAATCGCTCCGCTTGCTGCAATACCAATATGATATAAGTGATCCCTACCTTTATCTTGAATGGTAGTGTTAACTCCTGCTCTTAAAACCTCAAAGTACGCTTTATTCATTCCAATTTAGATATTCTTCTTTTGTTATTTGATAAAAAATTACTTTATCACCAGGGTTAATAAGCGCTGGTTGATCTAAGTTCTTATCATCAAAAATTTTTTTTGGAGTGTTACCAATAATATTCCAACCACCAGGACTTTCAAAAGTGTAAATATTTGCAAACTGCTCTGTTATTCCTACCGATCCTTTTGGCATCTTTACCCTTGGTGTTTCTAGTCGATCACATCTAATATTTTCATTTAGATCTCCTAAAAAAGGCATTCCAGCAATAAAACCTGTCATATAACAAAAATATTCTTTATCGAGATATAGTTCTAATATTTTATTTTTATCGATATTCAATTTTTCAACTAGTCTTGAAAAATCCAATCCGTACTCATCATCACAACAAACTGGAATTTTAACTTTTTGATTATTATTTTTGATATTCTTGCCAATATTTAAGCCCTCTACAAAATTTTTAATCTTTTTGTAGTTAGTTATAGTTAAATCAAAACTAATGATTAATTTATTATAAGAAGGTGTTAAATTAGTTATTCCTTCAATTTTTTTATCTTTTATTAATTCTGATATATGATGAAAATATACAATAACACTCGCATTTATTGTTTCATTAACTTCTACACCAAAATCACAATACACAGCTGTATCACCAAGATTTAATATATTTTTAATCATGCCATGTTATACTCTAGACAAATGAGTATGGAAATTAATATCAATTGTGATTTAGGAGAAAAATCTAAGTTTCATTCTATCAAGAATGATCCAGAATTACTTAATATTGTAAATTCAGCCAACATTGCATGCGGTTACCATGCTGGAGATGAACAAACAATGAATACGGTTATTCAAATATCAAAAAAAATTGGTGTTAGCTTGGGTGCCCACCCATCTTTTAATGACCCTGAAAACTTTGGAAGAAAAAGAATGAATTTAAATTCTTTAGAAATAAAAAAACTTATCTTTGAACAATATGAAATATTACAAAAAATTGCTCAAAAACATAATGAAAATGTTACTCACATCAAACCACATGGAGCACTTAATAATATGGCTTGTGAAGACTTAGAATTAGCCACAACTCTGGCATTAGCTATTAAAGAAATTGATAAAGATATCATCTATCTTGTCCCAACTGGTTCACAAATGGAAGTTGCTGCTAAAAAAAGTGGCTTAAAAATAGCCTGTGAAATTTTTGCAGATAGAAATTATGAAGATAATGGAAATTTAATTTGTAGGTCAAAACCAAATGCTTTAATCACTGACCCTGAATTAGCCAAAAAACATGTACTAAATATGGTTAAGAATCAGGCAATAAATTGTCTCAGTGGTAAACAGATACCTTGTGAGATTGACTCGGTATGTATACATGGTGATAACGAAAGTTCATTAGCAACAGCAAAATCTATCAGAGATGAGCTAGTCAATAATAACTTAAAACTAAAACCTTTAAATAAAATGAAAAAATTTAACTAAAAAAATGAAAAAACTTATTTACACTTTGCTCATAATTATTGCACTTACTAACAATTCATTTTCTGCTGGAAGCAATGATGATTCTACTCCTAAAGTGTCAGAATACACAAAGGCAAAAAATTTAATTAAAACTGCTAAAAAATATGAAAAAAAAGGTAATATTGAAAAAGCACAAAAAAGATATGCAAAAGCACAAAAACTTCTTCTAAAATCTAATGAAAAAAAACCACTACAAGCTGATACTTTAAATTATTTAGGTTTTACTACTAGAAAACTAGGGGATTATGAGGGAGGCGAAAAATTTTACTTACTAGGCCTTCAAATTGAACCTAATCATAATGGAATAAATGAGTACCTTGGTGAACTGTATGTGGCTACCAATAGAATGGATATGGCTAAAGAAAGATTAGAAGTTTTAAAAACTTGTAACTGTGAAGAATATGATGAGCTTAAAGAAATAATTGAAGGTACAAAAAAATCTAAATATTAAATTAATGCTAGATATTCAAGATCCAATTGAAGCCAGAAAAATTATTAGAAATAATGAGTACAAAGATCAAACAGCAGGAACTGCCAACAAATATGTACAAGGTAATCTTTGTATAATACCAAGTAAATATGCAATGGATTTTGCATCTTTTTGTCAAAAAAATCCGAAACCATGTCCTTTAATAGGGTTTGGTACAAAAGGAGATCCATCATTAAAAGATTTAGGAGATATTGATATTAGGACTGATGTTCCTCAATATCGAGTGTGGGAAAAAGGAAAAATTATTGATGAACCATATGATATCAAAAAATATTGGAACGAAGATTTAACAACTTTCGTTTTGGGATGCTCTATGTCTTTTGAGTTACCATTAATCGAAGCAGGAATACCTATCCAGCATATTGAAAATGATACTATTGTTCCAATGTACAGAACATCAATAGATTGTGAACCAGCAGGTCAATTCTCAGGAAAACTGGTTGTCTCTATGAGACCTCTAAATTCAAAAGATACAATCAGATCAATTCAAATTAGCTCTAGGTTCCCCGCAGTTCATGGCGCTCCCATTCATTTAGGTGACCCATCTGAAATTGGAATAAAAGATATAATGAAACCTGAATATGGTGACCCACCCAAGGCATTTAAGAATAATGAAATTCCAGTTTTTTGGGCTTGTGGAGTAACACCTCAATCGGTCTTACAAGATTCAAAGCCTGATTTTTGCATCACTCATGCACCAGGAAAAATGCTTATTACAGATAAATTAAATAATGATCTAGCAGCTTTATAGCTAGCTTCCTAAAAAAACCTTCTTAACTTTTTCGTTATTAATTAATTCATTAGATTTACCACTGATGACTAATCTTCCACTTTCAAGAACATATCCTCTATCTGCCATACTTAGTGCCAGTCTTACATTTTGTTCAACAAAAAGAATTGATATCCCTTCACTAACTACGTTTTTAAATATATTTATTAAATCTTTAACTACTAGTGGTGATAACCCTAAAAATGGTTCATCCACCATTAAAAGTTTAGGAAGCCCCATTAAACCTCTTGCTATTGCAAGCATTTGTTGTTCACCACCAGACATAGTACGAGCTAGTTGGCTCGATCTAGACTCTAGTTTTGGAAAAATTTTATAAACCTTAGACAAAGAACTATTTAATTCTTCTTTTGCTTTAGGATGCCATGCACCAAGAATAAGGTTTTGCATAACAGTTAAGTGTGGAAATACTCTTCGTCTTTCAAGAACATGGGAAATTCCTAACTCAGTTCTTTTAAACGTTGGGATTTCAGAAATTAAAGTATCTTTGAAATGAATACTTCCATTCTTATGGCTAACTAAATTGCTGATTGTATTTAAAATTGTACTTTTACCAGAACCATTCGGTCCTAAAAGAGCAACCATTTCTCCGTTATTCACATTAATAGACACATCCCAAATAACTTGAAAATCATCATATAAAACATCTATATTTTTTATATCAAGTAGCATCAACAGTTCCTAAATATGAGTCTATTACTTCTTCATTTTTTTGAATTTCTTTTGGTGTTCCATATGCAATTCTTTTACCTTGATCCAGCGCTAAAATATTGTCAGAGATTTCCATTATAATATTAATGTTATGCTCAATAGTAATTATTGTGACACCAGATTTTTTCAGTTTTTTAATTAACTCAACTAAACCTGGAATAGTTTTTTGATCAACACCTCCAGTAACTTCGTCCATTAATAATAGTTTTGGCTCAATTGCCATTGCTCTTGCCATCTCTAATCTTTTTCTTTGACCTGTTGATAGTTCTCGAGCAAAATGATGCCTCTTTTCTATAAGGTCAACAAAATCTATTATTTCTAAAGCTTTATCTCTTGCCTTTTTAATATTGTCTTCTTTCACAAACGAGCCAATCATCACATTTTCTAATAATGTTTGATCTGCAAAAGGTTTTAATTTTTGAAAAGTTCTTCCAATACCCAGACTGCTAATTTTATCAGGACTTAAACCTGATATATCCTTGTTAAAAAAACTAACTTTACCATTATCAGTTTTTGTATAGCCAGTAATTAAATCAAATAAAGTAGATTTACCAGCACCATTTGGTCCTATAACTCCCAAAATTGTACCTTCTGCAACTTCAAAAGAAATATCATTATTAGCTTTTATCCCACCAAAAGATCTACTTAAATTTTCTACAGATAAAATTTTCATCTTTGTTTTTTTCTCTCTAAAATATTTTTTGGAAAAAAAGATATAAGTCCATCTGGTCTAAAAATACAAATTAACATTAGGATTAGGCCATAAAGTATTAAATCTACAGCACCACCTGTTCCACCCAAATAAATTCTAGAATATTCTGAAATTGGAATAAGAATAGACGCTCCTACAATTGGCCCCCAAACATTTCCAATTCCACCAAGGACTGTGATCAATAAAACAATAATTGAAATTTCTATATTAAATACTCTATCTGGATCAATAATAAGTATGTACTGAGCAAATAAACTTCCTATTGGTGCCATTATCATTGCTGATATTACATAAGCTATGATTTTATAATTAGAAACATTAATACATAAACTTAATGCTGCCTGTGGGTCGTCTCTTACAGCTCTTAATCTGTACCCTAATTTTGATCTACTTAAGAGCCAAACCAAAAAAAATGTAATTATAAAAAATACTAAAAAAATATAATAGTAAGGCATTTTGCTACTATGAAATTGAAGGGCCAGAAAAGAGTCCCCTGAAGTCATGGGAACCCATACTCCTGATGCTGCACCAACCCACTCCCATCTTTGAAATATAATTTGAAAACTAATTCCAATTAATAAGGTGGCAATAGCAAAATAATGTCCACTAAGTCTTAGCATAGGAATACCAATTAAAACTGCAGCAATTCCTGAAACAATCATTCCAAGAAAAATGCTTATCCACGGGGATATCCCATACTGAACATACAAAAATGATGTTGCGTAAGCCCCAATTCCAAAAAAAGCTCCATGGCCTAAACTGATTTGCCCTGAAAAACCTGCAATTACATTCCACGACTGAGCCATAACTGCGTGCATAAAAATCATTATCATCAAATGAAGGTAGAAAGAATTCAACCCAAAATGAGGCAAAGCAAACAACAATATAATTAAACCTCCAATTAGAGATAAGATTTTTTTATCTGTATTCCAGAGAGGTTCAGATTTAGCTAATAATAATTTATCCATAATTAGTATCTTCCAAATAAACCTTGTGGTCTAAAAATCACAACTAATAAATAGATTGCAAAAACATATAAAAGTTTAAAAGATGGATCTATCAGCAAACCGCCCAAAGACTCTACTAGTCCAATAATAATTCCAGCATATAAACATCCAATGATGCTACCAAAACCCCCTAAAGCTACAGCAACAAATGCAAATAAAGCAAAATTTATCCCAACATCAGTAAAGATAAAAAAATAATTCGCCATCATTCCTCCAGCTATACCAACACAACCAAGTCCTATCGCCCAACCAATAGCAAACATTCTATCAGAAGGTATACCTAGGATTTCTGCTGCATGTCTATCCTGTGCTGTAGCCTGTAGTGCTAAACCAGTTTCAGTTTTTGTAACAAATAAATAAAGAAGAATAAAAGCAGCTAAACAAACTAAACTGGCAATTAATTGTGGCTGACCAATAAACATACCAGAAATTTCCAATCTTCCTTCTAGTAGTGGTTTATCAATATTTCTAAAATCTGGTGTCCATAAAAACTGTGCAATTGACCTAATAAATATTGATAATCCAAAAGTAGCACAAATCTGAATTAACATTTTGGCCTTCAATATATATCTAATCAAAAAATAATGAGTTAACACTCCACAAAAGGCCATCAATAAAATTGTGATTGGGATAGAAAAAATTGGATCTAATCCAAATAAAGACCATAACCAAAATGATGAAAACATGGATAACATCAAATGTTCACCATGAGCAAAATTTACGATTTCCATTAATCCAAAAATTAAACTTAACCCTGCAGCTATTAATGCATAAATAAGACCCATCATTAATCCTGTCACTACTGCTTGTAAGATTATTTCTGTTGTCATTTTTTTTTTATAAATCTTCTACTGCTAATTGAACACTAAGTCGTTGAATTGGTTTCAGATATAGTATTAGATCATATTTTTAAAAAAAACAAATATGAAGGAAAATAAATGAAAAAATTAATACTTTCAGTATTTACTTTTTTATCATTAGTTTGCGCACCTACAATTAGTGCTGCAGAGGATGTTAAAATTGGGGTACTTTATCCATTAACTGGGCCTGTTGCTCAAGTTGGAAAAGATGCTGTAGCAGCAGTCCAAACTGCTTTAGATATTATAAACAATACCCACAACATACCTGGTATGCCTTTAGCAAAAGATGCGGGACTAAAAGGTTTAGGTGGTGGAAAAATATCAATTGTTGTTGGTGATCATGGTGGAAAACCAGATATTGGAGTTGGTGAAACTGAAAAAATGTTAAACTCTGACAAAGTTCATGCAATGTTTGGTGCTTACTACTCTTCAGTAACAGGTGCAGCAAGTCAAGTATCTGAAAGAGCTGGTATACCTTGGGTAAACGGTGAATCTACTTCACCTAAGTTAACTACAAGAGGATTTAAATATTTTTTTAGAGTGACACCACATGATGGTGAATTTACTCAATTAATGTTTGAATTTATGAATGATTTTAACACTAAGAATGATAACAAACTAAAAACACTTGGAATTATTCATGAAGATACTCTTTGGGGAGCTGATAGTGGTGGAACTCAAAATAAAATGGCTAAAGATCAAGGATTCAAAGTTGTTGAAAAGATTAGCTATAAAGCAAAAACAACTTCTTTAAGTTCTGAAGTACAAAGATTAAAGGCAAAAAACCCTGATGTTTTATTGCCATCTTCTTACACAGCTGATGCTTACTTATTTTTAAACACAGCTAAAGAACTTGATTATAATCCTAAACTTTTAGTTGCACAAAATGCTGGCTATACTGATCCAAAATTTATAGCTACCATGGGAAGCAAAGCTGAGGGAGTAATTACAAGATCTCCTTTCAATACTGACTTAGCAACTACAATTCCAATGATTGGGACTGTAAATGAACTATTTAAGAAACATTCTGGTGGAAGAGATCTGTCAGATGTACCTGCTAGAGCATTTACTGGTTTTATGGCGTTAGCTAATGCAATTAATAACGCTGGTTCAACAGATCCAGAAAAAATTAGACAAGCATTAGTAAATTTAGATATGTCATCTGACTCTCTTATTGTTCCTTACAGAGGCATTAAATTTGGTGCCGATGGTCAAAATGAAAAAACAAGAGGTATTTTGATGCAAGTACAAGGTGGAAAATACTGTACAGTTTATCCATTTGAACTAGCAGCATGCGAATTAAAGTACCCGATGCCATCTTGGTCTCAAAAATAATTTAGACTATTATAATTGAAGGCGATCATTAACGTGATCGCCTTTTTTTTGTTTAATAAATACTTTTAGTTGAATTATAATATTTATTTAATATTATAAAAAAATCTTGATCGAAGAATTCATAATTTTAACCCAAATCATCTTTATAGATATCATCCTGGCTGCTGATAATGCTATCATTATTGGATTAATTGCTGCTAACTTTGTACCAAAGAATAGAAAGCAAATAATTCTCTGGGGTGTTGCTGGAGCTTTAGTTTTTAAAGTTATTTTTGCACTTTTTGCTACTTACCTTTTTGAATTTTATTATATTAAAATTTTAGGCGGACTGCTTCTAATTTGGATTGTAAATGATTTAAGAAAAGATTTAGTTGAAATGAAAAATAAAATTAAATCACCTGTAAAAAAATCGACAGAACCTTCATTTGTAAAAAGTATTTATAAAGTTTTGTTTGCAGATATTACAATAAGCTTTGATAACGTTATTGGTGTGGTTGGTGCTGCAAAGGGTCATTTTGGTTTTATGATATTTGGTCTTGTTTTATCTGTAGTATTAACTGGTGCATTAGCTACTTATTTAGCAAATTATATTCAAAAGAATTTATGGATAGCCTATGTAGGTCTAGCTTTTATTTTAATTGTAGCACTTCAATTAATAATTGGTGGACTGAATGATTATGGTGTTCTATCGATTAACGAAACTTTCAAACAATACTTTTAATTTAGTATGAATGTTTCTTGGTAGGAAACTTATTTCTAAATATATCTTTCTTAAATTTTAGTACAGCATCATTTATTTGTTTTTCAATATTTGAATACTTTTTAACAAATCTAGCTTTAATTTTATTTAACCCTATAAGATCATCTGTAACCAAAACTTGCCCATCACAATGCATTGATGCACCTATCCCAATTGTAGGTATGCTTATAGCCTGTGTAATTTTTTTTGCTAAAGAGCTTTCCACACACTCTAAAACAATTGAAAATACACCAGCTTCTTCTAAAAGTTTAGAATCTCTTAACATAATCTTTCTTTCTGCTATTTCTTTTCCTTTAAATTTAAAGTTTTTTGCAGATTGTGGTAGCACTCCCAAGTGTCCCATAACTGGTATTTTATTTTTAATTAAGGTTTGAATTATTTTAAAAATTTTTTTTCCACCCTCAAGTTTAACAGCATCACATTTTGTTTTTGAGATTATTTTTTTTGCATTACTTAAAGCTTCTTTAGGGTTTCGGTAAGTATTGTATGGCATATCTACTACCATTAAACTTTTTTTAACTCCCATTCTTACACTCTTTGAATGTTCAATCATCATATTCAGGGTTACTTCTTTTGTGGATGAAAAATTATAAAGTACTGAACCAAGTGAATCACCCACCAAAACAAGGTCACAATGTTTATCTATGATTGAAGCTATATTTTTAGAATAAGCAGTCAGGCAAACAATTTTTGACTTATTTTTTTTTAACTTAATATCTAAAATTTTTTTCATATAGAGCTTATTATTCTTCTAGTTTTAATTAAACCCAATCCTTTACAATAGAAGTTAAATGACTTCTCTACGTCAGAAATGCTAATCAAGGTGTGTAAATATTTCATAATACCAGATATTCTACAGTAAAAAGCTACTCTAGTTCAATAGTACTCGGTGGCTTTGAAGTAACATCATAGACAACTCTATTAATTCCTCTGATATTATTAATAATCTGGTTAGAAATTGATTGCATAAAACCTTTTGGAAAATCAAAAAAATCAGCAGTCATTCCATCTTCTGATGTAATTGCTCTTAATAAACAAATATGTTCATATGTGCGATTATCTCCCATAACACCCACAGTTTTTACAGGAAGCAAGGCTGCGTAAGCTTGCCAAATTTTATCATATAAGCCATGATCTCTTAAAGCTTTAATAAAATAGAAGTCTGCTTCTTTCAAAATTTTAATTTTTTCATTTGTAATAATTCCAGGCATTCTAATTGCTAAACCAGGACCAGGAAATGGGTGTCTAGAGATTAAATCGTTCGACAAGTTAAGCTCTAATCCTAATTTTCTAACTTCGTCTTTAAATAAGAACTTAAGAGGTTCTACTAATTTTAGTTTCATTCTCTTGGGAAGACCACCTACGTTATGATGTGATTTTATTTTTGAGGTTTGGCTACCTGTCACAGATTTACTTTCAATTAAGTCTGGATAAAGAGTGCCCTGTGCAAGAAATTTTACATTTTTAATTTTATTTGCATATCTTTCAAATATCTTAATAAACAAATTTCCAATAATTTTTCGTTTTTTTTCTGGGTCAGATACATTTGTTAATTTTTTAATAAATTCTTTTTCTGCATTAACATATATTAAATTAATTTTTAATTTTTTTTTAAATGTATTAACTACTTGCGTTTCTTCATTTTTTCTTAAAAGACCGTTGTTAACAAAAATACAAGTTAATTTTTTTCCAATTGCTTTACTTAGCAACTGTGCGACCACGCTACTATCAACGCCCCCAGACAATCCACAAATTACCTTGTTGGCCCCTACTTGTTCTTTAATTTCATTAATTAGTTTTAATTTCTGATCTTTTGAAGACCAGTTTTTTTTGATTTTACATATAAGGAAAACAAAATTACGTAACAAAATTTTACCTCTATCTGTGTGTGTTACCTCAGGGTGAAATTGTACTCCATAAAAATTATCTTTGGCGTTTTCAATTATTGTAAGTTTAGAATTTTTTGTAGATGCTATAACTTTAAAATTTAATGGCATTTTTGACACTTGGTCAGCATGGCTCATCCAAACATTATTAGTATTATTTTTGTTAAAAAAATTTTTGATTAAAATACTATTTGATACTTTATTTATTTTAGCTAAGCCAAACTCTCTGTGTTTTGATTTCTTAACTTTACCACGTAGTAATTTAGACAATATCTGGTGTCCAAAACATATACCTAGGATTGGAACTCCTAGTTTTAATATCTTTTTATCAAATTTAAATTTATCATTTTCATAAACATTGAGAGGTCCACCAGATAAAATTATTCCAGCAATATTTTCTTTTGTAATTTGAGTTATCTTAATTTTTTTGTGACTAACAATTTCTGAAAAAACTCCTAATTCTCTAATTCTTCTTGCAATTAATTGCGTAAATTGAGAACCAAAATCAACGATTAATATTTTACTTAAGTTATTACTAAGACTCATTTTTAGGTTCTAAATTTTTTAAGGACTCCAAAATAGAATCTTTTTTATCACATAATTTATTACAAATTTTAGTGAAATTATCTGCTAGTTCTTTTACCTTTGAGTAATTAGATCTTTTTAACTCTATTTCCATTAGCATGTAGTTTGCTTCTTCATTTTTAGGATCTAGTAATAACACTGTGTCTATATTTTTTAGTTCTTCTTTTTTGTTCTCTTCAAAATTGTAAATTTTTGCTAAATATAGGTATGAATTTTGATCTTTGGGATTGAAAACAATGCTTCTTTGAAACAAAAATTTAGATTCTTCATATTTTTTTTCATCATATTTATTTTTTCCTTTTTCAAAGAAATTATCATCTGCTAAAGAATTGCCTCCAATATTCAGAAGCAAAAATAATAAAATTATTAATTTATTTATTTTTTTCATTAATACTTACTTTCATTTTTAACTTCATCAACATTGTGAACCATACTTTCATAAAAACCTGCTTTAGTTATTTTTACAAAATTTGGTTTATCTTTAAGATTGAGAACTTTTTTTGCACCTAAATAACCCATAGACGATTTTAAACCTCCGATTAATTTATAAATTATACTTTTAACATCACCTTTATATTTTACAAAACCTTCTACTCCTTCTGGAACATATTTTGATGTGTCTTTTTGTTTAGTTTGAAAATATCTATCAGCTGAACCCTTATTCATAGCTCCTACTGACCCCATACCTCTAAAACTTTTAAATAATTTTCCATTTTTTTTTATCAACTTTCCAGGTGTTTCTAGACTTCCTGCAAATAAAGAACCAATCATTATTGCATCTGCTCCTGCAGATAATGCTTTAGCTAAATCACCTGAATATTTAATTCCACCATCAGATATAATTTTTACTTTATTGTTTTTAACACCCTTTTTAACAGCAAGTATTGCACTTAACTGCGGTACTCCAATACCTGCAACTAGTCTAGTTGTGCAGATAGATCCTGGTCCAATTCCCACTTTAACAATATCTACTCCCAATTTTATCAAAAATTTTGCAGCTTCTGCTGTTGCAATGTTTCCAGCACATAAAGTTGTTTCTTTTGTTTTTAATTTTTTTATAGCTTTAATAATTTCTGCAACTTTTTTTGTATGTCCATGGGCTGTATCTACAACAATTAAATCAACCTTTTCTTTTAAAATAGCTGCTGCTCTTTTAATCTCTAACGGGCCAGCTCCAACAGCCGCTCCAACTAATAACTTTAGTTTTTTGACTTTTTTAATTTCATTAATTTGTTTTTTAATATCAAGGTTTCTATGAATTACACCAATACCACCAGCTTTAGCTATTGCTATAGCCATTTTACTTTCTGTAACCGTATCCATAGCAGATGTTAACAGTGGTATTTTTAATGTTAAAGTGGATGATAGTTTAGTGCTTGTATCAACTTCAGAAGGTAAAACTTCAGAGTACTTTGGTGCCATAGTGACATCATCAAAAGTAAGTGCTTCTTTTATAGGATCCATAATCATTTATATATGATTCCTCTCAAAAAAAAAGTACCTATCTTAAAGTTTTGCAAATAATGAAGCTTTCTTTTGATTCTTTTCTACTGGACTTAGGTTTAAATACCTTAACTTCTTTAAATATTTTTTTACCTAATGCTACAATTTCATTAAAGGATGAGCCTAAAAAAATTTTAGACACAAATCGACCTTCTTTAACCAACATTTCTTTTGAAAAATTCATAGCCTCCATAGCCAATTCACCAGTATAAATTGCATCAATATCTTTTATACCTGTTGTATTAACAGCCATATCAGATACTACGACATCAACTTTTGATTTGAATAAGCTTTTGATTTTTTCTTGAGAATCTAAATCAGTAAAATCACCTTTAATTTGAAATGTATTCTCAATTTCTTCCATTCCCTTTAAGTCAATTGATACCAGTCTTCCACTTTTTACTGTTCTTGATATATATTGAGACCAACTACCTGGTGAAGCTCCTAAATCTATTACTGATATTCCATTTTTTAATATTTTAAATTTTTCGTCTATTTCAATTAATTTATATGCTGACCTAGCTCTATAACCGTCCACCTGTGATTGTCTGACGTAAATGTCTCTTTTTTGTTTATTAATCCAATTTTTAGATATTCTATTTTTTTTCAATTAATGACCAAATCTTAAGCTTTTAGATAATTCTTTTTTTTGAAGGGACTTAATCTTAATTTTAACTTGTTTATTTAATCTCATATCTATATTTCCGTCCCAAATTCCTGCTGCCAAATGCATAATCCCTATTTCATGATTAGGTAAATAAGGTTCTACAAATGTATTTTTTGTTTCATCAAACTTAGGTAATAAATTACTAGCAATCCAATTGCAGTTTAGTGGTAAAAATTCAGTGTCTAAATCATCTATGTATACAGACATATTAATAGCCAGACCTTCAGAACCAAATATATTCCCACTTTTTAAAGTTTGTTCGAGGTTTTTTTGCCAAGATGTCCACCCGGGAGAATCTTTTTCTAAAGAAAAAACTCCGATATTAATATGAGGTGCAAATGCTAGTTTTCTAGCTTTATTTATTTCTATTTTTGATTTTATTGCATGCTTAAAGTTTTGGGACTTTATTATGGCTACTTTTCCAAATAACCAATTGACCTTTGACATTATTTTATATCCTGGACCTAGTGTTTGGGTAATTCCTAACTTTCCGTCTTCACAAGCTTTAAAGTACAATTCTACAGAGGTCCAATTGTTTACCCATGCATCACAATCAATCCAAAGGTATTTTTCATAATCTGGAAAATATTTTGGTAAAAAAGCTCTAGATACTTGGCTCTTTAACCACTCTCTTCCTTTTACTTTAAATGCTGGAACATCAATATCCCATTCTGCTGATTTAACTTCATCTACTTTTTTTGATAACAAATCTCTTTGTTGTTTAGACAAACCAGCATCTAAAATACAAATTGCAGTATCTCTACTTTTTTCAAAGCTCTTAATAGAATCGACTAATTCATTAAGTAGTTCAAAATAATTTGAATCAGCTAGCGAAACAATTACATTTTTTTTCATCTATAATATATCTTCTAAATCTTCATTATCATGAT
>ERZ1048068.1432-NODE-1432-length-18356-cov-4.207584_pt1 | contig 18356 bp, 20 predicted proteins | sample MGYA00383098_ERZ1048068 | MGnify/ENA primary metagenome ERZ1048068 (study PRJEB29581, sample SAMEA5548368) | metagenome | biome: marine; feature: coastal; material: water | depth 1 m | study: Short-term variability in the microbial, nano- and picoplankton... | reverse complement strand
CAATGGTACCGATTACCTCTGCCACATTGCCGATATTGGCAACCAGCATTGCGTAATTCCGCTCGATTCAATCTCTTCTGAATTAACCCATAAAGATGGACCCGTCCTAGAAACACATTCACATTTCCCTAACAGAACGAATGTTCAGTTTTTAAAGGTCATCGACAGAAACAATATTCAAATTGAAATTTGGGAACGTGGTGCTGGCTATACTTTGGCCTCCGGTTCAAGTAGCAGTGCGGCGGCGGCGGTCGCTCACAAACTTGGCCATTGTGACGAACAAATCACCGTCCACATGCCAGGTGGTACCATCCAAATTGAAATCGGTGAGAATTATGCGATAAGGATGACTGGTCCGACTACACGAGTGGGCACCTACGAATTTGATCTGGAGGCATTGAAATAAAACTCCTTAAACATTTATATCTAGAAAGCCTCAAGTGCCCAACTCAGGGTAAATTGCTATTTATTAATTAAACTACACTTTTCTAGGAAAGGAATGGGAACACTATTTTGCTACTTGCAAAGCAATCCATTAAGCCTAGCGTCCTGCTGAAATTAAAGATGACTAAATTTATTATAAATCGTGCTAAAAACGTTAAAAACGATATTTTAAGTGGTATAACCGTTGCTTTAGCATTGGTGCCAGAAGCTGTTGCCTTTGCCTTTGTTGCTGGGGTTGATCCATTGGTTGGACTTTATGCAGCATTTCTAGTAGGCTTAATCACGTCTGTCTTTGGTGGTCGACCTGGGATGATCAGTGGTGCTACGGGAGCCTTAGCGGTGGTTATGGTCAGTCTAGTGGCAACAGGGAATGCAATGGGAGAACCCGGGGAACAGTTAGGCCTGTATTACCTTTTTGTCACCGTTATCTTAATGGGGCTCATTCAGGTACTGGCTGGAGTTTTTAAGTTGGGTAAATTTGTGCGTTTGATTCCTCATCCTGTGATGATGGGTTTCGTCAATGGTTTAGCTATTGTTATTTTCTTATCTCAATTACATATGTTCCAAGATGCAAAAACTGGACATTGGTTCGGCGGGCAGGAACTCTGGACAATGTTGAGCTTAGTCGCGTTGACGATGGGCATTATGTTTTTCTTACCTAAGATCACCTCAAAATTGCCTGAGGCTTTGATCGCTATCTGTGTTGTCTCATTCTTGGTTATCTTCGGAAATTTTGATGTCGCAACTGTTGGTAGCTTCATTCGAGATGGTGGCGGTAGTGGCTTAGAGGGTGGCTTGCCTGTCTTTCAAAGCGACCTATTCACTAAAATACCTTTAAATTTCGAAACACTTAGTTTCATTTTTCCGTATGCTTTAATTCTTGCTGCGATTGGATTGATTGAATCCTTGATGACCTTAAATCTGATCGACGATTTAACTGAAACACGAGGCAATGCGAATAAAGAGTGTATCGCCCAAGGTGGTGCAAATCTTGTCACTGGCTTCTTTGGTGGTATGGGTGGTTGTGCCATGATTGGACAATCCTTAATCAATATCAAATCAGGTGGAAGAACTCGGCTTTCCGGTATAGTCGCATCCATTTTACTTCTAGTCTTTATTCTTTTTGCTTCAGGCCTTATCGAACAAGTACCAATCGCCGCTTTAGTTGGTGTTATGTTCATGGTAGTCATCGGAACCTTTGCTTGGAGTAGTTTCCGAATTCTTAATAAAATTCCTCTAACTGACGTTATTGTTTTAATCGCAGTATCTTCATTAACTGTTGTTTTCGACCTAGCGATCGCCGTCATTGCTGGGGTTATCATGAGTGCTTTGGTTTTTTCATGGGAAAGTGCAAAACAAATCCGTGCTCGACAGCGCGTGAAAAAAGATGGGACAAAAGTTTATGAGATCTGGGGGCCTTTATTCTTTGGATCAATCACTACGTTCAATAGCAAATTTGACGTTAAGAATGACCCTGAATCGATCGAAATTGATTTTGTTGAATCAAGAGTCAGTGATCATTCAGCCATCGAAGCGGTCTTCAACTTAGTCAATAAATACGAAGATGCAGGAAAAAAAGTTAAACTCAAGCATCTGAGTGAAGACTGCAAACAGCTACTCTACAAATCCAGTACTAAGTTTAAGGAGGTTGTGATCGAAGCTGTTGACGACCCACGGTATCATTTAGCAGAAAACCCAGAAGCTTTCGATAAGGGACTCGCTGAGTATAAGTTTTAGCTTTCAACAAGAAAAGCAGACAAAAAAATTCCCCGCCTGTGCCGTATTGTGGAAGCTCTTAGCCTTTGTTAGCTAAAGTGGGAATTCTGAAAATATTTTCTATCGTCCATTGCTGGCGTGATATCCAATATTCTAAGGCAACTCCCATAAAATTAAGAGTAAAGGACAGAACTTCGAAAATTCTCGAACACTGCAGAGAATAATACTATTTTAAAGAATCTAAGAATAAATCAACAAGAAATGGATAAAAGTTCTGTGAGCAGTGATTGACATTTATAACTAACTCAACTGAAATTAAGGAAACTATGAGATTAATATACGCCCTCCTCACTGCCATTCTATTCTCAAGCTGCATCTCATTAGACAGAAACAATGAGGCGCAAAATTTACAAATTAGCTCAATCATTCCCAAATATATGGTGCATGAAGAATTTTTGAGTATTAAGGAATATCTCACCGGGAAAGAGACTATTAAAAACCGGTTGATCATTCGCTCAACTGAAGGTGAAAGAACGGGTCTTTATTTAGCGATCACGCTCAATGAAAAAATCCCACAACTTCCGGTGGATACTTCCATCGTTTGTGAAATATATATGCCGGGAAAACTCAATCCCGATGTATTTGAATTTCCATTACCTAAGCTCAATAAATTGCCCAATAATAAATCCATGCTTCTTGGTATAACTGGAGATGATTGGCCTTACGGAAATGATGCTTTGCCTACAGCTTGGAGGATCACCTTAGTCGATAGCAAAGAAAATATTATTGCTGAAAAAAGCAGTCAGGTTTGGAGCTTGTAAGCTTAGCTTAAGCATTGAGCGTCATGAATGAGACTCAATTCACCTCATGGCAAAAGTGGCCAGAAAGCCCTTATTTTGACCTCAAAAGTTTTCATGAAACCTTTGATGGGGGCCAATCCTTTGCTTGGGATCTAAAGCCTGATTATATCGAAGGGCAATTTCTTAAATCTATTTTCAGACTAAGACTTGAGGAAAATCGTATTATTTTTTCGGTTCCAAAAACAACCAACCTGAGTACGGCAAAACTCGCACTTGCTCAATATCTTGCTACCGATATCGATTTTGAAGCGATGAAGGATGCACTCCCTTGGCGTTCTGACCCCATTCTCAAACAAGCAATCGAGGCCTATCCTTATTTGAGAATCCTTCGGCAACCATTCCCCGAAACATTGCTCGGATTTTTATGTAGCTCAACAAAACAAATTCCCCAAATAAAACAAATTCTTAGATTATCAGCTGAATCGTATGGAGAAATTATTGAAAATGATTTCAAAAGTTTACCCACTTGGAAAATCTTAGAACGGCTAGAAGAAAAACAGTTACGGAAATTAAAACTAGGCTATCGGGCGAACTACATCAAAAAAAGTGCCGATTTTTTAAAAGCACATCCTCAGTTTCTAAAAGAGCTGCCTGGCCTGCCTACACTTGAAGCCAAAAAAAATCTCCTGCAATTACCTGGAGTTGGAGAAAAAATTGCCGATTGTGTTTTACTATTTGGCTTAGGAAGAATGGAGTCTTTTCCAATTGATACCTGGATTGAAAAAATTCTAGTTAAATTTTACCAGCTAGAGGGCTATTCCAAAGAACAGCTTCAACAATTTGCCTTATCGCACTTTGGCTCAAATGCTGGCTTTGCACAGCAATTCTTATTTTCCGCTGCACGCTCTGAAGCGATTACGATTTAGCAAATAACTTTTGCCCGATAATCAAGCCTGCAACTAAAGCGAATAGCCCACCTAAAACAGAAAAGGTAGCGTATATACCTGCGTCTAATGCACTCGCATTCATCAGACCTTCAAACAATAAAAAGACAAATGATGCGAAAGTGGTAAATCCTCCGCAAAAACCTACACCCCAAAAATGCCAATACACTTTTGCTTCTTCATTATCTCTCATCTGAGACTGAATTAAAAAGAGCCCGATAATAAAGCACCCAAATATATTCATTAAAAAAAGTGATGTGTAATTATTAGCCCAAGCAAACGATAGTAAAAATGTATCGGTAAAAAATCGGGTCAAGCCACCTAAAGCACTACCAAAACCAACTGCTAATGGGATAGATATCTTCATTTTAAGATACCTTCATTTAATACTAGAACAGCCCAAAAGCCAATGATGCCGAAGATCGGACTTCCAATCAAATAGACTAATGCATGGCCAAATTTATTCTTCTGAATCAAATTATAAGTGTCTAAGCTATACGTTGAAAAAGTCGTCATTCCTCCAAGAAAGCCAATTACAAGCAATGCTTCTCTCTCAAGGTGCCTTTCGACAATCATCCCATAAGACAAGACCACACCTAGTAAGGCTGCACCAAGGCAGTTGACGGCCAAAGTACCAATAGGAAATCCATTCAAATGATAGCGATTCAGCCAAGTTGATAAAAAAAATCGACTCAGACCACCGAAGAAACCTCCTATAAGAATATATACGATGTACACGCACCTTCTTTGACCCATCCTTGTTATTTAGTAAAGATAAACTATGCATTTCTTTTAAATTAGTCCTTGATCTTTTTTGAGAGTCTTCTTTTATCTATTCTTTAATTTCAAACAATAACGTCATGACACAACATAACAGCTTTAAAGCCAGTAAGGCAGGCGGCAAAAAGAACCGTACAGTTTTAAAACGATTTGAACGAGTCGATTTACTTCGAAAACGAGGTGAATGGTCTGATGGACAGCGTGTTATTGGTTTAAAGAAAACCAAACCCGAAGAATAAGAACTGAATCATTTTCCTATCAAGCCCTCTAAATTTGAGGGCTTTTTCTTTTACAAGCTATCACTACTTTTTAAATCATAATCATACTGCACTGTACGAAACGAAACGACTAATTCATGATTACACTGAATAAAATAGAGCACCATTACGGAGAAAAAGTCTTATACAATTCCATTAATGCATCCATAGGCCCAAGAGACCGTATTGGCTTAGTTGGTTCCAATGGATCAGGCAAAACAACCCTCTTGAAAATTCTCATGGGAGAAATGGAAGCAAACAGAGGCCGTATTGAAAAAGCAGAATACGTAAACATTGGCTACCTTCCTCAAGATGGCATCCAAACTTCTGGTAAAACATTATTTAAGGAGGCAGAATCTGCCTTTGGTGATATTCTTGAATTACAGGATAAAATAGCGAAAGCAGATGAAGCTATGCTAGAGATGGACACTAGTAGTGAAGAATACTATGACTTAATTGATGTCCTTGGCGAATGGGAGCAAAAGCTAGAAGAGTCACAGCCTGATCGTATTAAATCAAAGATTGAACGTATCCTAACTGGCATAGGCTTTGAGCTATCTGACCTAGACAGAGATACTGGTGAATTTTCAGGTGGTTGGCAAATGCGTATCGCATTGGCCAAGCTACTACTACAAAATCCATCACTAATAATATTAGATGAACCGACAAATCACCTTGATATCAGTTCACAAAATTGGGTAGAAAATTACTTAAAAAATTACCAAGGCGCACTTATTGTCATATCTCACGACCGAGCTTTTCTTGATACCGTTACCAATAAAATCTACGAGCTCAAACTCGGTGAACTCAACATTTACAAAGGCAACTATTCTTTCTTTTTAGAACAGAGTAAAAAGCAACTCGAAGTACTCCGTAAAGCTCACGCCAATCAGCAAAAAGAAATTCGAGAAATCAAAGACTTTATTAATAAATTCAGATCTAACGTCAAAAAAGCCAGTCTTGTACAAAGTCGAATCAAACAACTGGATAAAATTGACCTCATCACTATTCCAAGAGACGAAAGGAAAATATTTTTTCGCTTTCCCAAACCACCACCTGCCAGTTCAAAAGTGATTAACATTACTAATCTCAATAAAGCTTATGGTGATAATGTAATTTTTGACGGATTAGACTTACGAATTGATAATGGTGACCGTATTGCCGTAGTCGGTGTAAATGGCGCTGGTAAATCGACATTGGCACGTATCATGGCCAGAGAAGAGCCCTTCCAAAGCGGTAAAGTAGAGACTGGCATCAACACGGTTATTTCATATTTTGCTCAATCTCAAGCAGAGGAGCTAAACTCAAATTATACAGTATTGGAGGAAGTTGAACTCTCCGCCAAAGGCAATGATGCGGCAAATCCGAGAGCTGCTTTAGGAGCTATGCTATTTTCTGGGGATGCCGCATTAAAGAAAAATACAGTTCTATCTGGAGGTGAACGAAATCGAGTGGCACTTTGTAAAATGCTCATGCAGCCCGCCAACTGCTTAATTCTTGATGAACCGACCAATCACCTAGATTTAAAATCTAAAGAAGTCTTACAAGATGCCATAAATGAATTTGAAGGCACCGTTATTTTAGTATCTCACGACCGATCATTCTTGGATGGCGTAGTTAATAAAGTCTTAGAAGTTTCCAAAGGCAGTATGAGAATGCTCACTTGTAATGTTTCAGAATATATTCAGCGTATTGAATCAGAAATGGAATAATAATTAAAATGGGAAAGGAATTCAAGTATGGAGCCATTGCCGCCATGGCGGAAAATCGTGTAATTGGAAATCAAAATACGATCCCTTGGCATTTGCCGGAAGACTTCAAATGGTTCAAAAAAACCACAATGGGACAGACCCTACTCATGGGACGAAAGACCTTCGAATCCATTGGCCGACCACTACCTGGCAGACAAACGATCATACTCAGCAGAAGCCAATTATCGATACCGAATACTGAAACAATAAATGCCATTGATTCAATTGAAACTGTAGCCACCAATGACACGATATGGATCGCAGGCGGTGCAGAAATTTACCAACTCATGCTCCCAAAATGCTCTGATATCTATTTAACCAGAGTCCACCAAAAACCTGACGGTGATACTTTTTTTCCAGAATTTGAAGATAGCTTCACTTTAGACTCAGTACTCGAGAGCAATACTCAATTTTCTATAGAGCACTGGAAAAGGTCCTAAGCTAAGCATAGAACTAGTGATCTTTTTCTGTATTTTCTTCCGCTGACTTCTTTTTATCCCATTTGAAGTGATTGTCCGGTAAGGTACCGCCCAATTTGAGCAACTTCTCTTTACCAAAAACCATTTCTTCACGAGTGTATCCAGATAAAGAGAACGAATCTTGAAGAAAAATAGCCTCTTCTGGACAGACTTCTTGGCACAAACCGCAATAAATACATCTGAGCATATTGATATCAAAAGCCGCAGGCTCTTTTTCAATATGTGCTCGATCCGATTCTTCATCTACAATTTCACTAGGCTTAATACGGATCGCCTTAGGAGGACAGACAAACTCACATAATTGGCAGGAAACGCACTTCACTCTTCCTTTAGGATCTTTGACTAAAGTAGGAACACCACGATAATTTTCGGGAATCACAGGACGTACCTCAGGATATTCTAAGGTAACCGACTTTTTAAACATGTTCACAAACGTCGCCGCCAGGCCAGACGCAATTTGCGGAATATAGGTCTTTTCCGAAAATGTCAGGGGCTTACGCTCTAATACTTTTGTTTTAGCCATGATTCTTTAATAAGTAAGGTTATCAATAAAAGCGATTAAGAAAATATAGAAGACGAAATTAGCAACTGCGAGTGGCAACAATATTTTCCAGCCGAGGTGCATAACGTGGTCGTAACGAAAACGAGGCATAGACCAACGCATCCAAATGAAGAAGAAAATCATGAAGAAAATCTTCAGAAGGAACCAAGAGGTCGAACAAAGAATACCAAACAGTCCATCTGGCCAAGGATCCGCTACACCTGGAAGAAAGTGCCAACCTCCAAGAAATAATAAAACAAAGAGTGCTGACCCCATAATAATATGAGCGTATTCTGCCACAAAAAACATGCCAAATTTAAAAGCGCCATATTCTGTATGAAAACCTCCGACAAGATCGGTTTCGGATTCAGCCATATCAAAAGGCAGACGATTTGTCTCTGCGAAGATGGCTACGAGAAATATTAATGCCGAGATCGGTTGCCAAATAATCAACCAAAGTCCTTGTTGCGCCTGAACCACTCCAAATAAAGAAAGTCCATAATCGCTACCAGGCGATGCTGCCCAGAGAAATACTGGAAGGATCGATAAGCCCATAGCCAACTCATATGAGATCATTTGTGCGGTGGATCGAATCGCACCTAAAAATGGGTACTTACTATTTGATGCCCAGCCCGCTAAAACAATACCGTATACACCCAAAGAAGACACTGCTAAAATAAACAAAATACCCACATCAATATTAGCCAAAGCAATTGGTTGCACCATGCCATTGACATCAATATATCGACCAAAAGGAAGGACGACCATAGTCGTTAAAGCAGGAGCCAATGCTATGATTGGGGCTAAATAATAATACCCGATGCGCACGTGCTGAGGGGTGATTTCTTCCTTAAATAAAAACTTTAGTCCATCAGCCGCAGGATGAAAAATGCCTAAACGGGTGAGAATTTCACCTAGAATAGGAATATGTCCAACAATCGGAATTTTTGCACGATTAGGCCCCACTCGTCTTTGAATCAAGCTACATACCTTACGCTCGGCTAATACTGAATAGGCACATAAAGTCATAAAGACACTGACCATTCCGAGTGCATAAAATATAGGGATTATATAATCTAAAAAATTCATACTCAATATCCCTACACTGTTTTAGAGACTAAATTAGGTTTATATTTTAAATTTTGCGTTTCGACAAAATTCATACTGGCAAACGAAGCATCCTCTAATGCAAAACCTTCTTCAGGGATTGCTGACCATTTTACTGATTTCAAAATTTCCACATTTTCGGAAATTTCACTCCAAAGCTCGTCCATGAAAGGCATCGCATTTTCAGGAGCCTCATTATTTAACTCATGAAGAATTGCTTTCAGTACTCCGCATTCTGACATCAAACCTACAGGAGGTAAAACTGCTTGTTTAAATTTTTGTAAAATGAAATTTTGATTCACAAAAGTGCCTTCTTTTTCAAAAACACTTAAACTTGGGAAAATTACTTTCGCTCGCTCGCTCGTAGTATTTTTTGAATTTCCAAAATAAATCACTTGAATTGATTCTTTAAGCTTTCCGAGATCGATACCCAATTGCTCAAGATCTTGATTAAAGACTAAAAGTGTTTTAATACTAACGCCCTCAATACTTGCTTTCAATTGGCCAAGTTCTCTTTCTGGAAGCTGCTTAATTAAACCATTAATCAACGCACCACGAAGATTAGGTGTTCTATCTTCAGATAAAAGCAAGCCATCGCCTTCACCTATATGCTGAACCATTTCACAGGTTGCATCTGTTTGCTTTATGATTTTTTGTAATAGATATTGCTCTTCAACAGAGCTATGTGCTGAACCGATCACACCCACAGAGCCTGCTTCTAGTAGTGCACGTGTCGCCACAACCGCATCATCCAGACTCTTAGCCACTTGATCCACTGAGTAAGAAGTCAAACGATCTTCTGATTCAAATTCCTTAAATAAACCTCGGCCCGAATCAGTCATCCAAGTATCATTCACCGCATCATTACGCCTTGGTGTGATACGATATATTTTACCTTCACGGCTCCAAATTTCTGTATTCGCCCCAACACTACTTTCCGTGCAAATACTGTGTGTCCGCTTCAAAAACCAAACACGCATCTTAAATCTAAAATCTGTACTGGTCAAAGCCCCCACTGGACAAATATCCACTGTGTTTAATGAATAGTTATTGGATAACTCTTTTCCTGGGTAACAAGTAAGGGTTGAGTAGGTGCCTCGATCAACAAAACCTAGGACATCATCTTTTGCCACTTCTTGAGAAAAACGAACACACCTTGAGCACAAGATACAACGCTCGTCATCCAAAGTAACTCTTGGCCCTAAGCGAGTACGCTTTGGCTTAACATTTTTCTCTTCCTTAAAGCGGCTATAACCTCGCCCATGCTCTGCCGAAAATTCCTGTAAACGACACTCACCTGCCTGGTCGCAAATTGGGCAATCTAAAGGATGATTAATCAATAAAAATTCGGTCACCCCATTTCGGCAATCTATTAAATTGGGAGTATTAGTACGCACATGCATTCCTTCAGAAACATTCGTAGCACAACCAATCACCGGCTTAGGTGCCCAGCCAATTTTAGGCTCTCCATTTTCTTCCAAAATAGCTTCCCCAGTCTGACGATCTCTCATTGGATTACCTACTTCGACCAAACACATACGGCAATTCCCGACCACCGAAAGTTTTGGATGATAACAATAGTGCGGAATTTCTTTTTCCTTACCCACCACACGCATTGCTTCAATCACATTTACACCCTTCGGCACTTGTGCAAGTTCACCATCAACATTGATTGTAACTGTATCTGTAACTTTGATTTCCAACATAATACCAATAGAAAATTAAATTAAGCTTGTTTCTTTAGCTGTATCTTCACCTTGCTTTCTCAACAATGCTTGTTCTTTCGCTTTTGCCTCAAATTCATCTTTAAACTTAGCAATAAAACTCTGTACTGGCCATGAAGCAGCTTCTCCAAATGCGCAAATTGTTCGGCCTTCAATCTGATCAGCAATACTCTTAAGTAAATCCACATCTTCTTCTCTAGCTCCACCAGAGCACATACGTGACGTGATCTTTTTCATCCAAGGAACTCCTTCTCTACAAGGGGTACATTGTCCGCAGCTTTCATGTGCATAGAAATAATTAATATTCGCTAAAGCTTCAACCATGTCCGTGCTATCATCCATAATGATAACACCACCAGAACCAGACATTGAGCCAACTAAAGATAAGCTATCAAAATCCATAGGGATATCTTCAATCCCCCAATCAAATTCTGTCCCATCTTTTTTCTTACCCTTAAAGCGTTCGTCCGCACGAAGAATTTTAGATGAGGAGCCTCCAGGAATCACTGCTTTTAATTTTCTGCCTGGGAGCAATCCTCCGCACACATCATAAATCAACTCACCTAGAGTTACCCCTGCACATGGAAACTCATAATAGCCTGGTTTTTGCACATGACCTGAAACACACCAAATACGTGTGCCCGTGTTACCAGGCGTTCCTATATTAGCAAATTCTTTACTCCCCATTGTGATCACGTGTTTCACATCACATAGGGTTTCTACATTATTAACGATGGTTGGGCATTGGTACAATCCAAGGTCCGCAGGGAAATACGGTGGTTTAATTCTTGGATTGGCACGCTTCCCTTCAAGAGATTCGATCAAGCCAGTTTCTTCTCCACATATGTACGCACCTGCTCCGCGATGTACGATAATATCACAAGAATAATCTGAGCCTAGGATATTATCGCCTAAGAAGTTTTTTGCACGCGCCTCTTCAATTGCTCGTTCTAAAATCTTATAACCTTCAAAAAATTCTCCACGAATATAAATAAAAGCTAACTTTGCTTGGATCGCATAAGCCGAACACAACATGCCCTCAATCAGTTGATGCGGATCTTTATGAATAATTTGACGATCTTTAAATGTTCCTGGCTCTGATTCATCCGCATTACAAATTAAGTAAATTGGCTTGCCTGATTTACGATCTAAAAATTTCCATTTCATGCCCGCAGGAAAACCTGCCCCACCACGACCACGAACACCAGAGTCTAAAACCTCTTGGCAAATATCTTCAGGCTTCATTTGAAAGCCTTTTTTAAGAGCCTCATAACCACCATGCTTGATATAACAGTCTATATCATTGGTGTAACCTTCTTGGTCTGCGTATTTTAAAATCAATCTCTTTTCTTCAATCGCCATAATTAATTCTCCTCTTATTCAGTCTCAACTGTACCACTTTTAATTTTTTCGATTAATTCATTCGCTTCATCCGTTTTGACGCCAGTATATTCTTTTTCTCCTACCATGACAACTGGAGCACGTCCACAATCGGCATGACATTCGACATACTCCAAACTCACTAAGCCGTCATCACTCGTCGAGCCCACTTTGCAATCAAAGGCTTCTTCAAATTGCTTGCAGGTTTTATAAGCACCGGCCAAAGCACAGGATAAAGTGCGACACACTCTCACTTGATACCTACCCGGAGCAGCCGTTTTCAACATAGGGTAAAACGTTACAATTTCTGAAATATTAATCGGCTCAAGTTCCAAACGCTTTGCGATCCATTCAATTGATTCATTGGATAAATAACCAAGATCTTCTTGAACTAAGTGACACAAAGGCAGTGCAGCACTACGCATATCAGGGTAGCGTGGTACTAATTGATCTATCTTATCTAATGTTGATTGTTTTAAATCCATACAAATTAAAAATTAACGGTCACACTCACCCATAACAAAGTCTAATGAACCGAGAATCACCGTGATGTCGGTTAGAAAATGCCCTGGCAGGAGTTCGCTTAAAATACTGAGATTACAGAATGACGGTCCACGAATCTTCATACGATACGGCACACCGCCACCTTTTGAAACCACATAGAAACCGAGTGAACCCTTTGGATTTTCGGCCTCAAAATAGACCTCACCCTTAGGCATTTGAGGCCCTTCGGTTACCAACATGAAATTCTGAATCAACTCCTCCATACTGGTTAAAATTTTATCCTTAGGTGGTGCAAAAATCTTTTTTGCATCTTCAGCATAATACGGTCCTTCTGGGAATGAGCCAATTACCTGTCGAATAATGCCTACACTTTGTTTAATTTCCTCAGCACGCATCAAATATCGATCATAGCAATCGCCATTCAAACCAATCGGCACCTCAAAATCATAATTTTCGTACCCCAAATAAGGTTTATCTTTTCGTAAATCTAAATCCACCCCTGCCGCACGCAAATTCGGCCCGGTCATGCCGTAGCTCAAGGCTTTTTCCTTTGAGATAACACCAATACCAACCGTACGATCCATGAAAATGCGATTTCGAGTGAGCATTTTGTCCACTTGATTCAAAATTGGAAGAACTCCTTTACAGAAAGTATCCACACGCCCAAGCCAACCATCTGGAATATCTCGAGCTACTCCACCAATACGAGTGTAACTCGTAGTGAATCGGGCACCTGTTAATTCTTCAAAAAGAGTATAAAGCTTTTCTCGCTCCGTGAAGGTGTACATGAACACAGTCCAAGATCCTGCATCCATACCATATACACCGACCCCTAAAAGGTGAGAAGAAATTCTTGCTAACTCACAGCAGATCACTCGAATCGCCTGACAACGATCTGGCACTTCTAAATTAGCCAATTTCTCTACGGCCATTGCGTAAGCTACGTTGTTAGATAAAGGAGCAAGATAATCGAGTCTATCTGTATAAGGAATAAACTGATTGTAAGTCATGTTCTCAGCAATTTTCTCATCTCCACGATGCAGGTAGCCGATCACTGGCTCGCATTCTTTGATCAAATCCCCGTCTAATTGCATCATCAAGCGCAGAACTCCGTGCGTTGACGGGTGAGATGGCCCCACATTTAAAGCCATAGTTTCTGCTTTTAATTTTGGATCCGCTTCCGTTGCTCGAGAACCGATATCACCTACTGAAACTTCTTTAACTTCTCCCATAAAAATTGATCTCTGTGTCCTTAAATAATTATTTTCCCTTTTCTTCGTTCCAACTTTCGTCTTTTGCCTTTGGCTCAGTTTGGCTCATCTTACCGTCACCTGATGAAACGAATGGCCCGCCCATCATTGGTGCCGCTGATACCTGTAGATTTGTTTGCTCAACAACATCTTCTGCCGGTAGAGGTGTTTCAATGCCCGCTAATGGGAAATCTTTTCTTAGAGGGTGGTATGGATATGAGTCCCACATTAAAATACGTTTGAGATTTGGATGGCCTTCGTAGTGAATGCCCATCAAATCATAAGTTTCCCGTTCATGCCAGTCTGCTGCAGAGTAAAGCGGCACAAGGCTAGGCAATGTTGGCTTAATGTTATCCACGCAATCCGATGCCACTCTTAAATACATTTGCTTAACTGTTGAATAAAAATGATACACTCCTGTAAACCTTGGAGTTGCTACATCCCAATCGATGGCTGTGACATCAAGCAACAAATCGAACTGAAATTCGTCACGTAATACTGTACAAAATTCAATCAATTGCTCCGCTGGGCAATTGAGCGCTAAATGATCCGAACTTTCTCGCTCACTTAAATAATTAAAACGATCCAATAATTCACTTTTTTCTATTTCACTCACCTTAAATTATACCTCCAAATTATGACTGCTTATTAGGAAACTGCGTCCTTACGTATCTTTTTGATCGGATGCTTTGTTAATAAATTTTTCACAGAATTTTCGTTTTTGATCTTCTCCTGTAATTTAATCATAGCATCCAAAAGTGCTTCAGGTCTCGGAGGGCAGCCACTAACATAAACATCAACTGGAACCACTCGATCCACTCCTTGCAAGGTTGCATAAGAGCGATACATGCCTCCTGAACTCGCACAAGCACCCATGGCAACTACCCACTTAGGATCTCCCATTTGCTCATAAATTCTTCGCACAACCTCAGCCATTTTGTAGGTCACGGTACCCGCAACAATCATACAATCGGCCTGTCTTGGAGAAAAACGCATCACCTCCATGCCGAAACGAGATATATCGAAGCGAGAACCACCAGCAGCCATCAATTCAATCGCACAACAAGCAAGCCCCATAGGCATAGGCCAAACAGAATTTTTTCGTATCCAATTGATAACAGCATCTGCACGGGTGACGATAACTTCTCCCTCGACTTTACTATCATAGGCAACTGTTTGTTTATTCATAATGTTCGCTTAAAGTAATATTAGTACTAATGCTCTAAAACTTACTGGGACATCATTTTCATGCAAGCGATAATTTGAAATTTACATCCCCCCTGCACGATTCTAAGATGAAAATCAAAATTATAATATCCTACTATGCCGATTTACCAATATTATGAGATTTTTCCTGACGGAACTGAAGGCGAGCCCTTCGATGTTTCGCAAAAAATCAACGACCCGGCCTTGAAGATCCACCCACTGACTGGGAACCCTCTTAAGAAGCACTTTTCTACACCCTCCATCAACACACAGTATTCAGATAGAGCGACAAAAAATCAATTGGATCCCTCAAATTTACAGAAACAAGGCTTTACCCAATACCAGAAAGATAAAACAAGCGGGAAATATTACAAAAGTGCTGGTAGCGACCCACGAGCACCTGAACAAATCGACCCAAAGGAATTATAATGGCTTTAAGGAATCAATTGCTTCAAACGCTAAAAGAGCGAATTAAAAGCCCGAATTTTTGGTTCGAATGGATCATCCTCGGCTTATTCTTTCTCTCATTTGCACCAGTGTCCTATTGGTTTGCAGAAAACACTTTTTCTGAAACACGTGTTTTCCATTCTTTGATTACTTTAAGCATAGCGATTATTTTATTATATCGATTCGAAACCCCCACCTTAGAAAACGCTCTTGAACTCAATCCTCATTGTCAAAAAAGCTTAAAAATCTCCCTTTTGCTATTGGTCATTTTTGTTCTTAGTAAAATCAGCTTAAACTTTTTTCAATTAGACTCACTCATTCTTAATATGATTTATAGTCTGTCCATTATTGCTTCAATGGTCATGGCCCTCTCCAGCTTTGTTTTCTTTGTTTTTGGCACGCGAATCTCCCGCATTAATTACTCTTCCTCTATCACTTTTATTTTATTTCTCTTTTTAAGCCTATTTATGATTCAAGTAGATTGGCCACTTAGAGCCTTAGCGGCACAATGGAGTGTCTTCTTAATTGAATTGCTCGGTCAATCGGTTGATTTCTTTATCGCCAATCAAGATCAGAGCCAAAGCTCCCCCAGCCTTATTATCCAATTCAATGGTAGGAATTTCAATGTCGTATCCGAATGCAATGGATTTGGGATTATTTTAAACAGTGTATTGATTGGCCTACTGCTGTCTGTTTACAAAAGGCATAGCTTTTTGAATAGTGCCGCAAATATCATCGCTGCCCTATTCATTGGTTTTACCTTCAATGTATTGCGAATCATAAGCATCATCTTAATCGCACCTTTCTTATTTCAATACTACGACTTCATCCATGAATTACTCGGCACAATTTATTATTGGGGTGCATTTTTCATCACCTGGTATTTGCTTAAGGGACCCTTGGAAAAAGCAATAAACGAAAAGGAATTAGTTTAAGTTGATGCCTTAAACATCCGAAACATCTGAAGCATCTGAAACTTATTCCTCTTCTTCCGCTGATGCTTTACGTTCATCCATGACTAGGTCATAGATTGCAGATTTTAAATCCTCCAAGCCATCCTCAGTCAAACAAGACGTTCCGATTACTTTATGCTTCTTAATCTTTGTTTTCAATTTCTTGAGATTAGCTTCTGCATCGGGCTCATCCAATTTATTAGCCGCAAGTAACATCGGTTTTTTCAAAAGCTTCGGCATGTACAATTTTAATTCGTTTAATAAAATTCGGTAGTCACCCAAAGGATCACGGTTATCCGTACCTTGAAGGTCGACCATGACTACAAGTACTTTACAGCGTTCTATATGTTTTAGAAAACGATGTCCGAGGCCCTTATTCTCGCTCGCTCCTTCAATCAAACCAGGAATATCGGCCAAAGTAATGCGTTCGTATAATTCCGCATATTCCAAGATACCGACTGTTGGAAATAGAGTCGTAAAGGGATACGATGCCATTTTAGGATGAGCGTTAGTCAAAGTATTCAAAAGCGTAGATTTACCTGCATTGGGGAAGCCTACTAATCCAACGTCAGCAATTGTTTTGATCACAAAAAGAAATTCTCCAGCACCTCCTGGTTTTCCTAGGGTAAATTCTCTCGGCGCACGATTCGTTGAGGACTTGAATTGCATATTCCCTTTTCCGCCTTCACCACCTTCAAGCAATAAGGCTTCCTCCTCATGTTCCAATATTTCAGCGACCACTTCTTCGGTCTCTCGATCAATGATCACGGTACCCACCGGAATTTTGATCACTAGATTATCGCCTCTAGCACCATGTTGATCACTACCGCGACCTGTTTCACCATTCTTCGCTTTTAAAATTGGTCTAAAATGGTAATCCGTCAAATCCGCGACATTGGTATCGCCCACTAAAATAACTGAGCCACCACGCCCACCATTGCCACCATCAGGGCCACCTTTGGGTTCATATTTAGCACGACGAAAACTAAAGCAGCCATCACCACCGTCTCCTGCTTTTAAACTTACTTTAACTTCATCATAAAACATAAGGAGAATCTTTCTCTGAAAAAAATTAAAATCAACATCAAACCCTAATTGCTTTTAACTCATTTTTTACATTTACTCTAAACATTCATCAAAAAATCATGATTCAATCACAATCAGCAGCGGTAATCGATCTGGGGACTAACTCCATTAAATTCATCATTGCTGAAAAAATGCCCGAAAACTCCCTCCGTACAATTCATGAAGAAACTGTTGAAGTTCGCATTGGTACAGGTATCAGCCACAGTCATCCAAGCCTAGAAGATTCGGCAATGGAAAAAGTCTGTGAAGCCATAGTTTCCCTTCTTCAAATTAAGGATCACTATAAGCTGGACCTTGTACGAATTGTCGCCACCAGTGCCGTTCGTGAAGCCAGTAACTCAAATCGCTTAATTGACCTCATCAAAACAAAAACAGGCATACAACTTGAAATCTTAAACGGCGAAAAGGAAGCCTTCTACATCGGTCAAGCCATTCAACTCAATGCAGATTACAAAAAAATTGGAACCCTTAATTCAATCGACTTGGGTGGTGGTAGTTTAGAATGGATTTATCTCAAAAATAATCGTTTAGAAAAGGCTCTTTCACTGCCCTTAGGTGCAGTTCGTATCACCGAGCAATTCATAAAAGATCCAAGCAAAACTATTTCTCAAGATACAATAAGTTTAATTGAAGAACATGTGAAAGACATAATAACCAAAAATAAAATGGTTGTTTCCTCACTATGCCCCCTCCTTGGAAGTGGAGGCACTTTCTACATTTTAAATCAACTTCTGGATCAAGCTTCGTCCTTTACTAAAGAAGACATACAAAGACTCGGCTTAGCATCTTCTCGTCTATCTCTCCAAGAACGAATTAATCATTTAAAGATCCCTGAAAAACGTGCAGATATTATCCCAGCTGCCTTCATTACCGTCGCTTGCATTATGGAATATTTTTCTATCACCCATATTGAGCACTCAAAATCTAGTTTAAAATTTGGCATACTTAAAGAGATGCTTAAAATTTAAACTAAAGCCTACCCGCCTC
>ERZ1048068.1431-NODE-1431-length-18372-cov-8.118142_pt1 | contig 18372 bp, 15 predicted proteins | sample MGYA00383098_ERZ1048068 | MGnify/ENA primary metagenome ERZ1048068 (study PRJEB29581, sample SAMEA5548368) | metagenome | biome: marine; feature: coastal; material: water | depth 1 m | study: Short-term variability in the microbial, nano- and picoplankton... | reverse complement strand
TTACAATAAGTGGAATTGTAGAAGAAGCTACCAATGGAGAAACTGCATTTGGAGCCTCTGTGTACCTTAAAGGTACGTCCATCGGAGGTATGACAAACGAATATGGTTTTTATTCCATCTCAGCTCCAAAAGGATCCTATACCCTTGTAGTGTCATACATCGGTTTTCAAGATATTAATAGGGAGCTCATCCTTGATAAAAATCAAAAAATAAACTTTCAAATAGAAGAATCCTCTACGCAATTAGATCAGGTCGTTATTAACGTAGATGAATCTGATAAGCTTAGTATTCGGGATCCACAAATGAGCGTAACTAAAGTAAAAATCAATACGATAAAAAAAATACCGGTCGTTTTAGGGGAGATAGATATTATAAAATCGATTCAACTTTTACCAGGAGTTACCAATAATGGTGAAGGTTCTGGAGGTTTTAATGTTCGTGGTGGTGCTGTCGATCAAAATTTAGTATTACTAGATGAAGCAATTATTTACAACACCTCTCATTTATTAGGTTTTTTCTCTGTTTTTAATGCCGATGCCATAAAAGATATCAAACTTTACAAGGGTGGAATCCCAGCAAAATTTGGCGGAAGAGTATCCTCGGTGTTAGATGTTAGACAAAAAGATGGAAATAATCAAGAGTTTCATCTAACTGGTGGCCTTGGTACCATATCGAGTAGATTGGCTGCAGAAGGCCCCTTGTTTAATGAAAAAGGGTCTTTCCTAGTTGCCAGCAGAGGATCTTACGCACATTTAATATTAAAAGCGGCAGGAGAAAAAAACAGTGCCAATTTTTATGATATTAACCTAAAAGCAAACTACAATTTAGATGAAAACAACAAATTGTATTTATCGGGTTATTTAGGTAGAGACAATTTTAATTTTGAAGGCGGTTTTAGTAATGGTTATGGCAACTTGTCCGGAAACCTTAGATGGAATCATATTTTTAATGATCGGTTATTTTCAAACTTATCAACCATATATAGTAAATATAATTATGATTTAATTTTAAATATTTTTGAATTTGATTGGAAATCCTCCATCAATAATTTCAATCTCAAGTACGATTTTAAATATTATGCGAGTGATACCTTTAAATTAGATTTTGGTCTTACTGGAATTTACTACAACTTTAATCCAGGGGTCATCAGACCCACCACAGAAACATCTGCCATTAACTATTTTCAGCTCGATACTAAAAAAGCGTTAGAAACGGGTGCTTATATAAATGCAGAGCATCGATTGACTGACAAACTAACCGCTCAATATGGAATCCGATTTAGTTCTTTTTTAAGGTTAGGAGCTCAAACTATCACTACTTATGAAAACAACCAACCGGTGGTTTACAACCAGGAGTTAGGAATTTATGAGTCGGGCACTCCCACAGGAGAGACCTATTATAACAGTAATGAAGCTATCGAAACATTTGGAAATTTAGAACCTAGAATTTCTTTTTCATATCAACTAAACAACAGCGCATCTTTAAAAGCTGGCTATGCCAGAACAAGTCAATACATCCATTTGTTGTCCAATACCGTTAATGTTACCCCTTTAGATGTTTGGACCCCAAGTGGCCCCTTTATAAAACCTCAATTATCGGATCAATATGCAGTTGGGTATTTTAAAAATTTTAAAAATAGAACCTACTCACTAGAAGTGGAGGCCTACTACAAAACTGTTGATAACCGAATTGATTATATTGATGGCTCTGATTTAATCGGTCAAAACACCATTGAAACAGAAATATTAAATGGAGAATCTCGAAGTTATGGATTGGAAATTTTATTTAGAAAAGCCTTAGGAAATTTTACGGGCTGGATTGCCTATACCGCATCCAAGTCAGAACAAAGAACTCTTGGGGGTAATGCAGGAGGCCCAGGAATAAATAATGGAGATTGGTACAATGCAGTCCAAGATCGAACTCATGATGTATCGATCATTGGAAGTTATCAACTCAATCAAAAATGGTCTTTTGGAGCTGCCTTTGTTTACCAAACCGGTAGACCCGTAACCTACCCCAACGGACAATATGAATATGAAGGGCTATCGATTGCTAGCTATTCGGAGCGAAATGCAGACCGACTTCCCTCCTACCATCGATTTGATATATCTGCGACCTATGTCCCAAATAAAAAACCTAACAATCGATGGAAAGGAGAATGGGTATTTGGTATTTACAATGTATACAATCGAAAAAATGCGGCAGCCATATCATTTGGTCAAAACAAAGAAACAGGAGCTAACGAGGCTACAAGAACTGCCATATTTGGTATTGTACCTTCAGTAACTTATAATTTTAAATTTTAAATAATGAAACGAATTTTAAATTCTATACTACTTATTACAGTATTATTTTTTAGTGCTTGTACCGATGTAATTGATGTAGAGGTTCCTACCGAAGAAGCAAAACTCGTTATTGAAGCATCCATTAATTGGGAAAAAGAGACCAGTGGAAGTGACCAGACAATCTATTTAAGTAAATCAACACCTTTTTTTGATACCAACGGAAATGTTCCTGTTGTCGGAGCCTCCGTGGTAATTTCCAACAATAACGATGGTTCTTTTTTCGAGTTTATTGATCAAAACGATGGTTCTTATACCACCAGTAACTTTATACCCGTATTAAACGACAGTTATACTCTAGAGGTCATGAGTGAGGGAGAAACCTATAGTGCTCAAGAAACATTTATGCCGGTAGTTCCTATTTTAGAGGTTTACCAAAGTACCGAGAAATTTCTTCCTGAAGTACTCGAGGTAAATTTTGATTTTTTAGACCCTGTTGAGGAAGAAAATTACTATTATATCAAGTTTAAAGAACAAGCAGATACCTTTCCAAGGTTACTCGATTTTAAAGATGAATTTGTCAACGGAAATTTAATCTCGGTGTTTAATGAAAGACAAGAAAATGAAGATATTAACCAAGTTGAATATGCACCAGGAGATACGGTAAATATGGAGCTAATAGGAATCTCTAAAAGGTATTATGAATACATTCAACTTCTTATCAATCAAAGTGAAAGCGGAGGTCCTTTTGATACGACTCCCGTGGCACTCCGAGGTAATTGCACCAACCAAAATGATCCAAACAATTTCGCTTATGGGTACTTTAGACTAACAGAAGTAGCCAAGGCTAGCTATACGTTTGAATAAATTTACTATCCTGAAAGAAATTATTAGAGCTAAGAAGTGCTAATTTCTTAGTCTTCTTCCTTAAAAAGTTTAGAAACCACCTTCACCAATTGATTTGTATCGGAGTAGGTAAGTTGGTAACAGTTTAAATGTTCAAACCAATCTAAAAATACTTTTGCATTTTGTTTTTTTGGGGATAACCACGAATCTGGAACCAATTGCATAAAAGCGGAGGACTTAGAAATTTTATCAATACAACAAGTAGCGTTTTTTTGATACTTTATAAAAACTAGATCTTTACAGGGTAAATGAGTGGAGTCATTTTTATGATGCGGGACTAAATACCTTACTATTTTATTTAATTCCTTTAAATCATACTCCTTAGATTTGTTTAATGCTGGGTAAAAAGGGAGTAGTGTTTCTACACTATTTCTTTTAATCGAAATTGCTGCTGGAAAAGCATATACATGTTGGTATTTTTTATCTACGGGTACAAAATCATCGGCTATACAGTCAAAACCGTGCGCTTGCAAAAGCGCTAGAGAAGTACTTTTACCATTTCCAGAATCTCCTAAAAAGAGAATAGCTTTTTTACCGTTACCAAGTGCAGAGGCATGAAAAACTCCTAGCCATTCCTCTTCCTCGTTTTGATGGACTTTTTGAAGCAGTTCCATAGATAATTTGCCTTGAAAATAATGAAGGTCTTTTTTAGCCCATCGATTAACTAGTTTTTTTTCTACAAAAAGATATATAAAGTCATCTTGTATAAAAATATCAAACTCATAGTCTGCTTTATTGGCTGTATCGATAACTAAATGAGCAAATTTTGGATGTATATAAGAGCATTCCAATGCACTTAAATAAGAAATTTTAAAAACACTATTATTTATTTGATAATAAATGCTGCTATTAAAGGAAGTTGGAAATTTTACATCCTTACCATGGTAATTTTTATGATCCTTCGTAAAGGGTTTTTGATTCAGTATCCTTTTTTCAAAATCTACAATAAAATCCTTGGCCTGCTCTAAAGACACCTTGGTTTTTTTCGATAAAGTCGCTGCAATTTGAAGCCGGTTTACTCCCTTATCTATTTTTTTTAAAATAGAAGCCGCTGTAGTTTCTAAAACTAAATAATTATTGGTATCCTCAAACCATACGATGGTTTTATCCTCTATTTTTTTATAGATTTTATAGGATGTTTTTTTCATAAAAAATAAAAATTACTTTTGAAATTTTATAGAAAAACACCTCATATTTGAGGTGTTTTTTATCATAATGGTAATCTAAAGATAAAGAAATTTAAATAATCACCTTTAAAACTTTTTAAAAAATTGTTGCTACTAGAAAAAGAGATGCTTGGTTTTAACGAAAAATAATATCAATATTTTACATTTAAAAAAAAGAAACCTTGTAAATCAGCGACTTACAAGGCTTGTTGCGGAGAAAGAGGGATTCGAACCCCCGGAGGTGTGACCCTCAACAGTTTTCAAGACTGCCGCATTCGACCACTCTGCCATTTCTCCAATAGCGGTGGCAAATATAAAACGCTTTTTTTATTTATTAAAACTTTGAGCGTTTTTTAATTTTCAAAATAAAAATTAACAAAAAAAGAAGAAATCGCTGTTTTCAATACCTTTTTTTACTCTAAAATAAGCTCTAATTTCCTTTTGAGCTTTTGGGTTAGCAACCGTTACAATACTTTGTGAATTTTTTATAGCTTCCAATTGAGTAAAAGAATGCATTTTTTGATCGTAAATAAATTTACCTATTTTATTGGGGTTATCGCAGATCCAAGTAAAGGGAATGTTTTTTGCATTCAATATTTTTGCTAAGGACTTGCCTTTTTTTCCAGCGCCCCAGATTACTAATTTCTTTTTTGGAGTGTACTCTAATTGTAAAAAATAGTTGGATTTTATATCCATAAAAGTATTGTCTGAGTAATGCTCGTGGGTTCTCGAGGTTCTGCTAGCGTAATCTCTCCAGTAGTGCAACACCTCATCACATTTTATAGGAGTTAAGTCTTTCCTGTAAAAACGAAAAGCCAAATCGTAATCTTCTGGGTAATTATCTGGCGTAAATGCCTCACATCGGTCTAGATCTTCTCGATAAACCATCCAACATGGGGAGGGTATAACACACTCTTTGTATATTTCATTAAAGTTGGTTCCTGATTCAATGAGTCTATTTAACCAGTGTTCGTAACGAATAAAGCCCTCCCCTAAAGTGCTTTCAGAAAAATACTTCACTTTCCCCAAGGCTATATGGCCTGCACCAAATGCTGTTAAATTTGATTTTAACCGCTTTAATTTACGCAAACTCATGATATCGTCTGAATCCATCCTTGTAATAAATACACCTGATGATTTTTTATAGGCCAACCTTAAGGCCGCTATAATTCCATGCTGTTTATTTTTATGAACTTGAACCCGAGGGTCCTTTTTTTGATATTCCTCCAAAATTTTTAGGCTACTATCCGTCGAATGATCGTCCACAGCAATTAATTCAAAATTCGCCTCTTCTTGGTTAACAATAGAATCTAAACATTCCCGTAAAAATAATGCGGCATTTTTAACCGGCATTAAAATACTGATGGCCTGATGTTCATTCATAATGGTAAATATAAAGACAATTATTAAATTTTAATTTCACATAACTTTTACAATTAAATCTAGAAGATACTGTATATTCGAATTTTAAAATTTTAAATATGATACGATCTCTTTTTTTATTTATTTTAGTACTAACGGTCTCTTGCAATACAGCCCAAAATACAATACCTGTAAAAAAGACTGCTGTGGCGTATGCCAATTCGATCACCGCTGAGTCGTTAAAAAACCATTTATACACCTTTGCAGGTGACCAAATGGAAGGCAGGATGACTGGTGAAAACGGCAATAATAAAGCGGCTGAATATTTAAGAAATTTTTACATGGATCAAGGAGTAGACGGTCCCATCGAAAAAACAAATTATTACCAAACCATTCCTGCCTCTTATTTTAACGGAGGTTCTAACGGAAATCCCTCTCAAAATGTAGTAGCACTCATTAAAGGTTCTGAAAAACCAGAAGAGATTATAGTCCTCTCGGCACACTACGATCATGTAGGGACCGAAAACGGAGAAATATTTAATGGTGCAGATGATGACGGAAGCGGAACGGTTTCTTTGATAGAGATTGCCAAGGCATTTCAACAAGCTAAAAATGACGGTAATGGGCCTAAGAGATCTATTTTACTTTTGCATGTTACTGGAGAGGAAATTGGATTGTATGGTTCTAGATACTATACCGAAAACCCACTATTCCCTCTTAACAATACAATTACCAATTTAAATGTTGACATGATCGGCAGAATAGGTTCTGAAAAAGAAGGTAACGACAACTATATTTACCTTATCGGTAGTGATAAGTTAAGCCAAGGACTGCACGATGTATCTGAAGCTGTAAACAAAAAATACGTCAATTTGGAGCTAGATTATACCTATAACGACGATAACGATCCCAATCGTTTCTATTATAGAAGTGATCATTATAACTTTGCAAAAAATAACATTCCGGTTATTTTTTATTTTAATGGAACCCACGAAGATTATCACCAAGCATCTGATACTCCTGATAAAATAAATTACGAATTATTAGCTAAAAGATCAAAGCTAATATTTTTAACCGCCTGGGAAATTGCAAATCAAGAGGAACGCATACAAGTAGATCCATAGAAAAATTAAAAAATCATCGAGAGCTTATTCAGTTTTTGATTTTTTATGAGAGTTAATTCCACAAAAAAAGCTTCTCTAAAAGAGAAGCTATTGTTTTTGGGTGGAAGACGGGATTCGAACCCGCGACCCTCGGTACCACAAACCGATGCTCTAACCAACTGAGCTACAACCACCATTTTAATTTCGCTTTAAAAGCGGTTGCAAATATAAATCATTTACTACGTCCTCGCAATACAGAGCGTCAAGAATTTTTAAATTAAATCAGACAATGATTTTACAGCAACATAACGTTCTACATTAAAGCCTTCTGCATGTTCCACTCCTATTAATCTTCCTAAGTCTTGTGCTCTGTAGGTAATACTATCCTTAAAATTGGTGGAGGATATTGGTGTTACGGGCTCACTTGAATCTTTTTGGTGAAATTGGGTCTTATAAGCAAATACGGCTTCTAATTTTTTATCTAAATATCCCGAAACATCCACTACAAAATCAGGCTTAACATTTTTCCATTGCATATAATGATATACTTTGCTTGGTCTCCAAGGTTTTTGCAAAACCCCAGTTTCGTCCGTTGTTGTAATTTTTCGTAAGCCGCTTAAAAAGCAAGCGTGACTCGTTAGGTCACTAGCTTTAGGATGATCAATATGTCGATCATCAAAAGCATTGCATAACACAATATCGGGTTGGTATTTTCTAATTTGCGAAATAAGCTTCATTTGATGCTCTTTGTCATTCATAAAAAAACCATCTGCAAAACCCATATTGAGTCTAAAACTAGCTCCTAATATGTTTTTTGCGTTTTCAGCTTCCTCATCCCTGGTTGCTGCAGTTCCTCTAGTACCTAACTCACCTCTAGTTAAATCTATAATTCCAACAGTGCGTCCTTGAGCAATTTCTTTTACCAGGGTTGCTCCTGCTCCTAATTCAATGTCGTCTGGGTGTGCGCCGATAGCGAGTATGTCTATTTTCATCATTTGTTTTATTTAGTGACTGTTAGTGAAGGCTTGTTTTAAATCTAAAATTAAATCATCGAAATCTTCTATTCCTACTGAAAACCTCAACAAACCTTCGCTAATCCCTTGTTTTTTTCGTTCTTTTTCTCCTAATAATGCATGGGAGGCTTTTGATGGGGCCAATATGGTAGACTCTACTCCTGCTAAACTCATGGATGGCTTTATAAGCTGTAAGGAATTTAAAAACTTTTTAGAATTTACCGATTTTTCCAATTCAAAAGATAACATCCCAGTAAAACCGTTCATTTGTTTTTTTGCTAGTTGGTGGTTAGGATGTGATGTAAGTCCAGGATAAAAAACTTGGCTTACCAATGGATTTTCTGTCAACCATTCGGCAATTTGTTTGGCATTATTATTTTGTGCCCAAACCCTAAGCGCTAAAGTTTTCATACTTCGTTCCAGTAACCACACCGTATATTCACTTAAACTTCCTCCCAAATTTTTTGCCAAATTCCAAATTTGATCAATGTGTTTTTTTGAAGAAGCGATAGCTCCTGCACAAATATCACTGTGCCCACCTAAATATTTAGTAGCACTGTGAATGATCACATCAATTCCAAAATCTATTGGAGTTTGGTTGATTGGAGAAGCAAATGTATTGTCAATTAAACTCGTTAAACCGTTTTCTTTTGCTAATTTAGAAATCATGGTTAAATCTGTTATTTTCATTAGTGGGTTTGAAGGAGTTTCTACATAAATTACTCGTGTATTTTCCTTTATTTTTGATGCAAAATCCTCCTTTGTAAAACCATCGGTAAAGTCGTATTCAATTCCATATTTAGGAAACTCTTCCACAATAAAATTATACGTACCACCATAGATAGTCTGTTGAACAACCACATGATCTCCCTTATTTAAAAATGCTAAAAGAGCAGTGCTTACGGCCGCCATTCCACTACTTAATATAAGTCCAGCTTCTGTTTTTTCGAGAGCAGCTATTTTTTTACATAATGCTTCTTGATTGGGAGTATTAAAATACCTTGGATATCTAGATACTTCTACACCCTCATAAGCATAAGAGCTTGACATATAAAGAGGAGAAATTGCTCCTTTAAACTGCTTGTCCTCCACTTCGCCTATGTGTGTGCAAATAGTGTTAATACCCAAACTTTTATTTTTCATTTTATAGATTTTAAGTGGTTAAATTTATTAAATACTTGAGAGGTTTGCTATCTTTATGCGATGAAAATTTTACTTACCCATATTAAAGAGTTACTTCAGGTCCGCGATATCCCAGTAGAGAGACTCTGTGGTGATCAAATGAAAATACTTCCAACCATCAAGAATGCCTGGCTTTACCTTGTTAATGATAAAATTGATGATTATGGCACGATGGACTCTCTACCCAATTTAGAGACTGATAAAATAATTAATTGCAGTGGAAGAACGGTTTTACCAACATGGTGTGACTCGCACAGTCATCTTGTTTATGCAGGCAACAGAGAACAAGAATTTGTAGATCGGATTAATGGTTTTTCGTATCAAGAAATAGCTGCCAATGGTGGTGGAATTATTCATAGCGCAAAAAAACTTCAGGCTACCTCTGAGCAAGACTTGTTTTCTCAATCTGAAAACCGTTTAAATGAAGTAATGCGTTTAGGTACCGGTGCTATCGAAATCAAATCGGGCTATGGTCTCACGCTTGATGCAGAATTAAAGATGCTTAAAGTCGCCAAAAAATTAGGGGAAAAACATCCCATAAAAGTGCAAACCACCTTTTTGGGAGCACATGCAGTACCTCCAGAATTTAAAAATAATAAACAAGGGTACCTAGATCATATTTGCAACGATATGTTGCCTAAAGTTGCAGATGAAAAACTAGCAACCTTCATCGATATTTTTTGTGAAAAAGGATATTTTACTGTAGCAGATACGCATCAATTACTAGTAGCTGCAAAGAAATATAATTTAATACCAAAAATACATGTCAATCAATTTAATGCAATTGGTGGGGTCGTAGCGGGCGTTCAACACCAAGCGCTTAGTGTAGATCATTTAGAGGTTTTAACCGATGATGATCTTTTGGCTTTAAAAGGATCAAAAACAATGCCTGTAGCCTTACCATCTTGTTCTTATTTTTTAAGCATTCCCTACACTCCAGCAAGAAAAATTATTGATGCTGGTTTGCCATTAGCTCTTGCTACAGATTACAACCCAGGCTCCACGCCTAGTGGTAATATGAATTTTGTGGTGGCCACCGCTTGTATAAAAATGAAATTAACTCCGGAAGAAGCTATCAATGCGGCAACAATTAACGGTGCCTACGCAATGGATATTAGCGGCAGTCATGGCAGTATTAGCAAAGGAAAAAGTGCGAGTGTAATTATTACCAAAGAAATTCCATCCTACGCTTATTTACCGTATTCCTTTGGAAGTAATTTAATAGAGCAAGTGATCATTAACGGACAGTTGATGATAAAAAAAATATAACCCTAATAGTAAAAATTAATTATTTAAAATTTTATTAAATACCTAGCATATGCAAAAACAACTCATAGAATGTGTTCCAAATATTAGTGAGGGTCGTGATTTAAAAATTATAGAAACCATAGCTCAAATTGTTGAAACAGTTGATGGAGTTAAACTTTTAGATGTTGATCCTGGAAAAGCAACCAATCGAACCGTAATTACTTTTGTTGGGGAACCTCAACCAGTTATTGAGGCCGCTTTTAGATTGATAAAAAAAGCAGCAGAGCTTATCGATATGAGTAAACATTCTGGAGAACACCCCCGGTTTGGTGCTACAGACGTTTGTCCATTGGTTCCTATTTCTGGAATTAGTTTAGAAGAAACTGCTCATTACGCACACCAGTTAGGAAAACGTATTGGAAAAGAACTGGGAATACCTGGTTATTTTTATGAAAAAGCAGCTACCGAGGATAAAAGAAAAAACCTTGCTAATTGCAGAAGTGGTGAGTACGAAGGCTTGTCTGCAAAACTATCAGATCCCCTTTGGAAACCTGATTTTGGCGCAACCGTTTATAATAAAGAGGTAGCAAGAACTGGTGCCATTGCAATATCTGCTCGAGATTTTTTAATTGCTTACAATGTTAATTTAAACACCACCTCGACGCGACGAGCGAATGCGATTGCTTTTGATATTAGAGAAGCAGGAAGAATTAAAAGAGAAGGAAATCCAATTACTGGAAAAAAAATATTAGATGCAAATGGAGAACCCGAGCGAGTTCCGGGTAAACTTAAAGCGGTAAAAGGAATTGGTTGGTTTATTGATGAATACGGAATTGCTCAAATTTCTTATAACCTTACCAATATTACGATTACTTCCATGCATGAAGCTTTTGATGAAAGTTGTAAAGCAGCATTAGCAAGAGGAATCAGGGTGACAGGTTCTGAGATAATAGGATTAATTCCACTGCAAGCCATGTTGGATGCTGCCGATTATTATTTGATAAAACAAAAGCGATCCCTAGGGATTTCAGAAAAGGAAAAAATAAATATTGCCGTTAAATCTTTAGGACTGGATGACTTAAAACCCTTTCATCCTGAAGAAAAGATCATCGAATATATGCTAACGAGTGATCAAAAAAAATTAATTGATTTTAAATTAAATGATTTTGCAGACGAAACTGCCGGAGAGTCTATGGCTCCAGGTGGCGGTTCTATTTCGGCATATGTTGGTGCTCTAGGAGTTTCTTTAGGGACTATGGTCGCTAATTTATCTGCACATAAAGCTGGCTGGGACGAACGATGGGATTTTTTCTCAGAATGGGCGATAAAAGGGCAAGAATATAAAGAACAACTTTTATTTTTAGTTGATGAAGACACCAATGCTTTTAATAAAATTATCGATGGTTTTAGAATGCCTAAGGACACCGATTTAGAAAAGAAAATACGATTAGACGCAATAGAAGATGCTACCAAATACGCCACCGAAATTCCATTTAAAGTAATGGAAACCTCCTTTAAATCAATGGAGGTGATGCAAGCGATGCTCCAGGATGGTCTAAAAAATTCGCTATCCGATGCAGGAGTTGGTGTACTTTGTGCCAGAGCGGCTGTAATTGGAGCCTACTTTAATGTTAGAATCAATGCTAAAGACATTAAAGACAGGGATTTTGCAACTGCTATTTTAAGCAAAGCGGCAATTATTTATGAAAAAACTATTGCTATGGAGCAAGAAACTATTTCTTATATCGATTCACAAATGTGATGATAGGATTATTTTTTTAAACATCGTAATATCCCAACTTAAGATGGCTTATTTTCATATCCATCATCTTAGCTATGAATTTTTTATTATTTCGATAATTTCTATTTTTCTTAAACTTGATAAAATGACCGTTGGAGTGTATGCTAAACCTTTTGTTACTATAGGTTACAAGACGATAATAAGGCACAATCCACGAATAACGATCTAATTTATTTCCAAAATGAACGATAACCCCTTTATCTCGTAATTCAATATTGGCATAACTAATAGCATTGGAGCGACTGTTTTTAGGTTGTAGTTGGGCACTTAATTCTTCTATGATGAGTCGGCTCGAACCAACACCTCGCATTTTAATTTTATTAAAAAATGAAAAAGGAGGTCCCACTAAAAGGTCACTTTCCTTTGAATAGTCTATATTTTTATAGGTAGTATTAAAAAGCATTATTGGTTTTTTAAGTTTTCTAGAAACAGCTCCCCATTGGAGAGATGTTGATGTTGTTTCTCTTGAGGCATTTTATCGAACATTCTAACCAGCATTCCTAAACGAGGATTGGATAAAAAGAAATCGCGATGAACATTCATAAAACGCCAAAATAAGCCATCCCAAACAGCTTGCCATTCTCCTTTTTTATAATTGCTCATTTTCATTAAATAATTACTACCACTGATATAAGGTTTTGAAGCTAATAAGCCTCCATCTGCAAATTGACTCATACTGTATACATTGGTTACCATCACCCAATCATAGCTATCAATCGATAATTCCATAAACCAACGGTAAACATCATCTGGATCAAACTCACATAACAACATGAAGTTACCTAACACCATCAAACGCTCAATATGATGGCAGTAACCGGTATCTAACAATTTTTTAATAGTGAGATCTATAGGTGGAATACCCGTGGTACCATCGTAAAATGATTGCGGTATCTTCTTTTTAAAATTCCAGAAGTTGGTAGTTCGTGCATCAACCCCTCGGGCCTCGTAAATACCTCTTACAAATTCTCGCCATCCAATAATTTGTCGAACAAAGCCTTCTGTTGAATTAATGGGAATATTGTTATGCTTTGCAAATGATAGACATTCTTCGATAACTTTTTTGGGGCTTATTAAACCAACATTTAACATGGGGGTTAAAACACTGTGGTTTAATATAGAATTTTCTGCTACAATAGCATCTTCATAGATACCAAAATCCATAAATCGATACTCAAAAAATTGATGAAGCCATTTATGGGTCAAGTCAAAATTAATTGGGTAAAGTGGCGCGTCGGTAAGGTTTCCTAAATGATTTGAAAAATTTTTAGCAACATAATTTTTTGCTTCTTCATAAAAAGGGTCGGTATCTGGAAAAATAATAGGAGGTGGTGTTTTTGTTTTTGGATATTTTTTTCGATTATGAGTATCATAAGTCCAAGCACCTCCCTCGGGTTTTCCAGCTGTATCGAGAAGTATTCGATTATTTTTTCTTTGTTCAATATAAAAAGAAGTCTGATGGTACTTTTTTTTGTCCAATCTAAAGAAAGAAGTCAAATCATCTTTTGAATTTAAAAATAAGGGGGAAGTAAATTCTTTAAAGGTAAAACCTTCAGCTTTTAACCCCTTATTCAATCTTTTTTGAAGCCAATTGTCTGTGGGATCAATATAATTAATATGACTGTAACCTTTGCGTTTTAATGCTGGAATAAGAAAACGAATATCAGCTATTTTTTCAATGGACTCAACATAGGTTACCGCTATATTTTTTTCTTTTGTCACATAATCTGCATACCATTTCATTGTTGCTCGGTGAAAAGCAATTTTTTGTTTATGGAATTTATAGTGTTTGAAAAACAAATATTCTTCAACTAAATAAATAGGTTCTTTGTTTTCAAAAATTGGAGAATTTTGAAATAATTGATGTGGAAATACTAAGTTTAAACTTTTCATTTGTTTTTTCTGCAGCGTTCGCTACAATATTTTACTGCTTCCCAATCTTTTTTCCATTTTTTTCGCCAACTAAAAGGACGATCACATACTGGACAAATTTTCTGAGGAAGATTTTTTTTATTCATTTTTAAAATTTTGGCACTTGTTCGACTCGTGCATATGGATGCGTTTCAATTTTTTTTAAGGTATAGTAACTGTTCAGTCCTGAAATTCCTACACTGTTTGTAAGCTCTAAATCAATGTCGTTATTGACAATAGCATTTTCTGGGATGATTAGTTGTTCTACTTCACCAATAACCATGATGGTACCGTTATTTTTAATATCTAAGGATTCTTTAAAACACATTCCTATTTTTAAATTACTTTCTTTAACAAAGGGAGCTTTAAAATTTGCTTGATACTCCTCGGTAAGTTTGCAACGTTCAAATTCTGATACTTCAGAATCAAATTTAGCAGAGGTATAATGTGCCTTTTTTATAAATTCAGGATGAATATGATTTATGGTATACTGTCCAGTCTTTTGGATATTGGTATATGTATGTCCAAACTTTAATCTTCTGGGTCTTGATATAAATCCCAATAGTGGAGGATTACTACCTAAGTGCACAACAGAACTAAAAATAGCCAAATTTGTTTTGCCTTCATCGTCAATAGTACCAATCAAATTTGCCGGCTTAATTCCGGTAATTGAATTGATAATTTTTAATCTCGATACACGATCTAATTCTTGTATTTGTTTATGAGTATATATCATATTAACGATTGTTTACATGGGTTTTAATTATACGCTTTTTCTCTTTTTGGACTATTGGATGTTTTTTATGATTCCATATTTTTGTTCGTGCAGTTTTGGCACTCTGCTTTAAATCGACAATAGGCTTGGGATAATGAGTCCCTATATCAAGGCCATAAAATAGTTGTTCCATCGCTGTCATGTTCCAAGGTTCATGGAGGTGCGAAATAGGAATATCGGCTAGTTCGGGAACCCATTTTTTTATAAACAAACCTTCTGGATCATGTTCATATGAATTTTTAACTGGATTGTATAACCGAATGGTATTTATTCCTGTTGTTGCGGCTTGCATCTGAAATTGGGGATAATGAATTCCTGGTTCGTAATCTAAAAAAAGGGTTGCGAGATGATAAACACCATCGCGCCAATCCTGATCTAAATTCATCGTAAAAAAAGAGACTAACATCGCACGCATTCTAAAATTAATCCATCCTGTTTGAATAAGTGCCCGCATGCAAGCATCAACGAGTGGATAGCCGGTTTTACCAAGTTTCCATGCATCAATATAGTGTTGATTTTTTTCATGGATTAAAAACTCATAGCCTTTATTAATACAATGGGTTTCATAAGAGCATTCGACCTCAAATTTTTGTATAAAATGACAATGCCACTTTAATCGGGTTAACATCCCATTAAAAGCCCTTTTGTTGTGTTGTCGGTTTGGGTGTTTACTAACAAACTGAAAGACTTGTTTTATACTCAAATTACCCCAAGCTAGAAAAGGAGATAGCCTACTACAACTTAATCTACTCTCACGGGGTTTCGAAATATGTTTATGATAATTAGTACCCCTAAGTTCAGTAAAAGAGTTTAAATATTTCCAAGCATTTTTTGCTCCTGCAGGTTGAAATTGTTTAGGATAATTTTTAAGTGTTTTTTCGAATGCTTTAGGTAATAAAAAAGGATGCGTTATTTTTTTAAATTTTGCACGAGAATAATTGTTTGGTATCAGGGGCTCACTCATGGTTGTATACCATTTCTTGTTCCAATCTACTCTATTTTTTATACCTCGAAGGATCCCATCTCTCTGTGACTGAGACCAAACAATATCATTTTTTTTAGAAAACAATTCAATTTGTTGATCTCGATACCACGTTTTTGCTATGCCACTTTCGCGATAACTATAGATTTTTTTAATTTTATAATTGTTGTTTAAAAAACAAAAAACATCTAAAGCCTCCCCGTAAAATAACTCAACATTTCGATGGTATTTTGTTAACTCCAAATTAAGTCCTTGAATCGAATGATAAACAAACTGCAAATGTCTGTTGCTGGTATCTAAATGTTTGATCAAACTTGGCTCAAACATAAATACAATGAGATAAGGCAGACCCGATTTTTCTGCGAGAAATAATGGTTTATGATCTTGCAATCGTAAATCACGCTTTAACCAAACAATATTGATTTCTTTTTTTATCAAAAGATTAATTCTTTTTTACATTTTTTCCAGTACGAGAAAAAACTTGGATAATATCCTTTAACATCAAAAATAAAATCTCTTGGGAAACTATTCCCGCTGTAATGTGAGTTGAGCGGATGTTCCTTAAAGTTGACATCGTTTGGAGCATGATCTAAAATAAAATCAGTAAACTCACCGACGTATATCTGAATAGTATCAATGTTATTTTTGCAAAATTCCAACATAAAATTCATACTGTTCAGCGATATTGGATATTGATTAAAGTGAGAGGGTTCAAGTAAAAGTATTCTATTGGCAAGAATTTCTTGACCCCAAAGGGGATCTAAATTGTAAAAATTATAAATATAGGTAGGCCTTTTTGCATCAATTTTGATGGAGGTTTTGTCTGGTAAAGGGGTATTGAGCAAGCAAGCATCAGTCTCTAGTAGTTCTTTTGGTATTTGTAAATTCTGAAAATCGTCATAAGAGACATCTAAAAAAGTATTTGTTTGTTTAGTAAAGCAATACTTATTTATATTGTTTTGATTTGCAAAATATTTTTTATTGGAGTTTGTTCCAGCAACCCATTGCCAACTTAAAGCATTACTTGCCCAATCTGCATCTAAAAGATGGTAATACATCCATTTTGCAGGAATATGCCAATGACTTTGCGCTACATTACATGCTAATGAGGCGATATACATTCGAAGATGATTGTGCATGTAACCATTTTCGTAAAAGTTAATAATCGCAGTATCTATAGCTTTTATACCGGTATTGGCTTCTACAATAGATTTCGAAATTGCAGTATTGGAAACTTTAAGCTGTTTGTTTTTTAAATCAAAATTAATATCATTTTCCTTGGCTATCCATACCTGTTGCCAATAATCTCTCCAAGTTAGTTCTTGGATAAACTTTTCTGATTGTTTTACCGAATACCCTGAACTTAAAACTTGTTGAAATATATCTTTTGTAGAAATAATACCTCTTGAGATATAGGGAGAAAGGTAAGAAACTGAACCATTGATGAAATTTCTAGTGTTCGCGTATTTAACCGGATTTATTTGATGAATACGCTGTTGTACATCAGAAAAGAATAAAGGGAAGTTTATATTTTTCACAAGATTATTTTGTGTAAATATATTAAATGTTTAACTATTTTACAATTTTGTTAAACATTTAGTTGAGCAGAAAAAAGATATAACAATCGTAAACGTGATTTATCGTTGCATTTTAAAAATTACGATCGCATGAGGAAAAGTAATAGAGGCTAGCAAAGCAACAAAAAGAAGATTAAATAGCGCAGGGTTGTCATTAGTAAAGTAAGATAGTAAACAAATACCTACAACAGACAATCCCCAATACAAAAAAGAAACCCTAAGGTATTTAATGACATTGGCTAAGTTAGTTTTTCCATAGATACTTATTATTTGATCATTTAGAGAAGGAAGTGCATGCCAAACAATAAAATATATGGCAAAAGACCACAATAACGTAGAGTTACTGAACAAAATGTAAAACAAAATAACATATGCTATTTCTTTAATTAGTGGTATCCATTTGTATTGTTTGATTGCATAAACAAAATAAAAGATTAAAAGAATCCCAAAAGTGATGAATAAAAAATAATTAAAAAAAGTAGTACTCAAATTAATATTAGTGATGTCATAAACAATGATAAAAACCTCGTTACTATGTGTTTGGAATATTAAAAAAAAGATTAACAAACCATAGGTTAAATATAAAAGGTATTTTGACCAGTGTGTTGTTTTAATCTTTTCTATTAGGTGTTGCTCGCCAAAATGATAACCACTTATTAAAATGAAAATCAATAAACCGAGACTTGGAAAAATTAAAAAGAAACAAAAACTAGATAGCACCACAAATACGTAAATGGAAAGTTTAGTCCTAAAATTATACTTTTTTTCACCACTAAAATTCCCGATAAGTTTTAAATCGTTTGAGCCATGAAGTACTCCAAGACTTAAAACAAAAATGTAAGCAAGTAAATTTTCAATATCAATTCCAAATTGTGTAGTTATCCACAAAAAGAAAAAAGTTAGTAGTAATTTGACAGTATTTAACTTCAATTTATATTAATTTGATACTAAATATATTAAAAATATAATAAAATAATAATAAAAGAATTTTTTTTTGTTTAATTATTTATTATGTTTGTTAAACTTTTAAAAACAAATATATTATGAAAACACTTTTAAGTATG
>ERZ1048068.1429-NODE-1429-length-18410-cov-7.941978_pt1 | contig 18410 bp, 16 predicted proteins | sample MGYA00383098_ERZ1048068 | MGnify/ENA primary metagenome ERZ1048068 (study PRJEB29581, sample SAMEA5548368) | metagenome | biome: marine; feature: coastal; material: water | depth 1 m | study: Short-term variability in the microbial, nano- and picoplankton... | reverse complement strand
CTTCATCAATGGAGTATTGATAAACAGGCTGCCTTTTGGGAAAGTATCACCCAATTTTTTAAGGTTGATTTTGACACTCCTTACGAGGAGGTTTATGTTCAAGCAACCCCTTTTTGGAAAACCAAATGGTTCACGGGCGCACAACTAAGCTATGCCCATCATGTGTTCCGCAATGCCATGCTTAAGCAGCCTGCGATAATCTATCAAAACGAGACAAGTGAAGTGGTTGAAATCAGTTGGCAACAACTTATTGCCAAAACCCACGTCATACAACAGCAGCTTAAAACGCTTGGTGTTGTCAAAGGCGATGTTGTGGCATGTTATGGTATCAACAGCCCAGAAACGGTTGCCGCCTTTTTGGCTACCAATGCCTTGGGCGCGGTTTGGTCTTCTTGCTCTCCCGACTTTGGTACCGACGCCGTTTGTGAACGCTTTGCACAGTTGGTCCCCAAAGTGCTATTTGCCTATCAGCAATATGCCTATGGCGGGAAACCCTTTGATATCAGTGCAAAAATCAAGACCATTAGCGACTCCATAGGTTCTATTCAAAAGACCTTATTGCTCGACGATCACCTAAGTTTTGATGATGCCCCCGTAGCCATAAATCAAATACATTTTGAATCGGTTTCTTTTTCAGACCCCATCTGGGTATTGTTCTCTTCAGGCACGACGGGAAAACCCAAGGCCATTGTTCACGGCACGGGTCATATGTTATTGGAGCACCTCAAGGCATTGGCCTTACATCAAGATGTCAGGGTAGGGGAACGGTATTTTTGGTATTCTACTACTGGCTGGATGATGTGGAATTACGCATTAGGTAGTTTGCTGTGCGGCGCAACACTTTGTTTGTATTCAGGAGCACCGACCTTTCCTGCCGCAGACCGTTTGTGGCAGTTTGCACACAAGGCCAACATCAATCACTTTGGAGGTGGGGCGGTTTATTATCAGCAGCAAGTGGCTTCTCCAAGTCCATTTGTAATCCAAACAGATTTTTCTTTTCTCAAAACCATTGGTTCAACAGGATCTCCCATGTCGGCAGCTGTGTGTAGGGAGTTGCAAGCGCTTTTTCCCTCCACACAGGTAATTTCTCTCAGTGGTGGTACGGATGTATGTACGGCATTTGTAGGGGGGCATCCCGACCTGCCCGTAATCCCCGGCGAACTACAATGCAAGATGCTCGGCGCTGCCATAAGCGTTTGGGATAATGACGCTAAGGAGGTTGTTGGAACAGCTGGTGAGTTGGTCCTTACCCAAGCATTTTTATCAATGCCAATTTATTTGGTCAATGACCCAAAATATAAACGGTATGCTTCCAGTTATTTTTCCAAATTTAAATCGGTCTGGCATCACGGCGATTGGGCTGCCATTACTGTAAACAAGGGCGTGATTATTTACGGCCGTTCTGATGCAACGCTCAATCGTTCGGGCGTACGTATTGGCACCTCTGAGTTGTATACTGCGCTATCGCAGCTAAAAGCTGTTGATGATGCTTTGGTAGTGCATCTGCAAAATGAGCAAATGGATCAGTTGCTACTTTTTATTCAAGCCTCAGAAACAGTAGACACTACTGCAATAAAGCAGCATATCCGAAAAAGCTGTTCCCCGAGGCATGTGCCTGACGCAATTTATATGACCCCCGAAATTCCCTATACCATTAGTGGAAAAAAGGTTGAGATTCCAATCAAAAGAATTTTGATGGGAGAAAACCCTCAAGCTGTGATTTCATCAGATGCCCTGAGAAATCCCAGTGCGATTGATTGGTTTGTAAATAAATCATTTTGACGTCGCGTAGGCTTCCTGATTTAGTATTCAACTCCTAATCATTATATTTGATAAGGAACTTGTACTTAACCTTCCCATATGATAGACGCCCTAAAAAATATAGTTGGTTCAAAAAATGTTCTGTATGGTGGCTTAGAAAAGTCACGTATTGCTCATATCTGGGATATGGATACGCCCTTGAGCACAAAGGGAGTCATCCTCCCCAAAACAACACTCGAGGTTTCCAAAATTCTTCAATTATGCTATGAAAACAATGAGGAAATAATTGTGCATGGCGGGTTGACAAATTTGGTCGGCGGTACCCAAGTGGAACCTCATCAATGGGTGATTTCGCTTGAGAAAATGAATGCGATTGAGGATTTGGATGAAAACGCTAAAACGATAACTGCTCAATCTGGGGTAATATTAGAACACATTATTGCTGCTGCCCATGAGAAGGGTCTTTTTCTTCCCTTACAGTTTGGCGCCAGAGGCTCTGCCCAAATCGGTGGTGTGGTTTCCACAAACTCTGGCGGCATGCGTGTTTTTAGATATGGCATGACACGTTCGTTGGTTTTGGGGCTAGAAGTGGTATTGCCTACAGGTGCTATCATTTCCTCTCTTAAGAAAATACTCAAAGACAATTCGGGCTATGATTTAAAACAGCTTTTTATTGGGTCGGAAGGCACTTTGGGCGTAGTCACAAAAGTGTGTTTACGTCTTTTTGAATCACCCACAACACGCTATGCCGCCTTGGTTGCTGTTCAAACTTTTGATGATGTTATTCGATTACTCCGTTTTATGGAAAAGCAACTTTCGGGTAATCTGACTGCCTTTGAACTTATGTGGAGGACAGCTTATAATGCTGCTATTGCAGCAAAACAGCAATCAGCCCCCACGCTATCAAAAGACTTTCCATTTTATGTGTTTATAGAAAGCATGGGATATCACCTTGGAGAGGACTATGAAAAATTCGAATATGCCATTACTACGGCTATTGAAAAGGGATTGGTTGCAGATGGTGTTATGGCGCAGTCAGCGCAAGAAGTAAATAGTCTATGGATGATACGGGAAGACACGCACGCACTCACTCAGCCTTATGCGTTTAGCCAACACTTTGATATTAGCTTGCCCGTTGGAGTTATGGATGAGGAAATCACTGCTATAGTTAAGCACTTAAATGCCTTGCCTTATGTTCATGATGTATTTCCATTTGGTCATATTGCAGATGGAAATATCCATCTTATTGTTGGTAAAAAAGACAGTATAGCTGCACACATCAAGCAAATTAATGACATCGTTTATAAAAACCTACGAAAACACCAAGGCTCTGTGTCTGCAGAACATGGTATAGGCCTCCATAAAAAAGCATTTCTCAAAACCTCTAAGTCTGATCAAGAGATTGCGCTAATGAAAACCATCAAACAATCACTTGATCCTAAAAACCTACTTAACCCTGGGCGGATTTTTTAATTCTTTCTAAGGGTTTGGTTTTGGAAGGTACTTTCAAAAATTTTATCTGCACTGGATACCTCAAACCCATCTAAGGAGGGGACTATTTTTCGTTTTCCGTTGTGAATAACTTCTGCATCGTTGAGGTATTCGTTAATCACGCCAGTTGGTGACCAAGTAAAAGAATAAGATAGCTGCCCGTTAGGATAGCGAGGTAGGGCGCCTACACGCAATTCAATATCGCGTATTTCATCAAATTCTTTTGATAAGTCTCCGCCAATAATTCCAATAAATCCAGGAGCAAGCCCACATTGTGGCGCCAATACTGCGGATGCACTTTCTTTTAAATGTTGTATGTGTTGGGTGGTTTTAACGTCTTCTGTTAAATCGAAGTAATGAACTCCTTTTTGACACGAAATTTCAGCAACACTTTTATTGAGATAATAAGGAAGTGCTGAAACCACCGCATCAACGTCATCCAATATCCTGTGTACGTTACCCATGTTGCTGATATCAACAATCTCATGAGGAAATGGAATATCTATTTCGTAGTGTGGTCTGTGAAGGCCATAGCCCTTTACACTAAATTGTTTATTTAGCAAGACACCTACCAGAGTCCCCACTTTTCCCAAGCCTAGCACTGCAATACTGTTCATAATATAACAATTTGGAAGCTTTATGTTATAAAATTAACAATATTTACGTAAGTCTCCTAATCCAAATCAGACAAATGGAAAGCAATAAGAATGAAAATACTGCCTAATGATGGTGTTAGGTCAGTCATTATCAAAGGGGTTTGATGTTTTTCAAGTATGGGTTTGATAAACCCATTTAACTACGCTAAATAATAGAGGTACTTAAATAGAAGCGATAACGCCTTGCATAAAGGTTTCTTGCTCTTCAGCAAGTTCTTTATCAACCAAAATACGACCACTGTGCTCGTCTGTGATGATTTTTTTGCGTGCTGCAATTTCCATTTGAACCTGTGGTGGAATGGTAAAGAATGAACCGCCAGATGCACCACGTTCAACAGAAACAATCGCTAGACCATTTTTAACTGAAGTACGAATGCGCTGGTAAGCATTTACAAGTCTCTCATCAGCCTTTTTTTCGTATTCTTTGGATTTTTTGAGTAGTAACTCTTCTTCCTTTTGTGTTTCCGCTAGGATAGCGTCAAGCTCATCTTTTTTGTGCTGCAAGTGGTTTTTGCGTTCGTCTAGTTTGGTTGTTGTTTCCGTAACGGACTCATTCTTTTGCTCAATCAATGCTTTAAGTTGCTTGATTTGCTTTTCAGCTAGTTGGATTTCAAGCTCTTGATACTCAATTTCTTTTGTCAACGACTCGTATGCGCGGTTGTTGCGAACATTTTTTTGTTGTTCGTTGTACTTTTTGATGAGTTCTTTTGAAGCTTCAATGCCTAACTTTTTGGCTTTGATTTCGTCTTCATAAGCGGTAACCTCAATACCCAAATTGCTTAATCTTTTGTCAAGACCTGCAACCTCTGCATCCAAATCTTCTACCTCTAAGGGTAATTCACCACGTACGTTTCGTATTTCGTCTATGCGTGTGTCAACCAGTTGTAGGTTGTATAGTGCTCGTAGTTTGTCTTCGATAGTTGTTTCAACTTTCTTTTTTGCCATAGTTTAGAAGTAATGAACAGGATTGGTGTCCGTTTTTGATGAAATGAACGCAAAATTAGGGAAATTTTCGTTAAGATGCTTCATAATTGTTGTTTTGGTGAATTGCTCACTTTCATAGTGTCCAACATCAACCAGTAAACAGCTTTCTTCAGCCCTAAAAAAATCGTGGTATTTAAGGTCAGCGGTAATGTATGCATCAGCGCCCTGAGCAATGGCACTTTCAATGGCAAAGCTGCCAGAACCTCCTAGTATGGCCACCCGTTTGATGTCCTTGCCTAACAGTGCACTGTGTCTAAATACCGGTGTACCTAAAATATCTTTTAGTTTTTTTAAAAAATCGGAGGCTTTCAACCCCTTTGGGAGCTCTCCAATACAACCCATGCCCAAATCAGACCTACTGTTTTCCAATGTTGTAATTTCATAAGCGACAGTTTCATAAGGGTGCACATCCAACAATACATTAATGACCTTGCTGTGGAGGTGCTTGGGAAAGATCATTTGCAGTTGTGTTTCCTCTGCCGTGTGGCGTGACCCGCTTGTTCCAACAAAGGGTTTGCTCCCTTCAAGTGGCTTAAAACCACCTTCCCCTACAACGGAAAAGCTACATTCGTCATAATGCCCCATTGCGCCGGCACCAGCTGCAAATAAGGCTTCCTGCACTGCCTCTAGTTGTGGGTTGGGTACATAAGTATTGAGTTTTTCAATGGTTCCTGTAGCAGGCTGAATGATGGTTCTGTCTTTCAGATTCAATGCATTGGCCAAGCCAGCGTTAACGCCGTCGAGTTGTACATCAAGGGCGGTGTGAATGGCATAAATGGATATATCGTGTTTAATGGCTTTTGTTACTGCTCTAGACACATAAGATGAATCGGTAAGTTTTTTCAGCCCTTTAAAAATAATAGGATGGAAGCATACTACGAGTTCGCAACTTTCGGCAATGGCCTCATCAATCACTTCTTCTAACGCATCGTGCGCTATGAGTACCTTTTCAATTTTTTGTGCATGGCTGCCTACCAGAAGCCCTACATTGTCAAAATCTTCGGCATAATTTAGTGGTGCCCATGTTTCCAAACAAGATGTTATTTCGCGTACCGTCATCGTTCCAAAGATAAAAGTTCTACTTTTGTTTTTATGGCAATTTTGAGAAAAGCATTGTTTCCCTTTCAAATTTTATTTGCCGGAGCCGTTTTGCTTCGTAAAAAGCTGTATGCTAATGGTGTTATTTCACGCTATGTGGCACCAATTCCTACAATTGTGGTTGGTAATCTTGCTACCGGAGGCACTGGAAAAACGCCAATGATCGACTTCTTGTTGCGTCATTTTTCCCAAAAAAAGAAATTGGGTGTGTTGAGTCGTGGGTATGGACGTAAGTCCAAGGGATTTTTAACGGTACACTCTAATGCCTCTTCGTCTGAGGTGGGAGATGAGCCCCTCATGTTGGCGCAAAAACATCCAGCGGTATTTGTAGCTGTCTGTGAAAACCGACCAAAGGGAATTGTTCAAATGCTTCAGCAAAAACCCGCGCTAGAAGCCATTTTTTTAGATGACGCCTTGCAGCATTTGGCCCTTAATCCCACTTTTAAAATAGTGTTGACTACCTTCCAAAAACCTTGGTTTGACGATGTCTTGCTCCCGGTTGGTAGCCTTAGAGAGCCAGCGGCAGCTGCAAGAGATGCCGATATTGTTGTGGTAACCAAATGTCCTGAAACTATTGATGCGGAAAGCAGCACACAGTTTAGGGTACGCTTGGGTCTGTTGCCCCATCAAGCGTTGTTCTTTACTACACTTGCATATGAAACCCACATACGAGGAACGAACACATTACCATTAAAAGATTTTGTCAAGAGTACTTTTGTGCTTGTCACAGGAATTGCCAACCCAAAACCTTTGGTTGATTTCTTAAAGCGTCAAGGTGCTGACTTTACGCATATGTCTTATCCAGATCATCATAATTTTAGCGAAAAAGAAATTACATCCATAAAAGCGATGCAGCAGCCTATACTAACGACCGAAAAAGATGCCGTGCGCTTAGCTTCTTCTGCGCTTGAGCAGTGCTACACCATTGGAGTAGGGGTTAGGTTTTTGGACAACGAACAAGCCTTTTTAGACTTAGTCCAATCGGCAATTGATAATTAATTATTGTATGTGTTTATGCGCTTTATACGAAGAGCGTACGAGTGCCCCACTTTCTACATGGCGGAAGCCCATTTCTTTACCTAAAACTTCGTATTTTTTAAATTGATCTGGTGTGATAAAATCTGCAACAGGCAGGTGTTTTTTGGACGGTTGTAAATACTGTCCAAGGGTAATGATATCAACTTTAGCATTGCGTAAATCTTCCATTGACGCAATGACCTCTTCTTCAGTTTCACCAAGACCTAGCATCAATCCAGATTTTGTGCGGTGAACGCCTTGATCTTTAAGATACTTGAGTGCTTCTAGACTTCTGTCGTATTTTGCTTGAATGCGCACTTCACGCGTAAGCCTACGCACCGTTTCCATATTGTGCGACACCACTTCGGGAGCAACTTCAACAATGCGGTCTAGTAAGTCTTCTCTACCCTGAAAGTCGGGGATTAAGGTTTCAAGCGTGGTGTTTGGGTTCATTCTGCGAATGGCCTTTACGGTCTCGGTCCAAATGATGGTGCCTTGGTCTGGTAAATCGTCACGATCAACAGATGTAATAACAGCATGCTTGATACTCATAATCTTGATGGAGCGTGCTACCTTTTCTGGCTCTGCCCAATCCACGGTATCGGGTCTTCCCGTTTGAACACCACAAAAACCACAAGAACGTGTACAGATGTTACCTAAAATCATAAATGTCGCCGTGCCCTCACCCCAGCATTCGCCCATATTGGGGCAACTACCTGAAGTACAAATGGTATGCAGCTCGTATTTATCTACCAGTCCGCGCAATTCCGTGTATTTCTTACCTGTTGGAAGTTTGACTCTTAGCCATTTTGGCTTAGGAGCTCTTGCGGGCGCTTGTGTAGTGGTAGTTTCTGACATATAGCAATTTAGCTTACAAAATTACGAAACAGTTTTACTAATCAAAAAATTACGGACAAGTAAACGCAACTAAAGCCCAAAAGAAACAAAATACCCAAAACGCTAGCCACTTGGAGCCACTTTTTAGGCTGGTGTTTTAAAGGGATATGTTTACTTGTGACCAGTCGCAAATTTAAAGCCGCATAAAAAGGCGCTGTTATAAATGAGAGTATGGTAGCGATTTTAACCAAAAGCCCCATTTCTGTTGCTAAAAAAACAAAAATCAAGCAAGTGCCTAGGGTTAAAATCACCAACCAGCTTTGTTGTTTTTGTAAAATAGGGAGCCTCAATAGCTTTGATGTATGCGCCATTACTCTTGGTGAAGCATCTAGTGTGGTGAGCGTGGTGCTGACCATAGTGGTAAGGGCCGCCAAGGCAATAACCACAAACCAGCCACTACCCATAAGCGATGTGTAAAGCCCTATCAGCTGACCTGCAAACGAAGCACCGTTTGGAGAGAAGGAAACGCCTGTACCATACATTACAGTAGCACCTAGTATAATAAAGCACAGTCCTAAAACAAGCGTAACCAAATAGCCGATGTTAAAATCAAAGATCGAAGATTTTAAACTTGTTGAGGGATTTATTTTTTTCTTTTCTATTGCCCAGACGGAATGCCAAACCGAAATATCCATGGGTCCGGGCATCCATCCCATAAAGGCGATAAGAAAGGTCCACTCCAGCGTGTTTTCAGGTAGACGCTGTAGGATGGGAACGTCTGTGTTTTGACCCAAAGCAAATATCACGGCAACTAAGGTGCTGATGCTTAAAATCAACACAATAATTTTCATGCTTTTGTCTAGCCAGCCATAGCGACCGCGCCACAATACGGCAAAGCAAAAAAGCGCTACAATAACAGAAACCCACATACTGGCGTCTACGCCCAAAAGCCTAGCAGCTATGCCAGCCGTTACGGCCGTTACGGCTGCTTGAATGGTGAACATGGTTCCCAAATTCAGGATGTAATATGCTGCCAGAACCGCTTTCCCCAAGCGTTTATAACCTTCTAAAAGGCTTTCACCTGTGGCCATAGCATAACGAGGTCCAAATTGGAAGAATGGGTATTTGACGATATTGACTAAAAGCAATGCCCAAATCAGGCCATACCCAAAATCAGCACCTGCTCTAGTGGATTGTACTAGATGCGATACGCCAATGGCAGCACCAGCAAAAAGCAATCCAGGACCTAGTTTTTTAAAGATTGAAGCCACCTTAGTTGTTTTGAGTTGCTAGAATTTCAGCCAGTAATTTTCTGGCACGCATCAGCTTAACTTTTACGGTGCTCTCACTGCTATTGAGTTTTTCAGCCATTTGCTTGATACTTAACTCTTGAAGGTACTTCAGTTGAATCACTTCTCGATAGCGAGGCTTTAGGTTTTTGATGGTGTTTAGTAGTGTTTCTAAACGCTGTTTGCGAATCAAGTCATCTTCTGGGCTAGGAGCACTGTCGGCAATTTTTTGTGCCACTTCTTGACTGGCCTCCGTCGTAATATTGGTATTCGATTTTTTCCTTATTTGGTCGATGTGTAGATTTTTGGCGATGGTCGTAAGCCATGTTTTAAAACCATAGGCTTTGTTGTAAGTCATGATTTTTTCAAATGCCTTTCCAAAACAACGGATTGTGAGGTCTTCAGCTTCATTTTCATTTTGGGTACGCTGTAGCATAAAACCATAAACGTCGTTCCAAAAAAACTCCAATAGATAGCGAAATGCATGCTGATCACCACCTTGTGCCAGCTTTATTTTTTCGATAAGCGCAGTTGTTTCTGCCACTGAATTAGTTTTTTTTTGGATCGGGAAGTTCACAATCAGTTTGCTGACTGGGTAGCTTCCCACATAAGCTACAGGCTTCTCCTTCTTTGTTTAGAAAAGGGCTTTGGCTTGCGCAAGTTCCAGCAAATTCACCATCTTTTTTAGCCCATATTTTAATGGCGATTCCTGCAAAAGCAAGACCCAAAAGAATTAAGGTTATTATAAAAAGTTTCATGTTTAAAAGTAGCTAAAAAATTAACGTATTATATTGACTTCTGGTTCTAGTGAAATGCCAAACTTTTTTTCAACGCCTTCCATTACCAATTTGGCGTGTTTCAACAATGATTTTCCATATGAAGTCCCATAATTTACCAATACCAAGGCTTGTTTATCGTGCATGCCTACTTTTCCTTTTTTGAGTCCTTTAAAACCAGCTTGTTCAATTAGCCAACCCGCGGGGATTTTATCAAAAGCACCATCTATTTGGTAGTGGGGCATATTGGGATATTCTTGAAGCAAACGTGCGGATTCCCCTTTTGGAACAATAGGGTTTTTGAAGAAACTACCCGCATTACCTAACTTTTTTGGGTCGGGTAATTTGCTTGTTCTGATTTGGATAACTGCTTTGGCAACATCATCAATGTTGGGTTTCTTTACGCCCATTTGTATTAATGTTTCTTTTACATTCCCATAGTCTGTTTTTAGACTGTGAATTTTTTTGGTCAATGCCAACCTTACTGCTGTTACTACGTATGCGTCTTTTAAATCGTTTTTAAAGGCGGATTCTCTGTATCCAAAAGCACAGTCTTTAGCATTGAAAATTCTAGACTCTCCCGTCTTGCGATTGATACACACTGCATCGTAAAAAACATCGCTTAACTCAACGCCATAGGCGCCTATGTTTTGAATGGGTGCCGCTCCAACCAAGCCAGGAATGAGGCTTAAATTTTCTATACCTCCCAGGTCATTGGCAACACACCACATGACCAAATCGTGCCATACCACGCCAGCACCTGCTGAAACGATAGCCATATGTTCGCTTTCGTTGATGATGCGAATCCCCGGAATTGAAATTTTAATGACTGGCCTTGAAAGGTCTTCTACGAATAAGATGTTGCTTCCACCACCAAGAATAAGCGCATCTTTATAGGTGTCTTCTTTTAGTTTTTCTTGCAAGGTCAAACTTGATGTTACTTCAACAAAAAGGGGTGTTGATGCCGCAACACCAAACGTATTGTATTCTTGTAGTGAAACCTTATTGTTTTTTTTCATTGGCTTATTTTTGATAAGCGCCTAATCCAAGTTTCAAAAGGGTAATGGCTCGAATTAGTTTTTCTGAATTTAGCACAAATGCTATGCGTATCATGTCTTTTCCTGCTGAATCACCAGAGAAAAATCCATTTGCGGGGGCTACCATAAGCGTTTCACCATTGTCTTGGAAAGACTCCAGCATCCACTTGGCAAAATGGTCACTATCCGTAACGGGAAGTTTGACCAAACAGTAAAAAGCGCCTTTGGGTAAGGATACCGATACGCCTTCAATTTTATTTAAATACTCAATTGCGGTCCTCCTTCTATTTTCATATTCTTCAATGGCATCATCCAAATATTGTTGCGGCTCATCAAGCGCAGCCTCACAGGCGTGAAGCGCAATGGTGGGCGGACACAACCTTGATTGGGCAAACTTTAACGCAGCATGCGTTACTTCCTTGTTTTTTGTGATAAGACATCCAATTCTAGCGCCGCACATGCTGTATCGCTTAGACATAGAGTCAATAAGTATGGCATGTTCTTTTAGGTTTTCCAGGTGCATTACGGAGATGTGCTCGTGGCCGTCATAAACAAACTCACGGTACACCTCATCAACAATAAAGAATATATCGTGCTTTATAGCCAGTTGCCCCAGAGACTCAAGCTCCTCTTTGCTGTAAACATAGCCAGAGGGATTGTTTGGATTACAGATAAAAAGCGCTCTTGTCTTAGAAGTTATTGCAGCTTCTATGGTTTCAATATTGGGTAGTGAAAACTGACTTTCAAACGATGATGGGATCCCCACAACCTTAACACCACAGGCCGCTGCAAATGTTTCATAGTTGGCATAAAATGGTTCTGGAATGATAAGTTCATCGCCTTCGTTGGTGATGCAGTCTAATGCCATAATTATGGCCTCACTGGCTCCTGTGGTTACCAGAATATCTTCTGCATCAATTTCAATATTGTGCTCTTTGTAATAGGAGACCAGCTTATTTCGGAACGAAAAAGTTCCTTCAGAAGGTCCGTATGCGACAACGTCATCTGAAAAGTTTCGAATGGCTTTTAATGCGCTTTTGGGACTGGCTAAATCAGGTTGCCCGATGTTAAGATGAAATACTTCAATACCACGCGCCTTGGCCATATTGGCTTGCTTGGCTAGTTTTCGAATGGGTGAGGTGGGTAAGTTTGCACCTTTCTTTGAAATAATCGGCATTAAAATAGTTTGCCTGCAAAGATGCGAAAAATCGATGTTTTATGCGAAAATTATTCTTCGGGAGCTTCTTCTATTACTTCCCCTTTGATCTTAAGGGCCACCATAGGAACAGAAGCATTGGAAGCTACCGTGATGGTTTTTCGAATGGGTCCAACACGTTCTGTATCATATTTTACTTCAATGATATCGGATGCGCCAGGTGCAATGGGTGCATCTGGTTTTTTGGGAATGGTACAACCACAAGATGAACGTACTTGCGTAATCTTTAGTTCTGAAGTTCCCGTGTTGGTAAACTTAAATTGACGGATGCCATTTTCGCCTTTGACAACGGTGCCATAGTCTATGGTAAGGGAGTCAAATGTAATGACAGGAAAGTCTTGAGCAGTAGCTGACAAACCTAACACAACTGTGAAAAAAAATATAATTAATTGCTTCATGACCATAAGTTTGGATTTACTAAAGTAAGCATAAGTACCCATTGTGCAAAATTAGGGCTTTCAATTTCACTACTCGATGCCTACATTTGCGCATAATAAGTATAACCGTATGTCCATACCATCAAAATTCACACCAAAAGACGTAGAGCAAAAGTGGTACGACTACTGGACAGCGAACAATTACTTTCATTCCACGCCAGACTCCCGAGAACCCTACACCATAGTAATTCCACCTCCAAATGTAACAGGTGTATTACATATGGGGCATTTGATGAATAATACACTTCAAGATGTGTTGATTCGCCGTGCACGTATGCGTGGGTACAATGCTTGCTGGGTGCCAGGTACCGATCACGCCTCTATTGCGACAGAAGCAAAAGTGGTAAACAAGCTAAAAAGTCAAGGCATAGACAAGAATGAAATTGGTAGGGAAGCCTTTTTAGAACACGCTTGGGAATGGACACATGAACACGGTGGTATTATTCTCGATCAATTAAAAAAATTGGGCTGCACTTGTGATTGGAGTCGCACCAAATTTACTCTTGATCCTGAAATGTCTGCATCTGTAATTAAGGTCTTTGTTGACTTGTATAACAAAGGGATGATTTACCGTGGTTTTCGTATGGTGCATTGGGATCCCGAAGCACAAACTACGCTTTCAGACGAGGAGGTCATTTATGAAGAGCGACAAGGAAATCTATACCATATTGCGTATGCCATTGAAGGCAGCGACGAAAAAGTAGTTGTAGCCACAACAAGACCTGAAACACTTTTTGGTGACACGGCTGTTGCCATTCATCCAGAAGACGAACGTTATCTAGCACTGCATGGTAAAAAAGCCATAGTCCCTATTGTCAATAGAGTTGTGCCCATCATTAAAGATAAATATGTCAGTTTGGAGTTGGGAACAGGCTGTTTGAAAGTGACCCCAGCGCATGATGAAAATGACAAGGCATTAGGCGAAAAGCACAAATTAGATATTGTTGATATTTTCAACCCCGATGCCACACTCAATCATCAGGGCTTGCATTATGAAGGTAAAGATAGGTTTGAGGTACGCAAAGCGGTGATAAAAGGGTTAGAGGCAGCTGGTGCACTCGTAAAAGTAACGCCTCATATGCACAAAGTGGGTACTTCAGAAAGAACAAAGACCGTTGTAGAGCCTCGTTTGTCTGATCAATGGTTCTTGAAAATGGCAGATTTGGCCAAACCAGCCATTGATGCAGTTGAAGATGGCGATGTACAATTGGTGCCAAAAAAGTTTATCAATACCTACCGACACTGGATGAATAATATTCGTGATTGGAATATCTCAAGACAGCTATGGTGGGGACACCAAATCCCGGCTTATTACTATGGTTCGAACAGCGAAAATGTAGTGGTAGCTGATACCAAATCGGCAGCCCTTGAAAAAGCAAAGGCCGAAAGCGGTAATGCAGCACTGACGCTTGACGACCTACGTCAAGACCAAGATGTACTTGACACTTGGTTTTCTTCATGGCTTTGGCCCATATCGGTTTTTAATGGTGTCTTGGAACCAGATAATAAAGAAGTTTCTTATTACTACCCTACACAGGAATTGGTTACAGGTCCCGATATTCTTTTCTTTTGGGTAGCAAGAATGATCATGTCTGGCTATGCCTTACGCGACGAAAAACCATTTTCCCATGTTTACCTCACAGGTCTTGTTCGTGATGGGCAAGGAAGAAAAATGTCCAAGCAACTCGGCAATTCTCCCGATGCGATTAAGCTTATGGAAACCTACGGCGCTGATGGTGTCCGTGTGGGGCTACTTTTAAGTGCAGCAGCAGGGAATGACTTATTGTTTGACGAAAATTTATGTCAACAAGGAAAAAACTTTGCCAATAAAATTTGGAATGCTTTTCGATTGATACAGAGCTGGGAGGTGGAAGAAACTTTAGAAACATGTGCTACTGCCACTGCAGGCATTGATTGGTATTCAGCCAAGTTTCAACAAACATTGGCTACCATCGATGATCACTTCAGTAAATACCGCATTTCTGATGCCCTAATGTCGACGTACAAACTTATTTGGGACGACTTCTGCTCTTGGCTTTTGGAAATCGTTAAACCGGCTTATAGTACGGGGATAGATCCTGAGACCTATGCAAAAGTATGTGTGCTTTTTGAAGACAACTTACGCCTTTTGCACCCTTTTATGCCCTTTTTGTCAGAAGAACTATGGCATGCACTTAAAAGCCGCACCAAGGATGAAGCCTTAATTGTTTCGGAATGGCCAACTCAAAAAACTATTGATACTACCATTTTAGATCAATTTGAACACTCAGCGGCCCTAGTCGCACAATTGCGAACTGTTCGTAAAGACCAAAATATTTCTTTTAAAGAACCTTTGGACTTGGTCGAAACCACCCATGACAATGTTTCACTAAGACCTATTGTTGAGAAGTTGGTAAATATCCAAACTTGGGATAAAGCGGCAAAAGCGCCTGAGCAAGCGATTTCGTTCAGGGTAAATGCACTTGAATATTTTGTACCTGTGGCTGCTTCTAATATTGAAGAGGAACGTAAAAAGATGGAAGAAGAACTGACTTATCAGGAAGGATTCTTACGTTCAGTAGAAAAAAAACTATCTAATGAACGCTTTGTTTCAAATGCACCAGAACAAGTTGTGGCAATTGAGCGAAAGAAAGGGGAAGATGCACAAACCAAAATAGCGGCACTCAAAGCGCGCCTTTCAGCTCTTTAGTTTTTTGATGTAATTAGCGTCACACCACCTTTTACGACTTGCCCTTCTTCAACAAATACGGGAGTTTCTATGGGAAGAAATACATCTACTCTAGACCCAAATTTGATAAAACCAGCATCTGTTCCTTGTATAACTGCTTGACCTTCCTCGGCATAGTTCACAATACGTCTAGCTACTGCTCCTGCAATTTGACGATAAAGTACTTCTCCATAGGTTGGGTTGTTAATCACAATAGTGGTTCTTTCATTCAATATCGATGATTTTGGATGCCAAGCAACGAGATACTTGCCAGGGTGGTATTTGCTAAACACAACCTTGCCAGAAACAGGATATCGGGTTACGTGCACATTTAAGGGAGACATAAAAATAGATACCTGTAGTCTTTTGCCCTTAAAATATTCGGGTTCCTCAACTTCTTTTACGATAACTATTTTCCCATCTACAGGCGATACAACAGCGTCTTCAAGTGCAAGAGGTGGTCGTTCGGGATTTCTGAAAAACTGCAGTATCAACACTAAAAAAACAAGCAGGAAAAGCTGGAGTGTAATACGCAACCACTTAACGCCAATAAATTGATCTGCCAACATTGTAGCCACAGCTATTAGTACAAAACTTACTAGGATAATGGTGAAACCTTCTTTATGAAACATAAGCGAATAAATTCAATAATAATATATACATGGGTGCAGCCAATATGGAACTGTCAATGCGGTCGTAAATTCCGCCATGTCCCGGTAAAATACTCCCGCTATCCTTCACGCCACAAATGCGTTTTATTTTGGATTGCACCAGATCCCCTAATGCGCCTAGAATGGCAGTCACCACAAGAATCAAAACCCAACTGTATTGGATGTTTTTTATGTCAGCGGCATACAGTAGGGCTACCGTGGCAACAACTATTCCGCCAAGGCTTCCTTCAATTGTTTTATTGGGCGAAATGGCAGGTGCTAGTTTTCGTTTTCCAAATAATGAGCCAATTACATATGCGCCAGTATCGCTTAGCCATATAATGCCAAAAAAATACAAAACATAGATAGGGTTGGATTTCCCTAAGAATGCGAGTAATATCAATGGTATACAGATTTGAAACAAGCTTAAAAAATATACAGCCGCTTTGCTGTAGCTCAACTGATTTGAATTGCCAAAAAAGCCCAGCATTCCTAAAGACCCAACAACTGCTGCGCCAACTAGATAAGGATAGTATTCGGGGTTCATTTGAACCGTCGCGAATACAACGGGAAAGAAAAGGTAGCTTAAGATGATTTTTTTATCGGTAATTCTTTGAAGTTCCCACTGCGCTATAATTGCCATCAGAAAAAGTACCACAGAAAAAAAAGTAGCATCTATGTATAGGCTACCTAGGAGCAATCCAACATAGAGAAATGAAGTTAAGGAACGAATTAAAAAATTCATGAAAAATCTTCAAGTAGGAGCAAGTACACTTCTTTGACACTACTGCCATAGTTCATGTAGTTTTCGTCGCTCATTACATCTGTTTTAAATTGCTTTATAGAAGTGATGTTAAGTGGAATATTATCAGCATAGCGATGTTTGATGCTTTTGAGTCCTTCTGAAACTGTTTTTGAAAACTGACGGGTGCCCGCAATAACCACTAATGTTTCTGGTAGGTCTGCCAATTTATTAGAACCCAATTGGCGTTCGCATACTACAATACTCCCATCATAAGCAACTATGGACTCACAACTACACAGCATAACTTTGGCATTGAGATTGGTTTTGGTAAGTGTTATGCCGACATCTAATTTTTTGGCTAGTACTGGGTCTAGACAAAACAACTCTCGTATTTCTGTAGGATATTCTTTTACAATGGAAAGAAAGGAGTCTTTTGCATCTTGTAGAGTTTCGCAGTAAACGAATTTCCCTCCACAAGCCGTGAAATTTTGAGCAAAGGTTTGCTCAATTGGAAGCTCTTTGAGCGGCATGTGTGGACCGCGCACATCTTCAACTTGCTCTTCTTTAGGAGCCGTTTTTTTTCCAAAAATATTTGACCAGAACTTACTCACACATTAGGGTTGTTACACAAAGGTAACAAATCGCAAATTAGTTGGCATCATTTGTTTTTGTAGAATCTGTTGCCTTGGTTGTTTTTGTAGTCTTTTTTGGTGCTGCCTTAGGCTTGGTTGTTGCTTTTGGCTTTGGTGCTTCGGCTTCTGGTTTTTCAAAAGGTCGCTTTCCGAAAATGCGCTCCAAGTCGTCCTTAAAAATCACTTCCTTTTCAAGCAAATGCTCTGCAAGTTCTGTGAGTTTGTCTTTGTGTTTTTTGAGCATTTGTATGGCACGTCTGTATTCTTTTTCAACGATTGCGGAAATTTCCGTGTCGATTAACTTGGCTGTTTCTTCAGAGTAAGGCTTGGTAAAGCCATACTCGCTTTCGTTGGTTTGATAATACGTAATGTTTCCAACCTTTTCGTTTAAACCGTAAATGGTTACCATGGCCCTGGCCTGTTGGGTTACTTTTACCAAGTCGCTTAGAGCACCTGTTGAAATTTTGTTGAATATGATGCTTTCAGCAGCCCTGCCCCCCAGCGTTGCACACATCTCATCTAACATTTGTTCTGTACGTACAATTTGTCTTTCCTCGGGTAAATACCAAGCCGCACCTAGCGATTGTCCCCTTGGCACGATGGTTACCTTAACTAGTGGCGCAGCATGCTCTAACATCCAGCTTACAGTAGCGTGTCCAGCCTCGTGGAAAGCAATGGTCTTCTTTTCATCTGGGGTAATGATTTTATTTTTCTTTTCAAGTCCGCCAACAATTCGATCAACAGCATCCAAGAAATCTTGACGACCTACTTTTTTCTTGTTTTTTCTGGCAGCAATCAATGCCGATTCATTACATACGTTGGCAATATCAGCTCCAGAAAAGCCAGGTGTTTGTTTAGCTAAAAAGTCAATATCTAGTTTAGCATCTGACTTCAATGGCTTGAGGTGTACTTTAAAAATTTCTCTACGCTCTTTTAGGTCAGGGAGGTCGACATAGATTTGTCGGTCAAAACGACCTGCACGCATCAATGCCTTGTCCAATACATCGGCTCGGTTAGTAGCAGCAATAACAATCACATTGGTGTTGGTGCCAAAGCCATCCATTTCAGTTAACAACT
>ERZ1048068.1425-NODE-1425-length-18463-cov-5.402597_pt1 | contig 18463 bp, 16 predicted proteins | sample MGYA00383098_ERZ1048068 | MGnify/ENA primary metagenome ERZ1048068 (study PRJEB29581, sample SAMEA5548368) | metagenome | biome: marine; feature: coastal; material: water | depth 1 m | study: Short-term variability in the microbial, nano- and picoplankton... | reverse complement strand
TCTCCTATTTTACAATATTCTAATACTAGATAAATATAATGGAAATTTTTATCATATATAACATCATAAAGGTTAATAATATTACGATGTTTAATTTTTTTATGTAATTCTATTTCACGCTTAGTAGTTTTTTTCAATTTATATATATTTTCAACATCTAGTTTTTTTATAGCAATATTTTTTTTAGTTGTTTTATCTTCCCCGAGATAAATTGTTGAGAACGCACCTCTACCTATTTTATAATTTGTTAATATATAATCACCTAAATCTATTGCGGTTTTAAATTGTTCATTATTCTTCGGTTTTATTATATCATGTAAAATTACATTCTTTGTTTCATTAATAATACTAGATGAATTATTTATTTTCATTAATAATTTTAAAATTATAATAATATCTAGTATTATTTTCTATTATTATAATAAGTATAATAAAATATTAATATTATTAATATTTAATATTTTTAAATAAAGAAAATATAACAATGGGAATATTTTCAGGTAAAAGTGAATCGGATTTTAGAAATTATGCGAAACTCGCAAAAAAATCAGAAAAAAATTTAATAAAATATTATAAAAAAAATTTTATTAGACATACACGTAGATTAGACGAATTATATAAAAATCATTTAGAAAGTTTAAAACGAATTGATGGTTCTATGGGTTCTATGAATTCTATGGTTAAAATATTTAAAGAAAAATTACCAAATGGAATGAAACAAAGAAATATTTCTATAGAAACAATTACAAAATATTTAAATAATGATGATAATATGAAGATTAAAGATTATAATATAAATTCAAGCACTACTAAAATGGATTTTGTTGAACAACATATTAGACAACAAGTTAATAATATAATTAATTCTTTATTTGAAAAAAAATATCGTAAAAATATTAAACAAATATTAGTAAATATTAATGAATCTAATACAGGAGAAGAAGATGGTATATATCGTAAATCTTATGTAAAAGAGGGTCAATATACTATATTAGGTATGAAAACAGGAATTAAACGTGATAGTTCTAATATACTTAACATGAATTATCTTGAAGTTTTATTAATATTTAAATTAAATAATAATAAATTAGTTAAACATACAATTCCGCATATTGGTTTTAAAATTATTAAAGATAAAGCATATGAAATTATTAAAAAAATGATAGAAATGACACTAACATCTCAAGAACAAGAAAGTTTAAAATCATATTCAAAAAAACAAGACGCTAAACTAAAATCTATTATATTTGAAGAACAAAAAAAAATACTAGAAGATCAAGTCAAACAAATTGATAGGGAAGGTGATAACCAAAAAATTTTATTAAATATCGTAAAGAGAATTCATAAAACATCAAAAGATAAATCATATATGGATGATTTTGGTAGTAGAGTTGTTAGTCAACGTGGACGTTCTGGTCAGGTAATTGGACTTGGTTCTAGAACTGAATTAGGAGATGATGAGAATAGTACTATAGAAAGAAAATTAGAACAACAAATTGATAATCCACTCGCAGAATTAGACGAAGAAGAACAAAATGATACTGATAAGTTATTTGACGCTAGTCCAATAGGAACTAATGATCCAGATAATATACCAGAATTGGTAGATATGTTTAAAGAACCATCTAAAAAATATAAAAAGGGGGGTCGATTTATACCACATAAAACTAAAAAGAATCCACCCAAAAAAAAAAGGGGGTAAGATTTAAACCAAAAAAAACAAAAAAAAATCCACCAAAAAAAAAAAAAAAAATATCACCGCATAATAAAAAAAATACTGAATTAAATAAACTTAATCATATTACAAATAAAAAAAAAACAAAAACAAAAACAAAAACAAAAAAACTTAAAAGAATTAAGAATAAAAACCAATCAATTAAAAAGAAAAAATATTGAAATAAGATAAACAAACTAATAAATTTATTTTTTATATTTTTATATTTATATACTATAATATATATAAACTATTTATCAGAAAAATTATTATATTTTAATATATATATATAATATAATACAAATACTATGAATAATAATAAATGTATAGAATTAATATTTAATCATATTGAAAAGCATGAAAATTCTAAATTAGAATTCGCAATTTCAATGTGTCCAAATTTAAACATTAATAAAGTGAAAAATAAAGAAGGTCATACACTTTTATTACACTCTATAAATAATAATAATATTATAGGGGTTAATCTTTTATTGAAACTAGGTGTATCTAATAGAGATTCTATATATACTTTCACAGCAATAGAAAATGGTAATTTAAATATGCTAACATTATTGAAAAACAATAATTTTTCTTTAAATAAAATAGATAATAATGGTAACAATTTATTGCATCACTATTTAATATCAAATATTAACTCATATTATAATTTAAAAGATAATATTATTATATTTTTATTAAAAGAAAACATAGAATTGAATTCTAAAAATAAAAATGGTTTTACCCCATTAGATATAATTCAATCAATATTAAAAAAAGAGAAACAAAAAGAATATCAAAATATCAATATTATAAAATTAATAGAAACAAGAATTAGAATGAAAATGAATATCAATAATCACCAAAACGAATGTGTGTATAATAATTTAGAGGGAGTAATAAATGATTCTAGTTCTCCTATAATAAGTAATAATTATGAAGATTACAAAGAAAATAGTAAAAAAATATATACTTCATATTATTATCCTTTAGATGGTGAAACTACTAATAATAAATGTAGTGATTTTTCAAACTTTATTGTTGAAGAAGAACAATTAATAAATAATATTCAGAATATAGGAATACAACAAAATAATACTATTGAGAGTAAACATAATTCTAAAGTATCTAGGAGTAATAATGCTAATGGAAACTCTGCTAATGCTATTGGAAACTCTACTAACTCCAATGGAAACTCTGCTAATGCCAGTGGGGAATCTGCTAACAGTAAAGGGACATCTGCTAACAGTAAGGGGACATCTGCTAACAGTAAGGGGGCATCTCCTAACTCCAATGGAAACTCTGCTAACTCCAATGGAAACTCTGCTAATGCCAGTGGGGAATCTGCTAACAGTGAAGGGACATCTGCTAACTCCAATGGAAACTCTGCTAATGCCAGTGGGGAATCTGCTAACAGTGAAGGGACATCTGCTAACAGTAAGGGGGCATCTGCTAATACTAAAAATGAATATACGAACATATTTAATAATTGGATTGAAGAGTATAAAATTAAGAAAACAGATGCTTATAAATATAACGATGTATCTTATTTATATGGTTGTAGATGTAGTGAAGAGGGTATTAAAAATGGATGTGAAGAGCATGATGTAAATTGGGCAACAATTAATTTGAATATATGTGATAAAATATTACCTTACACTAAACGCGAAGAGGGTTTTTTTAAACTTAAAAATGATGAAAGGAATAATGAACTTATATTAAATAAAATTACAACAAACACAAATTCAGGAGGACCAACAATAGCAGCAACACAAAGAACAGTAGAAACCACAGAAAACGCAACAGCAGCAACACAAAGAACAGTAGAAACCACAGAAAACGCAACAGCAGCAGCAGCAGCAGAAGCTACCGTAGCAGCAGTAGGAACAGATACAACAACAACAACAACAGTTATTAGTGGTTTTACAAATAAAATATCACCTTTTTCTAATCTTAAAGATAAACTTGCTTCTATTAGAAAAGGTAAGGAAAATTATGAAAATTATTTAGAAAATCAAAATAACATACAAAGAGATAAAAATAATACCCTTATTTTAATTACAATTGTAGTTTTAGTAATAATATTAATTATTAAACTTATGAATAAAGCATAAATGGTGTTTTAGATTCGTTTTTTCGATTACCATATTCTGGGTTTTTAATAAATTCTTTTAAACCATTTTCAATATCTTCCATATTTAATTGTTTTTTATTATCTAATAATTCATTTTCTGTTGAGATTTTTAAAAGTCGCTTTGAATGAACCTTTTTACAATATCCAAATAAAGTAAGCATATCCCCTCCATTAAATTTAAAATAATGAATATTTTTTTCAAAAAATGATATTGATATATTACTTTCATCATAAATATACCAATTATTTTCTCTTACAATTTTAAAAAAGATTTGTCGTAAATCTTCACCATTATATTCTGTTAATTCAAATCTATGTGTAAAACGACGAGATAGACCTTCATTTTGACTAAAGAACCTTTTTTGCAGTGCTTCTTTATACCCTGCTACAATACAAATAAGGTCGTGTGGATGTTCTGAAAGAAATGATGTAAGCATATCAAGTGCTTCTTTTGAATAACTATCTCTTCCTTCACTATCACCAAATGAATATGCTTCATCAATAAAAAGAACACCCCCAAGTGCTTCTTCAATCTTTTTACGCGTTTTTTCTGCGGTTTGACCCAAATATTTAGCAATGAAATCATCTCGTTTAACACTTACTATTTTATCATTTTTTAGAAATCCTAATCCTTTATAAATCTTTGCTAAAATATGACAAATATGTGTTTTACCTACACCAGGTGGTCCTTCTATAACTGTATGAAGCATATCTATATTTTTATCATCTAGTTCTTGTAAATAAAACACAATTTGATTAAAAATAGATGCTTTAATATCTTTTAACCCAATCATATTTTTTAATTCAATAAGAGGTTCTACTAGATTATTTAATTTACGAATATTAATATTATATCTGCGTTTTTTTAATTTGCGTTTATTATATGATTGTCCAAGAGAAATTAAATCATCAATATCTTTAATATTTTCACCAAGCCATTCATATTCGTATGTTTTTTCTAATTCAATTTCTTCTATTTCTTCTTCTTCGTGTTGTTTTCGTTTTCTTTCAATTTCTTCTTGCTTTCTATCTTGTTCATTAAATGAAAATTGAGATGGGTCTTCAATAATAATAATACCTGAAGATTTATCTGATTTATTTGGATTAGTAAATCCACCCATTAAATATTCAAAAATATCTCTGTTAATTTTATCTATTTTATCTTTTGATTTGTCCTTTATATTATCTTTTTTTTTTCTTTGTGGTGGTTTTTCAGATGGGGGAGATGTTAATGGTGGGGATGGAATATCTGGTGAATTAGGTTCTGTTTCATCTGATGATGACGATGATTTATTTATTTGTTTCTTTTTTTTCCTTCTAGGTGGAGGAGAATTAAAACTCCTTAATGGTGGTGCAATAGAAGGTGTATGATGAGATTTAGGAGGAGAAGGAGATTTTCTTCTAACTGTAACTATAAGGTCTTTATCTTTATTTTCAAAAAACATATTTTTATAAAAATTGTTATTATCAATCGTTGTCAAATATTCTTTTTGTTCTTCTTCTGATAATTCATTATAACATCCATCACACATTAAATCTATATTTTTTTTTATCTTCATTATTTATTTTCTTTTTTTTAGATAACCTTGTAGTTCTTATATTAGAATGATACAATGAAAAACAATTATCTTTATTTAATTCAATTTGACAAACACAACAATTCATAATTATAAGTTTAATTATACTATAATCTATTATATTATAATTTCCTTATTTTTAATAATTAATAATCTTTTTATTATTTAATTTTTTTTATTCTCATGATTTTATATTTTTTATATTTTATATATTTATATAGTATATATTTATATAGTTAAATTAAAATAATGAATTCTAAAAAAGGAGGAAGTCTTGCTTCCAACCACGTTCTCAGATTATTAAAAGGTGATTGTAAAAAAGGAGGGAAACGCACCAGAACAAAAAGAAGTAAGAGTAAAAGTAAGAAAAGTAAAAGAAGGACTAAGAAACCAAAAGTTATTAAAAGAAAAAAAAGAACTAGAAATAAAAAAACCAAAAAAAAGATAAAAGTAGGGGGTTTATTGGGTTATGAGTGTAAGCCAATAAATATAAATGCTGGTACTGCTTTAGATGATTTATACAATAATAGAAAACAAAATTTTACTTGTCCTAGAATATTATTAGTATATTTTAATAATAATGAAGAGATATTTAAAGAAGCATTTATAGGCAATACAGATGAAGCAATATTAGAAAAAGACAAACAAAAAAGAGATAAAATATTAGACCATATGAGAGTTCAAGCAATGATTTATTTAATTGGATATAATAATACATCTGTATTAGGTGATTTTTATACTGATGCTTCTTCAGATAAATATTTTAAACCACATAAATTCACGACGGGTGATAATGATAAATTTAAATCATTTATTAATCTTTTTTCAAAAATATTCAAATTATATGATGAATATAAGAAAGATTACGAAAAGGAGGTTCTTAAGAAGTTCATTTCTAAAGCTATAGAGCAGTGTAAGTACTATATTGGTAAGTGTCCTGACAGTAGAAGAGCATCAGCATTCTGTAAGTTTACTTACTTCAATATGACAACGTCGTCTACGATTCATAAAAGATTTTACGATATATTATCTCATATTTACGATCAAAAGGAATTTAAGTCTGTTGAATAACTAAACAACAAATAATTCGCCTTCTTTGGGTATGATTTGTTGGTTGAGGGCGTCGTTTTCTAGGTCAAAGTATTTGCAGTTTAGTCTAGCCATTTTTTTTGTGTTTTTTAAGCGTTTATTATTATCGTCTTCGTCGTGTTTCATATCATTTAAGTTAAACGCCATTTCATTTGTTTCGTAAGGTGTTCCTTTTACAAAACTAGATGGTGGTTTTTCTCTTAATTTACGAACACATTTTGCTAAATCATTTTCCACTTTTTGTTTTAATAAAGACCTTTTAATAGTTATAGGAACTTTACCACTTTTGAGGAGAGATTGAGATTGAGATTTTGTGTTTTCATTCTCATTTACCTTATTCGGTTTATTTTTAAGTATATTTGATGTGAAATTTTCACACCCCTTTTTATAAAGAGTGATAACACATACAATTACTACAATAGCAATAGCATAATATAAAAAATCAATGTTTATTTTTTTATCTTTTGAAATCATTATTATATATAATATGTAATAATATTTTTATTAATATAATAAAAATTAAATTAATGTTTAAATTTCATTGGATTTTAAAAAATCAATTATTGTTTCTAGTTGTTTAGATATCTTTAAAATAGTCTGCATTTTTAAAGGAGGGATTTTTCTCTTTTCAATTAAATCTACTTTTAATTCAACTACTGTATATTTACTATATACTTTTAATAACACATTAATATCGTGACTACATTTCCATTCTAATAAAATAAATCTTTCTTTATGATTATGAAAATTGGAATTATTAATTTGATGCGATTCAAATACTGTTGAGTTTGATTTAATACAGATATCGGTTGTAGATTTTGTAGAATTATCATAGATTTCGTAATCTTTTAATTTGGATTTATATGTTTTTTTAATAATATCATTTTTAATAAAATTATTAAATTTGGGAATTGGTAATGAACTTTTGTCTATTTTTTCTATTTCATAAATATAATCTTCAAAATAATATTTTTTAACATTTTTAAGATTGAAACTTTTTATATCTTCATGGAATATACTATTAATAACTGGTATTATATCATTATTAAGTTGTTCTATTTTAGTATTAAATATAAAAGCATTCTCTTTTTTACCATAATTAATTGTTATTTCATTAGCATCATTAACACTTCTTGATATGAAATCTTTTATGAAATCATAGTTTGTTATTTGTTGTTGTGTTATTTGTTGTTGTGTTATTTGTTGTTGTGTTATTTGTTGTTGTGTTATTTGTTGTTGTTGTGTATCTTGTTGTAATTCCATATTAAATATAAATAATTTAATGGATTCTTATATTATAATGATGTAATATTCTTAACATTAAAAATTGAATTTAAATTATAAAGTCATTTAAAAACATTATAACTATTAAATATTAATTATAGAATATAAAATATTAACTATTATAAGATATGTCGTATAATAATACATGTATTAAACTAGATATAAGTAAAGATAAAAGGAAGAAAATTAAATATGTGGATATTGATTTCCAAATCAAGAAATCACAATTAACTATATCTAAAAAATCAAAATCATTGAATGAATTTATTTCTAATAAAATATTATCAAAAATTAGTAATAATGAAAATAATAATAATAAAAGGTTTTATTATTTAACAAAAACAGAAACACTATATTTTTATACTACATTAGATATTAAAGATAAACCAAATAGTTTTAGTAGTCTAGTTGATTTTTTAGAATATGTTTATAAGTTAAAATCTGATACGTCTTATATAATATTTAATGTTAGTGAAACAGATTATACTATTTCTAATATTAATACACATGATTTTAAAACACAAATGTCACTAGAAACAAATGGAGCGCTTAAAAAGAAAAAACCAAATAATACTATAGATAATAATAATGATGAATGTTCTACTAAAGATGTAGATAAAGATGTTGTTAAAGATGTTGTAGTTAAAGATGTTATTAAAGATGTTGTTAAAGATGATGAATGTACTACTAAAGATGTAGATAAAGATGTTGTTAAAAATGACGATGATGATGATCACGATGATGATGATGATCACGATGATGATGATGATGACGATGATGATGATTTAGAAGATGTTGATGATGATTTAGAAGATGTTGATGATGTTGATAATGTTGATGATTTAGAAGATGATGATAATGTTGATGATTTAGAAGATGACGATGATTTAGAAGATGATGATGACGGTGATTTAGAAGATGTTGATGATTTAGAAGATAAAGATTTAGAAGAAAAAAATTTAGAAGAAGTAGATGATGAACATAATATTAAAGAGCAAGAACCTATTAAAAAGAAAAGAGGTAGGAAGAAAAAAATTATTGATCCTTCTAAAATTGTAAAACCATCACCATCGTCATTACTAGAATTTAATTATAAAATGATTTTCAAAGATGAACAAATTCTAAAATATGAAACAGTATATAAAACCCGCAAAATGAATATTGACATATTTAATAAATTATTGAATAATATACTATTATCTCGTCAAATAGAATCTAGTATTTATAATTATTCGTTTCTAAAATCCGATTACAATAACATCATCCCTTCATGGGATAATCCAGATTTTGTATGTATTTACATTAATAAAAGTAAAGGTATTTATTTAAATTTAGATGATAATTCGTATGTAGGTAATAAACTATTTATTAAGAGAATTAAAGAACCAAATTTTCAAATAAATAAAATAGCATTCTTAAAACCACCACACATATTTCCTGAATTATGGAAATCCATAATTGATGAAAATGAAAGGAAGGAAGAAATTCTAAAGAAATGTGAGAATGAAGCATCAACTAATAAATTCCAATGTCCTAATAGAAAATGTAGAGCTAGAAAAGCAGTTTATACTGAAGTTCAAACTCGATCTGCGGATGAACCTATGACCATTTTTATCACTTGTCTTGTATGTGGTAAACGTTGGAAACAATAAAAAAATATATTTATTACTACTATTTATTATTAATTTAATTTAATTTAATTTAATTTAAAAACATGCTAGTTTTACTCATAGTTTTAATTTATTTCTCTTTTTATTTTTCTTTTATTAATTGTTGTTCTAATATTGTTCCTGCACTTTCTTCAAAATAAATATCATCTACTAACACTAATGAATAAACACGTTCTTCTTCATCTTCGGATTCATCATCTATTCCATCAACTTCAGATTCAATATCTGTTGATTCATCAGAATCTGAATAAGTTTCTGGTATAAGAATAATAGGTTTTGCTTTTGTTTTTTGCGTTCTTATATTCCCGATAGGATTTTTTTTACAATGATTTTTTAGATGAAATGGTATATAATCATTACATGCAAAATCGCATTCACATTGTGGACATTTATATCGTCCATTGGATGTGTGAGTATATAATTTCTTTTTTTTGTTTGGAAATAAAGAAGTGCAATATTTCTTTATATGAATTTTTAAATACCATTCTTCTTTATAACCAATATTACAATGTTGACATTTATGTTTCTTTTTAGATAAAATATGACTTGTTTTTGCCTTTTCCTCAACTTTAGATTCTATAATTACTTCTGAACTACGGGTTGGTCTAGGATTTGTTTCTCGTTGTATTTTAGATATCATTTTTTTGTGTATTTTAGAATGTTTAGCACACATATGTTCTTTTGAACATTCTTTATCTGGACATCCTCTTTCTATACAACGCCTTCTTCCTCCGTGTATCCAACATAAATAATTATGATATATTTCTCTTTTACAATCCAAATGATTACAAATTGTTTCTTTTTCTATAGAATGTATGTCACATAATCCATTTTTACCAGAAGGTTTTTTAATACAAGAACCTTCACCACATAATCTTTCTGGTCTTTGTGGTGCTTGTATAATATTTCCTGGTCTAACTTCTTCCATTATAGTAGGAAACAATTCAAATGACCACCTTAAAGACATTGTAAGTCTTTTTATTTTAAATTTATTAAATAAAATAATTCAATTTTTATGTAAAAATAAAAAAAATGATTTTAATAGTATATATTATTATTGGTTTATAATTTATTAGTTATTATTTATAATTTATTATTATGTAAACTAAGTATGTATTCTACAATAATCCCCAATTCCATCATAAATATAACAATGTTTCTTTCTACATAGTTTAAAATGATTATGTGTTTTACATTTACCACTATTTTTTTGTTTTTCATTATAACATCCTGGAAACATACATTTTTTAAATGTATCATGATACTTACATCTATGCAACCTATCAACAAGAAACATACACTTGGGAAACATACATTTACTAATTTCTTTTGTAGATATAGGAATGTGTTTTCTTTTTGGTTGTATATGAGATGGTGTAGGTAGCATTTCTTTCTTCATTTTTTTTGATATTTCGTTTCCTTTATATTTATATTTTGTTGTATTTCTTTGTCTTTTGACTCTATAAATTTGTTGTTGCGCACTTAAATGTTCTTGGTTATGGGCATCACATAAACGATTGTCCAAAGGTCTATTAGGACATCCTGGTAGGATGCACTGTTTTCTAACTCTTGTTGTTGATAAGGAAAACATATTTCTTTTATATATTTATTATATATTCTAAAATTCAATTTTTATAAGAAAATTAAAAAAAAAATGTTATTATTTATAATTTTTAATATTTTATTTATTTAATTTATTATTATAATTAGTTTATTAAATTTTAATGTTTTAATCTATAACTTGTTAATTTAATTATTAAAGATATCTAGACTACCGTCTACGCGTTGTTTCGTATGTGTTTTGTTACTATTCATGGATGCTGAACGCATAAAGTCGGCTAGATTTGCAACTGCTACTGGGTCTGGTTTTTCCTTAACTCCAATAACAAAATTTTCTGGTTTTACAAGAAGTTTTTTTCCATTACTTAATTTGAGAAGAAACCTATATTTTGTCTTTTTACTTGGCAGTCCATGAACGGTTGCTATCAAATCATTATAATGTGTTGCGGATGTCAATTCAATTATCCTTACAACGTCTCTAATAACCGCATCAGAACCATCTTTATATTGTTGTTGTGGTTGTTGTGGTTGTTCTGGTTGTGAATGGTCACAACAAGAGCATCCGTGGTCATCTTCTTCAGTTTGAGCGCTGGACATTGTAAAAATTAGATATTATTACATATTGTATTATTTATTTCAATTTTTATATAAAAATTAAAAAAATGTTAATATTTTAATATTTTAATTATTATTTATATTTTAGCTTAATTATTTAATTATTCTTCTATGACTTGAGCAAATTTCAATTTAAATGCTAGTGGTTTTGGATATTCAGAATCATCTAAAAGAATAGAAACTTTACCTTTTTTTACTGGTGTTTCTGGAATAACAACTTTCCCTACTAGATTATTATACATAGATGTTTTAGGAGAAGTAAGTAAGATTAACTTAATTCTTGTTCCTGGTGGGGGTGTTGAGATGACGTTGGCTTGCTGCAGGTCGTCAAGGGCTGTGAGAGCATCTGTGAATCCTTGCGTTGCTGCCAACTGCATCCACCTTACTGCGTCTGTAGCGTCTTGCTCAACACCATTTCCATTGAAGTAAGCAGCACCAAGGTTGAACTGCGCCTTCGCACACCCTGTATCGGCCGCCTTTCGGTACCACTTGGCTGCCTCGATGTCGTCTTGCTCAACACCTTTACCAGTTTCGTACATGATACCTAGGTTGAACTGCGCCTTCGCATGCCCTGCCTCTGCCGCCTTTCGGAACAACTTGGCTGCCTCGACGTGGTCTTGCTCAACACCTTTTCTAGTATCGTACATGACACCGAGGTTGTACTGCGCATCTGCATACCCTGTCTCGGCCGCCTTTCGGTACCACTTGGCTGCCTCGATGTCGTCTTGCTCAACACCTTCGCCAGTGCGGTACATGGAACCGAGGATGAACAGCGCCTTCGCATCCCCTGTCTCGGCCGCCTTTCGGAACCACTTGGCTGCCTCAACATGGTCTTGCTCAACACCTTTACCAGTTTCGTAAATGATACCTAGGTTGAACTGCGCATCTACATACCCTGCCTCGGCCGCCTTTCGGTACCACTTGGCTGCCTCAACGTGGTCTCGCTCTACACCTTCCCCTTTGTTGTACATGTTACCAAGGCTGCACTGCGCCATTGCATTTCCTGCCTCGGCAGCCAATCGGAACCACTTGGCTGCCTCGACGTGGTCTTGCGCAACACCTTCGCCATCGCGGTACATGCGACCAAGGTTGTTCTGCGTCATTGCATTCCCTGCCTCGGCCGACTTTCGGTCCCACTTGGCTGCCTCGACGTGGTCTTGCTCAACGCCTTCTCCATTGCGGTACATGTTACCAAGACTGCACTGCGCATGTGCAGTGTGCCGCCCTGGCGACCTGTCGTGCACCAGCTTCCAGCACCACTTGAACTTCTCTTTATCCGAGATAATGAATGGTGCACGACAGGTTGGGCAATTAAATAATCTTCCAATACGATCATCTGTGTTGCAGGCCCCACAGTAAGACTGCCCGCATGCAACACACATCCCAGTATGATTCCCATCCACAGTCGCATCATCTACATTATCCATGCAGATTGGACATAAATCTTCTTCTTCTTCTTCTTCTTCTTCTTCTTCTTCTTCTTCTTCTTTTATTACCGAAATATTAGATTTTACTTTTCTTGATGTACACGTATCTCTATGATCTTTCCAATCTCTGAGTTGACACTCCTGACCACAATATCTTCGTTTTTTACACTTACATTTTTTTCTAGCACCGGACTCACCACAACAATCACATATTTGTTCTCCTTTACTTTTACTTTTACCACTTTCTGACATTTTTAAATGTTTTATTACTATATTACTTTGTTGTTAAAATTTCAATTTTTAATCTAATTTACTATTTTGACTTTTAAAATTGAATATTATAATATATTAAATTTATATATTAATTATATTAATCATTTTAAGACATTTTTAGGTATATTATTAATAGTATATAGGGATAATTTACACTAATATATAAGTAAAATCTAAAAAAATAAATACAAAATAAATACATAATACACATAAATACAGAACATAATGTCTAGAATCAATCCTTATAATAATAAGAACAAATTGATTACTAAAAATGATGTTCAAAATATTCTTAAAAAATATGGAATTTTTCAAAATATAAACAATCTTGAAGTTTATCAAGAAGCATTTACACACGAAAGTTATTCATTGCCTCATATTGAAAAGGTGATGGAACGCGATAATTTAAAATTAGCAGACCATTTAGATGGCGTTGTTGTTCTTCGCCCTAAATCATATGAACGCCTTGAATATTTGGGTGACGCTGTTATTGAAACAATTATATCAAAATATCTCTTCGAGCGTTATCCAGAACAAGATGAGGCTTTCCTTTCTAGAATGCGTGTATGTCTTGTTAAAGGTTCTGCGTTGGCTCATGTAAGTCGTATTATTGGTCTTAATAAATGTTTAATTTTGTCTAGAACAATGGAAGAAAAGGAGAATGGAAGATTAAAAGAAAATATTTTAGAAGATATTTTTGAGGCGTTTATTGGTGCTATTTTTGAAGATTTCAATACGTCTACGACATCTGGATATTTATACGCAGAAAAGTTTTTAATTAATCTTATTGAAGATGAAAGGACAAAAATTAATTTTGTAGATTTAATATTAAATGATGGTAATTATAAGAATAAACTTGTTGATTACTATAGACGTATTTTCAGAACTGGAATCACATTTAAAACAAAAAATATTGAAGAGGAAAATTGTATAAAAACATATTATGTTGAAGTATATCGCAATGATAACCAAGAATTAATTTCTTCAGGTAAAGGTGTAGATAATAAACAAGGTCAACACGCGGCCGCTAAAAATGGATTAATGAAACACAATGTTTTAAAATAAAAAAATATTTTTGATTAATTTTTATAATTTTATTATATGATTTGTTTTAATTTAAAACTTATAAAACTTTTATATATTTATTTTTTTGTTAATGATGTCATTTTATCGTGTAATTCTTTGAATGTTTTTTCCATACTATATTGATCTACTATACCATTATTTCCATTATAAATATTATAAATGTAATTAAATTTCCTTAATATTTCTGTCCAATATGAATGAAATGCGTTAATATTATTATTTTTCATATGAAATTCAACTCTACCAAATAATTTATGAATATCTTCATGATACTCATTATAAATATCTTTGTGAACCGACACAATTTCTGTATTTGGTGTTGTGGTTGTTATTATATAATTACAATTATTATTTTTTGGAGATTTTATATCTACTTTATAATTATTTTGTGTGGTTTTCTTTTTTCTCTTTTCTTTTTTATCATTTGTACTTTTTTGGTTTGTTGTATGTTGTTTTATTTTATTTTTACAATTTTGTTTTATTTTATTGTTTCCTTTAGTATTATTAGATCCGCTAATAATTTTTCTTTGATAAGTAAATGTTTGTCTTACTATAACAGTACCATCTTTTATTATATTTAATTGATTTTTAAAGTAATTAATATTATTATGATCATCGTTTTTGTTTTGTATATCGTATGGGTATAATTGATTATTAGTCATTATATTCTTATTATATATTTATTATTATTATTTATTCCTACAACTTATTTGATATATGTCTTATTAATAAGACATTAAAAAAAATCAATTTTTTTATTTAAGTATTTTTATAAATAATATTATTAATAATATTTGAATAAAGTTAATAGGTTAAAAATGACAATGTCTAAAAATAAAGCTGCTGCTAAAAAAAAATTATTTATTAAAAATAATAGTTATAATAGAAACAGGAATAATTATAGATATAGTGATGATAGTGACGGTTCAATATCATCTGATGATGTAGAATCATTAGAAGAAGAATATTTAGGATATATTATTGACGAACAATATATAATAATTAAATATATAGGTAAAGGGACTTTTTCAAAAGTATGGTTAGTTTTTGATCTAATTAATGAAAAATTTAATATATTTAAAATATATCTCAATAAAGATAAAGATGAATTTGATACAGAATTAAAAACACTAGATATTATTAAATCAAACAATATAAAACATAATTTAAACTACCAAGGTCATCTAATACACGAGTTTAATATAGATAATAGTAATAGAGAAATTGGTTACATTTTAATAATGCCTTATTTAGGATTATCACTTTCTGATATATTAGATGATGTACAGGATTTATCTTTATTAGAAACAAAATATGTTATTAAACAAGTGTTAAAATCATTACAGGAATTACATAAATTTAAATACGTTCATACTGATTTAAAAACAGATAATATTTTAACAGATATTTATTTAGAGAAAAATACAGAATATATTGAATGGTTCAAAAAACTAAATATTAAACATCAATATAAAGAATTATTTAAACTTAATTCTCCACGTGATGAAGAAATTGTTAAATTAGATAAAAATAAAAGAAAATTTTTAAAAAGAAAAATTAAAAATCGTTCAATTAAAGCATTAAGTTTATATGTTAAAAAAAAAATTAATAATTATGATGCTAACTTACTAAATATTAATCCTATAGATTTAAATATTCATAATAATAACAATACGATTGATACTATTGATACTATTGATACTATTGATACGATTGATACTATTGATACTATTGATACTATTGATACTATTGATACTGTTGATACTATTGATACGATTGATACTATTGATACTATTGATACTATTGAATTAGATAAAATAGATTTAAATGTAATGAAAACAAACACAAATTATGATAAAAAATTATATGATTACGACGAATATGATATTATTAATACTAATTTTACATTAATTGATTATAGTAATGCTATACATATTGATGATATAGAAAATGATGATGAACTACAAATTAGAGCATATCGTTCTCCAGAAAATATATTAGGAATTAAATATAGTTACCATTCTGAATTATGGGCGGTTGGTTGTATATTATGGGATATTTTAACGGGTGATTATATTTTTGAACCAAAATTAGTAGGTTCGGTTGTTTCTAGAGATCGAGAACAATTATCATTAATGGAATCATATTTGGGAAGGATACCAAAAGAACTGTCTTTTGAATGTGAAAGGTTTTATGAATTATTTGATGATTCTGGTAAAATTAAAAAACACCATAAGGTTCAAGGAATTAATTTAGAAACTGTTTTAAAAGCAAAAAGAACTGATTTAAAAAATGAAGAAATATTAGAAATATGTTCTTTTTTAAAAAAAATATGGACATATAATCCTAAATACAGACTTAATATAAACCAAATTATAAATGATGATTTTTTAATTAATATTTAATTATTTAACTGTATTATTTATTATCATTATCATTATTATTATTATTATTATCATTATCATTATCATCATTATTATTATTATTGTTGTTAGAAGAGTCTGAAGGATCCTTACTAATACTAGTAAAAAATTTTGGTAGAATACCCTTTGATATTATATATTGAGCAGAGAAATATCCAAGTATCATAAATAATATAAATGATATAAATATTATTGAATATTTAATATTAATCTTATTACTAACATACCATCCGTGTTGCTTTTTTAAATCTATTTCATCACCAGAAGATGATAATTGTGTTGATGAAGATGTATCAGGAACTGTATCGTAGTATCTTTCATAAGAATCTTTTTCATGTTGTGATATAAGACCATCTGGAATATCCATGTCTAATTCATTTACTAATTCTCTTTTTTTTAATTTTAAATCTTTCATTTTTTCATTAATCTCATTTATCATCAATAAATTTTCTTTATCAAATTTAGAACTATTATTATAACTAATTGTTCTTCCATTTAATTTCTGTGTTATTCTATTTGTTTTTCTAGCAAATATCATTTTAAAGGCTTCAAATAAAGTTTTACCTATAATTCCTGTTTCTTCAAAAACTATATAATACCAATTTTCATTACATGGTGGTTTTGGTAATGAACCAGCATATGTAAAAAACCCTTTATTTTTAGGTAATAATAATCTAGGACCCCAATCTTCATTTACAGGAATTCTTAATTCTTTTTTTGTTTGTCTGGATGGTATTCTATTCATAAATTGACTGAAAAATTCATTTGGTTTCCCTTTATCATGACCTAATTTATAAAATAATGAAATTATAATACCATTTTTTTCATCTTCCCAATTACTATCTTTGTTATCATCATCATTATCATTATCATTATCATTTTTTTTTTTATTATATGATTGTTCCTTACTACTTGTTATAGAATAGTGATAAAGCATAATTTCTAAATCATAATTTTCACTATTAATTGTATGCATTGATGGTGTATGTAGAGTTGCCTTTTTAAGATTAAAAATATTTTTATCACCCCCAAATTTATAGTCATTACCTTCTTCCATTGTATGACCATCAAAAGAAATATAACTATCTCCATTAAAATAAATTGTTGGAATATTTTTTTCATTTGTAATATGACAATCACTAGGTTGATAAGAAACAGCTAATTTACATTTTACATCACATCTATTTTTAAAATTATCAAAAGTGCTTGTGTCTATATTAATTGGTGATTGTCTATTACCATTACATTTTGGATATTTATTTGTATCTATTTCAATCATTTTTATTTTTAAGTTATCTTTTACTTTTTTTATGTTTTATATATTATTAATTTTATTATATTATTAATTTTATTAGATATTATTATATAAATAATTATACATATTTAATATAATATTAATTATTAATTTTAATAGAAAATATACTATTTTAAATATTAATAAATGTTATAGTATGTTTTATTTAATAGCATATTTAATTATTATAGTATTTATTGTAGAAACATTTAAAAGTATAAAATTATTTGATTTTTATACCGAAAAATTTAAAAATACAAAAGAAATTAATAATAATAATAATAATAATAATAATAATAATAATAATAATAATAATAATA
>ERZ1048068.1422-NODE-1422-length-18473-cov-14.765881_pt1 | contig 18473 bp, 14 predicted proteins | sample MGYA00383098_ERZ1048068 | MGnify/ENA primary metagenome ERZ1048068 (study PRJEB29581, sample SAMEA5548368) | metagenome | biome: marine; feature: coastal; material: water | depth 1 m | study: Short-term variability in the microbial, nano- and picoplankton... | reverse complement strand
GTTCCACTTTCTAATGATACCAAACTTGCATCAGTTAAATCATATACCTGTTGCGATGCGTTTGCTTCAAATGAGCCTGTATAATAAGTTACTCTACCACCACTACCTGCTTCAGTTCCATAATCTTTTGCTAAAGATATCATTCCACCTAAGTTTGCATTGAGTTGTGTTTGTGATAGGTTTGAGCCTGTTGAACTACCTTTTAAGTTTAAAAGGTTTTCTCTAATGTTAAATTGATTTACTTGAGTAGAATATTCAGTAACTGCTTCTTCAACACATGCATAAAAATTAATATCTTGCAGTTCAATATCTACAATTGGGTATCCTAAACGTTTGGCACACCAAGATGCTATATTATCAACATCAGTAGTAAACTCTGAATCTGAATCATAGTGTCCGAATGGTGTATCTCCTGATGTGAAGGATGAACTACCAGGCCATATTGGAATATTAACTGCCATTTAAAATCTCCTTAGTGTTTGTATATAAATATGGTGGATTATTATAATCCGAATCTAGACTTAATTATGTTATAATTGTGAAGGTATTCTTTTAGGGATAGTACTCTATTTTTAAACATAATCATTATCTAGGGCAATTGGTGAGGTAGATAACTTCACCATAGTAGTCGAGAACTAAAATAAGTCCGGTATTTACAAAGTAAACCCCCTCTTCTGCAGTTTGACTTCCATTAGAAACTTTGTATACAATATCATTGGTACCAGGAAGTGAAGAACTACCATCGTGATAGAAAGTATCACCATTATCTTGAATGGCACAAGCTTCCTCTTCGTCTCCAAATGGGCCACCAGCATTAAACTCAGTTAAACTAGTACCGCTAGCAGTGTGGTCGTACCCATACCACTCAGATATACTATGTGGTGCTGATGCATCTGGTATATTTGCTGAATTGGTGTTTAAAGTAACTAGAGTTCCATCAGCTGCTTCTTTTATTGAAAGTTCTTGGTTAGAAGAACCCCCAAGCTCAACAGTAATCTGTGAAAATGAGATTTCTCCACCAGTTGGTAACGCCATTATTCTTCTCCTTTAAGTTTACTGATTTCTGATTTAAGTTCTTCAATCTGAGATTGTTGTTCTTTCATAGCTTCAATTAAAAGTGCTACCATTTTATCGTACTTAACGGCTTTGTATCCGTTTTCTCTTTCGGTAACCACCTCTGGTAAAACTTCTTCTACCTCTTGTGCGATAACCCCTACATCATGTCCTTCGTTTCCATGTATAGTTTTCTTTTCTTCTTCTGTAAGTTCTTTCCAATCAAATTCAACACCTCTGATTTGTAACACTTTAGATAAAGAACTATCAATGGTTTTAACATTTTCTTTTAATCTCTCATCTGAAGTAGAGTATGCAACAATATCGTTACCAGCATCAATTCTACCATCGGTTGTAGATGCGTTCACATTTACACCCAATGCACCATTATTAATTTTTAAACCATTACCATTAAAGGTTGCTCTTTGAGTACCCGCAGTAGTTATATTCATAGTACTACTATTTGCACTATAAAGACCGGTATCTAAGCTTGAGTTATTTGCGAAAAATAAAACTGGGTTGGCTGCCGTTCCACCAGCGTCAACGGATGTTGGGTCTCCTAATATAAAGCGGTTGGCCGACCCATCATTCATACCTATATCATCACCTTGTTGATAGTAACCGCTATCATTAGTGAATGAACTTACGGCTGATGGGCCTGTAATTGTTAATGTCGTACTAGTTGCATATGTTGAAACACTTCCAGCACCTTGAATAGTGAAATTAGCAGCTCCAGAAGAAACTTCTGCATAACCAGTATCTGAAGTTAACTTAACTGAAGTAATATCCCCACTGCCACCTGCTGAACCATTAGATGCCGCAGTGATTCTACCTTGTGCATCTACCGAAATATCAGCATTTGTATAATTACCCGCTGATACTGATGTGTTTGCTAAGTTAAGTGTTACACCACCTGATGAACCACCACCACTTAACCCAGTTCCTGCAGTAACTCCAGTTATATCTCCTGTATTTGAGGTATATCCTGCATCGTTATTGAATCCACTAATATCAATACTCGATTGGTCTCCAGCAATCTCTGCCCATTCAACTCCTGTTATGAATCCATAAGAGTTATTCCAATTCGTATTACCATCGGTGATGTATCCAGCACCATTCGTTAGTTGATTGTTATTTGTTGGGATTGTTGTTGAATTAAATGCATTACTTCCGAATATTTCAGAACCTAACTTTCTTTTTTGTGCACCACTATCCAATACTACAAATTCATCGGTTGAGTTTACCCAAGCTTGAGTCATATCAGTAAGTTCGGAAAGGTCTACGTTAAATGTAGTACCACTTAAATCTAAAAGTGAACCTGCTGAATAGGTTGTGTTTGTATCAGTATAGGATGTTATGTATCCGGCTCCATTGGTTAATTGATTGTTATTTGTAATTGGAGTTGTTAAACTAAAAGTAGTACCACTCAATGTTAACCCAGTTCCTGCAGAATAAGTTGTGTTTGTATCAGTATAGGATGTTATGTATCCTGCACCATTTGTTAATTGATTGTTATTTGTAATTGGAGTTGTTAAACTAAAAGTAGTACCACTCAATGTTAACCCAGTTCCTGCAGAATAAGTTGTGTTTGTATCAGTATATGATGTAAGATATCCTGCATCATTGTTAAATCCACTAACATTAATAGTATCTTGTGAACCACCAATCTCATCCCAATCAACACTAGTGATATAACCCACATCATTGCTAAAAATACTTAATCCAATTTCGTTAGCGGCTTTTCTTCTATCTGCACCTGCATCTAATACGATAAACTCATCAGTACCAACCATTGTAGCGGTCATGTCGGTGAGTTCACTCATATCAAGTGTTAGTGTTACACCACCTGAGTTTCCACCACCACTTAAACCAACTCCTGCTGTTACACCTGTAATATCACCTGTATTGGTTGTATATCCACTATCGTTAGTCCATTGAGATATGTTACCACCTTTATTTGTAAAGGTTTGAGAATTACCTGCAGTTGTTGTACCAGTATTTGTTGTATATCCTGCACCATTTGTAATATATTGATTATCTAATGCACCACCGTTTCCAGTATAAGTTGATAATGCTGTGTTTTCTACGTTTCCTAATCCAACATCACCTTTAGTTGTTGCTTGTGCCCTTAAAGATGCAAAAGTTCCATCTTCATCAAAGTCATCACCCCCCGCTTTACTATTTAACTGAGTTTGAATATTTGAAGTTACACCATCTACATAATTTATTTCAGTTACAGTCGCAGTTACATCACTTATATCTGATAATGTATGTGTATGTGAGTTATTGGAAACAGTCGCAGTAAGTGTTACATCTGTACTTCCATCAATTGAAACATTACCACTCAAATCCCCACCTAAAGTAATTGTTCTTGCAGTATCCCAAATGTATGCTGAATTGGCAACTCCTTCTAATGTACCAATAAATGTACTTGCCATTAAATCAGTAAGTGTATATGAAATATTACCCGTAGAATCTGCAGTTGCGGTTGTTGTACCTACTACAAATTTATCACTAGATTCATCCCAAATGAATAATGCATTATTACCAGTTGTACCTCTTTCAATGATGATACCACTATCGTTTGCGTTTGATGTAACTCCACTATTTAGTTCGATTAAGTTATCAGAAATTTCTGTATTTGTTGTACTAAGGGTAGTAGTTGTACCATTTACGGTCAAATCGCCAGTAAGAGTTAAATTATTAAATTCTACATCATCCGATGACCCTACTGCTTGACCAATCTCAATACTATCAGCGTTTACAGTTACACCAGTACCAGCACCAACATTTAAAGTTTTTGAAAAATTACCACTTGTAGCACTACCACCACCTGTTAAACCATTACCTGCTGTAACAGTAACCCCAGTAATATCACCAACATTGGATGTGAACCCGCTATCATTAGTGAATCCACTAATATTAATATTTGATTGGTCTCCACTAATCTCTGTCCAATCAACACCAGTAATGAAACCATAAGAGTTATTCCAATTGGTATTACCATCGGTGATATAACCTGCACCATTGGTTAATTCGTTATTATTAGTTGGAATTGTTGTACTATTATATGCGTTTGAACCAAATATTTCTGAAAATCTCTTTCTTCTTTCAGCGCCGTTATCCAATAGAATTATCTCATCAACTGAAGTATCAATTGCTGTGGTCATATCAGTAAGTTCTGATAAATCTAAAGTTATAGTACCCGATGTTGTAAATGTACCGTCTAAACCAACTCCAGTTGCGATTGAGGTTACTGTACCTGTATTTGTTGTAAATCCACTATCGTTAGTCCATTGAGATATGTTACCACCTTTATTTGTAAAGGTTTGAGAATTACCTGCAGTTGTTGTACCAGTATTTGTTGTATATCCACTATCATTAGTGAATCCACTAATATTAATATTTGATTGGTCTCCACTAATCTCTGTCCAATCAACACCAGTAATGAAACCATAAGAGTTATTCCAATTGGTATTACCATCGGTGATATAACCTGCACCATTTGTAAGTTGGTTAGTGTTAGTTGGGATTGTAGTTGAATTATATGCATTATCACCAAATATCTCAGAGGCTAACTTTCTTTTCTGTACACCAGAATCTAATACTACAAATTCATCGGATGTTTTTACAAACGTTTGAGTCATATCAGTCAATTCTGATAAATCAACATTAAATGTAGTACCACTTAAATCTAAAAGTGAACCTGCTGAATAGGTTGTGTTTGTATCAGTATAGGATGTAAGATATCCCGAATCATTGGTAAACATTGAAATGTTACCACTTTTATTGGTTAAAGTATCAGTAGATGTCGCTGTAATAAACCCATAAGAGTTATTCCATCCACTGTTACCATCGGTTATATAACCCGCTCCGTTTGTAAGTTGGTTGTTATTTGTTGGGATTGTTGTTGAATTAAATGCATTCGAACCTAATTCTCTAGTCCCTACTACTCCATCTCCATTAATCATTAATGAAGTTCCTTCAGAAGATTGTCCTGAAGTACTTGTTATTTTTAACGTTGTAACTTCTGCAGCTGAGCCACTAACAATTACTTTTTTCCAATTTGGCATATCCTTTTTTCCTTTATTGTGGTTGGTTACTTAAAAGCCCACTTCCCTTTCGGGCCAACAACAAGCTTATATGATATAAATATGGAATAATATCTTTTAAAATAAAAAACCCCAACATTTCTGTTGGGGTTTCTTTTATGACCCTATTTAAGTTCCATAATTTGTTTTTGAATTTTAACTGCGGTTTCATAAACCATCTGAACATCTTTACCTTCAAAAGTTGAGCTGGCTATCGTTGATAAGAGGAACTCTAACTCCTTCTTTGAAAAGTCAACTATATTCTTTGGTTTTTTAACTTCAGTTTTATCCTGCGTAATTAGTGCCATATATAACCTTTTTATCCAATTCACGTATTAATAATTACTATGCGTAAATTAGTATTTCACCACCGCTGATTTGGATTGAACCAACCTCAGCTATTGGAGTATGAGATGAACCATCTACATCAAATACTCTAGGAATAAATGCCGTTTCAGTTGTATCAGTAGCATTCCACGCAACTGCGTCACTACTCCAAGCAGGTCTATCAGCATCTAAATCGTAGAAGAATGCTTCACCAACACCTTGAGTACCAGTTGAACCACCAAATATAATACCTTGAGATTGTGCATCTGCAGAACCTGAGTTCAATAAGATAAATTGGTCTTCAATGTTTAAGTTAGTAGTTTGTAATGAAGTTAAAGTACCTTGTACAGTTAAATCACCAGTTGCGGTAATGTTTGCAAATGTTACATTATCTGAAGTACCAACTGCTTGTCCGATTGAAAGAGTATCTCCACTAAGAGTTACACCAGTTCCTACCGCTAAGTTAGTATCATCTGAAATATCAACAGTCCCAAGAGTTAATTCTTGACCTGAAATTGTTACATAGTTTTTACCTGATGCGATTGTTACATCAGTTGAGTTATCAGTTCCAGCTGCATCAACACCTAAAGTAGTTCTAGCGGCTCCAGCATTAGCATCATCGATTAAAGTTCCACCAAATGTTGAAACTGATGATGCTGGTAATGCGTTATCTGCAGTTGTACCTTGCGCTGCAGTTGCGTAATCAGCTGAATCAAACGCTTTAACTTGTGATAAGTTAGTTACTTCTGAATCCATCAATGCACCTGCTGCGGTTACGTTAGTTGTATCTGTTACATCTGCACTTGTTTCAATATTACTTAATTTAGTTCTTTCACCTGAAGTAATGATATCTCCAGAACCTGCTGAAGTTACATCACTAAGTGTAGTAACACTCATTGATGATGAAACTACAGTTGAACCTGCTAAGATTTCCTCTAGAGCGACTGAACCACCCAATGAAGTTGAACTTCCAGCGATTGTAATTCCTGAGTTTGCTAATTTTGCATTTGCAATTGAACCTGCTAACATATCATTTGTTACTGATGTATTAGCGATAGTTAATGCACCACCTGCAGCGATAGTGGCATCACCACTTACGTTACCAAATAGTTCATCTTCGATATTACTAAATGTAATTTTCTTTTCAGTACCACCATCTGAATATAAGAATACATCTGCTTGGTCTAATACTGTTCCTGCGCTGAATCCATCAATATTGATACTTCCTGCCGCTACTCCTGTTAATCCTGAACCATCACCACTAAATGCGTTTGCCGCTACAGTTCCATCTACTGCTAGCTGTGAAAGTACAGCTGATGAACCTGAGGTGATTACTTTTTTCCATTCTGCCATTTTTTTTCCTCTTTTTAAATGTTTGTTTTGTTTTTGTTAAATAAATAGTTGTATTTCTACTTTGTTATAAATATATTTATAAGTATATAAAAAATCCACTTCCACTAACCGCCATAGCTCCCTTTTCACCTGTTGGTAGTGTCATTGATTCTTTTATTACAAATGTTCCTTCTGAATTTACTTTTACCTTATCATTTCCATTGAGTTTTACTAAAAACATATCTGTATTTGGTGTATCACTTTCAATTAATGAAAGAGATGATGTTAATGCTCCAGTTAATTCAACAGAACCTGTTATTTGGGCGTTCGTTGTTACGACTGATTCAATAGAACCAGCACCATTATCCTTTTTAAAGAATAACTTACCATCAAACGTATTTACAGCCAATTCACCTAACGTTAAATCACTAACGCTTGGTACATTGGATGAAGTCGAACTCCTTTTTAACTTTATTCTATTGTTACTCAAATTAATTCCTTATTTAAAAGCTTCCACCATCAATTTCAAAAAATGATATAGAGCCTGATACAAATAAAGAACCTGTAATTTGATGAGTATCGCTTATATCATCACCAAATATAGTAGACCCACTACTAAATGATGTAGTCATATGAGTAACTGATGAACTTACAATATAATTTGTTGCAGTTAAGCTTCCTACTGTTAAATCTTGTCCTTCTAATCCAGATATTACCTGAGCTGATGAACTAAGTACACTTTCAGCGTTTAATTTTGTTTTAACATCAGAATCGCCATAATGTGATAAATCTGAAATTTGCGATTCGGTGATTGTAATCTGAGATGAGCCGCTGATTACACCATCTGGTAATAAATCAACTATTTGTGATGAACCACTCACAGTACCTGCAGTCAATTCTGTTAAATATGATGAAGTTGCGGCTGTTAAGGTATCTACCTCAGTTTGAATTGAACCAGTAAATGTATTTAGAGCCGAAATATCAGTAGAACCACCACCACCGATTGAACCATCATCTATTTGAGAACGAAGCGTTCTACCAACATATTGGTAAGTTGTAATATATACAAATTGATTTGATGATGGTTGTGAACCATCGTTCCAAGTCAAAACACCAGTCTTATAATCAAATGTATATGTTGATGTTAATGCTGGTGATGATGTAATACTCCCAGCAGATGAGGCAGTATCTTTATAAACAACTACCTTATATCCAGGTGTTATAGCCTCAGTAGTATTAGGGCTATCAGATGCAACAATATATTTTGGTGATACAAAATTAGTTTGCTGGTCTGCTTCGATAAGTTGGTCAGATGTTACTGTATCTGAAACTGATGATGGGTCTGAAGTTGTAAAGTAATAAACTTCCCTCTGCCCATCGGCTGCTTGTTTTAATTTTTTTCTATAATGGTATTTTATTACACTTACATCAGTTTCGATTGATGGGTTAACGATACTACCAGATACGATTTCACCATTTTGTGATGAACCACTATATGGGAGTTGGGTTGAACCAGTTGGAATTAAACCATCATCGGTAAAAATTTCTCCTGCACCCAAATCGAATACATCAGTAAATGCTTCCTGTCCTAATGTAAGATTATCGGTAGTAAAACGTCTACCCTGTAATAATCTTTCTGACCTGTTATCTGAATTATATGCCATTTTTATTCCTCTTTATATATTACGATACTGAAACCGTTATTCTCTCTAATGTATTTGATGGTGTACCTGTATATCTGATTAGAACCCATACTTTATCATGTGTTGCGTTAATAGTCTGCCCAGCAGCGTTAGCCAAACCTAATGTTAACGTTCCAGATGAGTTAGTTAATGAATCAAAATCACTCTTTACATCAATCGTATCACTAAATGGGTTTGTTGAACCATTTGCTGATTGTGAATTTAATGAACCACCATATGATGTAGTACCTTTAACTGCATCAAACACAGTTGATGCGCTTGAACCAAATATAACACCTACTGCAACTTTACCAGTAGTTGTATCATCAAACGTTGTTAAATCAGCTGATGTATTGGGGTCTAAATCAATTGTTAAAGTTCCTTTACTATTAGTAGCACCAGTATCAAATTCTCTTAAATACCATTTGTAATGTGCTGCGTTATATCCACCTGTTGGATACCAATATCCATTTGAAGATTCTGGATTAACCAAATATCCTGGTTTAACTTGCAAATCACCACCATCACCCAGCGTTACTCTATCATCCTCATCCCATATAGTATCTAATGTAGTTGAATCACTAATTGTTCTTCTATAACTTTCTGAAGTAAAATATTCTATTAAAGTAGTATTTCCACTACCACCACCATGATATCCCATTGAACCACTTGCAGCAGGTTGTCCAAATGTACCAGCCGAATGTAGGTTTACTGTCTGAGTATCTAATGTTGATTGTGTTGATGCTCTATCTCTAGCTTTAGTTGCCAAAGTATATGATGTATCACTAAATCCACTTTCAGTAAACGTCTTACCAGTTCCACTAATTGAGTATGTTGCATCAATTTCTACTAAATCAGTTCTATGTGGTATACCACTATTTCTTGCAGTCGTTCCTGCTGCATCAGTTACCATACCTGTGGTTTGGATTGTACCACCACTTGCTGATAGAGTATCTTTACCAGCGGTGTTTGTAATTGAATACCCACTCGTACTCCCAATCGTTACATCTACTAAAGTAGTTGATGCTGCGTACATTGGTTCAAACACACCACTTGCGGTTGCAACTAAATTCCAAGTACCACCATCAATAAATGGTGCTCCAGACATAGAACCCGATGTAAGTGTTAATGCCGTTACAGTTTCTCCACTACTTACTAATGAGTTATCACCAATATTAGAATCAATAGTTGATACAGGCGCCCAAAATATAGTTTCACTCACAGATTTATCAGTATAATCTGATTGTGAACCTGTTGCTATACCAATTGTTGTTGAAATTGTATAATTTCCAGATGCTGATACTGATGTAGCTGATGGCGTAACCCAATTTACTACATTTTTATTAAATACTGATGCGTATTTACCATCTTGAAATGCCGCAGGTATAACTGCAGGATTTACAGTTTGTATCTTACCCAATGTAATACCATTTGATGTAGTATCTAATGTAGAATTACTTATAATTTCAGATGATGCTGATGTTTCAGTTGTTGTATCAGATGAATTATCTGAGAATGTAAATGAATGTGAACCACTTACTCTAAATTCTGCACCCGCTCCACTACTTAAACCACCTAATCCAAATAATTGTGAATCGGCAGAAGATTGTTGTGTTGTTGAACCAGCTGCGGTTGAAGTATACGATATTGAATACCCAGTATTTGTTCGTATTGTTTTTCCTGAAAATAATGTTCCACCAACACTCGCCCATCCCTTATCAATTAGGTATGTTAAATCATTTATATCATTATCATTTGGTATATATCCAGATGGTGCTGATGTATTGTTTGTATTTGTAGCGTTTTCTTGTATCGAGTTATATGTTTTTGTGTTTGGTGTTGGGTTAGCTGCTGAAGATGATAGTAATCCTGCAACAAACCTTAATATTTCTGATACATCTGTGTCTTTTGTGAAGTTATTAAAATAAGAACCATCTAAGTTTGCTTGCCAATCATTTGATGTAGGAACACCCGCATTAATATTGTATGCACTTATGGATTCAGATACTTCTAATGCGTACTTACCACCAGAACCACTTATTTGTAAGTTTTTACCATCCGATTGGTATATTGTACCTGATACTAATTCAAAAATTCCACCACCACTACCAGCGCCAAATCCACTTGCCGCGGCTGATGCCGATACATGAGAATCGAAACTATCAATAGATGATGTTGTTATATTAACCGATGTATGGCCTGATGTCCCATCAGCATTAGCGCCTAATATGTAAAGTGTTTTATTTGTTGTATCGTAATATGGTAACCCATCTAAGGTTGTTCCATATTGAGCTGGTGTGATTGAAGGTACACCACTACCTACATACATTTTTCCAACGGGAACGTAATCATTTGCTGCAGTTGTACCACCTGGTTTACCTATGTAAACTACGGGGCCTGTTACCTTTGAATCTACCGAACCACTACCAATTACGATTTCTGCTTCACCAAACGATGTGATATTTCTAACCGAAGATATCGAACCTCGTCTATGTTTTATTGTTTGAGCCATACTTTTATCCTATTACTTAACTAAGATTATATTCATAAATATTAAAACAATTAGAAAAAACCACCACAATCTATTGAATCTTGTGTATTTCCTATTTGAATTGATGCTGATGCGATATATCCCTCTATTTGTTGTTCTAAAATTTGTATTCTACCATTAATTACAACGGCAGATTCATTATCAGATGCAGATGTTTGTGTAAATATTGATTTTCCATTTACAGTCAAATCTCCTAATACATCAAAGCTACCTGTTACTTGTAAATTATTAGATGTCATTAAAGATGTATAAGACTCTGGGTCTTGTGAACCAGTAGTCCATATAGATGAACCACCACCACCACCGCCACCTGATGGTAAAATTATACTATTACCATTTGAAATACTTAATGTGTTTCCTGCGATACTAAGAGTTTGTGAATCGGTTTGAGATGTTAAGTAACCTAATGCTGATATTTGTGCTGAACCACTAATTGTTCCAGCAGGAATTTCAGTTTTAGAACCACTTAATACACCTGTTCCTTCTAAGGTTCTCAATACAGAACCACTAACTAACCCATCGGGTAAATCAGAACCAGTTGGTATAGTAACACTATTACCATTAGATATTGTTAACGTATCACCCACATAAGTAAGTGTTTGTGAATCAGTTTCAGATGTTAAGTAACCTAATGCTGTTATTTGTGCTGATGAACTTATAGTTCCACTTGGAAGTGAAGTTAAATATGATTGTAAATCACTAATCTGAGATTCTGTAATTGTTACTTGTGATGAACCACTTATTGTTCCACTTGGTAGTTGAGATGTTAAAGAACCACTAAGCACATTCTCTGTATTTAGTTTAGTTTTTACTTTACCATCAGAATATTGATTTATTGATGAGTAGTTGGTTGTTGATGTTACATCTACTTGCGATGAACCACTTACTAAACCAGTTGGTAGTTGGTCTGAACCACTAATAACACCTGAAGGTAGTAAGCTCTTTACTTGAGCCGAACCACTTACTAAATCATCTCCTAATTCATTACCATATCGTATATCAAGCTCAGGTATTAATTGAGCGGATGAGCTAAGTATACCTTCTATATCCAGTCTTTCTTTTACGTTTGGGATGAAGTTATCTCTGAATGCATTGTTTGCACTAATAGAGTTTCTTTGGAATGGGTTTATAGTAACTGGTAAGTTGGATATAGTATAATAATCCATACCATTCAACCCACTGCCATCACCCTCAAAAGAGCCGCTAAATGAACCTGTATAATCTGCCAATGTGTTTCCCTCTAAATATCTTTATAATCTTTATATAAATATAACCGATTTTAGTAATCAGTTAGTAACGTTAGTATTTCATCTAACGATTCGTGTCTATGGTTATCTCTTAACACAATGTCATACACCCATTGTGAATTTTTTAGCTTTGGAACTTCATGTACTGCTGAATCATTATTGAATTTTAAATCAATTTGTTGCTTATCGCCACAAAGAATCATTGTAGAACCTTTTCCCACTCTACCCAACACCATTAAAAGTTGCTGCTTGGTTAAGTTTTGGAACTCATCTACTATAATTATGGAGTTATCAAAAGTTCTTCCTCTAAAATGTGATAAACTTACTAATTCTATGTTTTCATCTACCATCATTTTATCTAAAATAGCTGGTTTGTTATAAACTTTTCTCATATTAGATTTGATTGGTACTAACCAAGGTTCCATTTTCTCTTCCAATGAGCCTGGTAGAAACCCATTATCCTCATTAGATACAGTTGGTCTTGTTATAACTATTTTATTAACTTGTCTTTTAAAAAATGAATCTAATGCAATTTGAACTGCTAATAATGTTTTACCACTACCAGCCTTTCCTACTATAAAATTAAATGGGTGTCTTAGAATTTCAGATTTTGCTAACTTTTGTTCTTCAGATAATGAGATTGAAAATCTAACATTACCCTTTGGTGGGGTCTTACTTTTATTCTCCGCCATACTTTACTCTTCCTTAAATTGTTTTAAAACCTTTAGTATAAATATTAAATAGTAAAAGATTACCATATATTATGGCATAAAAAAAGGGGGATACCTAAGTAGCCCCCCTCTTTAATAGAGTTATTCTATAATCAATTGATTACTGAATTTTGTGTAAACCATCAACGTATACTTTACCGTAGAATTCACCTCTTAGCATTTTCTTCGCGTAGCGAGTCATAACACCTTTTCTAGGAGTGAAGTTTTTAGGGTCATATACCAATGGAGTCATAATCAATGGAATGTATGGAGAGTAAACTGCTCCAGTTTCAAGGAATTGTGTTCCTCTATATCCCATTAGGATTACGTTCTCTTTCATATAAGGATTCTTATATACTTGGAATCTACTGTTCAATGAACCAATTTTAGTTACACCGAATGCAAATTGAGCATCACCATTATCTGCTGAACTAGCATATCCTGGGATAGATTCAATAATTGTTGCAACATCAGGAGATACTACCATAAAGTTAGCTCCACCTCTTAATGTTTTTTGGTGAATCTTGTTAGATACACCGGCAACTACAGTACCAAGTGTTTGAAACCATGCACCTTGAGTGAATGCAGATGCTTGTGCTCCAGTTGTAGAGTAATCAGCAAATGCTGAACCATTCCACTCACGTCCAACTTGCGTTGACCAGTAACCAGTACTCTTAGCATCTTGAATCAACATATCTAAGATTTCAAAATCAATCTCTTGTGAGATGTACTCAGATAACATTGAAGTCAATTCAGCTTCAGCATCGATTGAATGGTAAGCGTTCAAATCTTGTGCGAATTCTGGAGTCCATTGTGCTTTCAACTTACGTGTCTTAGCGACAATTGGTAAACTCTTCATTTCAACATTCAATTCAGGAATATCGATATCTACTTCTGGGTTATCAGTTAATGAAGTTCCAGTTGCTTCGAAATCACCTCTTGATACATCAGTTGGTTGTTTGTGATATTTAACTCTCACATCACCGAAATCAGTATCTTGTGCTACGAATACGATGTTACCACCACTTAGAGTAGTGAATTGTGGGAATTGGTCATCAACACCAGTCAATCTGAATGCTCTGATACCTTTATCATCAAATCCTGCGATAGATGCAGTTTGAACAGTTACAGTTGATACTTCACCACTAGCAATTTCACTTGCGTAAGATGATGAGAAGTTAGTATCATAGTTGTAAGCTGCAGCTGCAACAGAACCAGTTGCGTAATCATTTGTACCAACTGTTGCTTCTAATTCTTGAACAGCTGATTGTTGGTCGTTGATTGAGTAACCAAATCTACCTGCACCATACAAACCACCTGATGGGTCACCTGAAGTTTCAGTTACACCGAATACAGAATCAGCTTGTGAATCTTTTCCAGCGGCTGTTGCAAATCCTGGCTGAGCAGTACCATATTTGAAATCTAGATAAAATACTAGACCTGATGGTAAGTTCATTGGTTGTACAGATACGAAATCTTTTGCTACGATTTCACTAAAAATTCTTCTTACTAATGGTAAAGCTACACCAGCCCACTCTTCTGAGTTTGCGGAAGTACCAGTAGCAGAAGCTTCTTTTACTAATTGCTTAGCTTGGTTTTCTAAAAGTGTTGCAACACCAGCTTTTTCAACTTCGTTGTCAATACCTTCTAAAAGACCAGTTTTTTCCCACTTTGATGCCAATACGCGAGTTGCTTCACTCAAACGTGCTTGGTGGGAAGAGCCTTCATTAAGGATGTTTTTTAAATCCATTTTATTTCTCCGTTTTCTATTTTAAATTATTTTAAACCTGCAAGTTTTTTCCATCTTGCAGCCATTTCGTTACCCTCTGAAATTATTTCTTTCTTAGGGGCTGAACTTTTTGTTGCTTTAGAAGCATAACCTTCTTTAACAACTGATTTTTTCTTTTTAGCTACATTTAAATTCTCAGCTAAAGTAGAGAATACTAATTTCACTTCACGAACTGAAGATGTTCTATCAAAGTTTTCAAGAACTTTAACTTTCTGTCCTTCGTTAAGGTCAAATGTTCTGAATAATTTGTTAGTGTAAAGAAGTTTAGCGTTCAATAAGTTTACCTCATTGATAGTACCTCTTAATGATTCGATAGTAGCGTAAGCTTCTTTCAATTCATCGGATTCTTCTTCGTCCATGTCCTCTTCTTCATCCATTTCTTCTTCGTTGTAATCACCCTCTTCCATTTCTTTCAAAGTTTTGATTACCTCATCCAAATCGATTTCTTCTTCTTCGTCCATGTCCTCTTCTTCATCCATTTCTTCTTCTTCATCCATTTCTTCTTCTTCGTCCATTTCTTCTTCTTCGTCCATTTCTTCTTCTGCCATTTCAGCTTCCAATTCAGCGATTACAGATTCTAAATCTAAATCATCTTCTTCTTCATCTTCCATTTCTTCAGAATCCATTTCTTCAGAATCTTCCATTTCTTCAGAATCTTCCATTTCTTCTTCGTCCATGTCTTCGCCTTCGTAGGTTTCATCCATGTCCTCTTCTTCGTAATTCATTTCGTCAGTTGGTTCTTCTTCTTCAGCCATTTCGTCCTCTTCTTCAGTCAATTCATCATCGTTTTCGATATCAGATGAATCAGATGCTACATCAGCAGGTTCAGCGTTATCGCCAGTACCTAAATCAGTTGAATCTAAATCTTCTTCCATTTCTTCTTCATCAGCCTCTTCAGCTAACTTTGCAGAAATCATTGATTGAAGTTTTGGAGTAAACGCTTCTTCCAAAGCCAACTTAGCATTTGCTAGAGCAGTTTCTTTAACAGCCTTAGCATCAGCAATTGCTTCTGATAACAAGTCTTTTCTTGCCATAATTGTTCTCCTTAAATTTTTCTTGCGGAAATAAGATTATTAAAATCTTAATAGAATTTTATACAAATAATCTTTGACTATCTATTTAGAGAGATAGTATTTTGATTTCTAATAAATAGTGTACTATAATTGAAAACACTTAAAAAGTGTTTACTAAATTTCTCGTTGTCTACGAACCCACTCAGCCCGTACAGCCCTTTGCATTTTTTTTCTATTTTTTGCTGATGGCTTAATGTATTCTGTTCGTTCTTTCAACTCATCCAAATGACCACTATCTTTTACTTTTCTTTTCCAAAGTCTTAATGCGGGTTCAATTTGATTGTTTACAACTTTTACACCTAATGGTGAACCTGGAATTTCCATATCTTCTCTTCTCACTTTTTTGTAACGTTTTTTGTTTTGTTCTTGCATAATGTTTTATAAAAAAATACACCTACCAAACCAATGATAAGTGTATATAAATATTGTTTTAGATTTAATTAATAAGTTCCTTCAGATAAATTATCCAAACCTTCTTTGAAATCACCTAAGAGTCTACCAAATTCTTTTTGTTTATCTTTTGGTAACCTCTTAATCTTTTTTAGGTTCTTTTTGATAAACTGAGAAAAATCAACATTTATCTCCTGCATTCTATCCATATCACTCATAACGTTATCCTTATTTCTTTACTTTACCTTTTTGAATATCTCTTTCCAATTCTTCAGCTGCTCTTTGAACATCTACTACTGATTGGTTGATTGGGACGTTACGATATTTAGCGATTTTTCTAACTGCCAACATTACAATTCTTTTTTCTTCGGTAGATGCACCTTCAGTAACTACTGAGTCATCTACTTTATTTTTAGCAAGCCCTTTGGCTTTGGCTTTTAAATCTTTGTACTCTTTAGATTTCTCATCAGCGTGTCTATGTAATCCCCAATTAAATGCAGCTGGGAACAATTTATTGAATGGTAATTTACCATACTTTTTTCCGAATGGTGACATTCTTAACCAATTCAAATATGCTTCGGCCATTTCTTTCGAAAGTTTAATACCTTCTACTCTATCAGTTTGTCCATCAACTACGGATTGTAATAGCTTCTTTGCTGATACTCTTGCTTCATTAATATCATCTTCTCCAATAGATTCTAACATATCTTTAGCTGATACTTTCATCTTCATTAATTTAGATGATGGTAACTCACCGATACCAATTGATTCTTTTAATAAGTTTTTTAATTTCATAGTTCCCTCTATTTTTATTTCCATCATCTTCTTAGCCTCAGCTTCAATTTGTTTCTTAATGTTAGATGGTACTTTTTTATCTAAGTATTTTATTTTACCTTTGTTATCGATGTGAGCTACATTTTTGTAATCACCTTTTTCTTCTTCAGCTTTATTGTAAACAGTTAATCCGTTTCCTTTACGAGCCATTCCAATATCGTACTTAGCTTCGTTCATACTCATACCTTCCATCAAACCAATTGCGGTAGTACCAACAACTCTCTCAGCACCATCTGCGTATTTGTTATTTAGAATTGCAATCTTAACAGGTTTATCGATTATATACATTGGAAGTGGTGATGTACCAAATGAATATTTTATTTTGTTACTTTTTAACTCTTTACCAATATCCATAAATGATTTAGCATTACCAACGATATCTGCAAGCTTATCTAATAAATCATCATACTTACCTTCGTTAAGTGATTCTTCATTAGTAAACTTAATCTCATGCCCATCTTTTTCAATCTCACCATCTTTGTGAAGTTTTTCCATCTCAGCTTTATTAAGTGAAACTGGCGATTCGTTTACTGATTTGTTTTTGTTTAGTATATCAGTAAGTTTCATTGATTCTTTGGTGAACTCTTTTGCATTCTCCTTATCATCTGTATCCACATCTTTTACTGGATATTTCTTACCATCTACTTCAAACGAATCATCACCATTTGCGATTGCTTTCGCTCTAGCCGCTCCGAATTCATTGCCCTCATCAATCTCATCATCAGTTTCGTTGAGTTCGCTGATTTCGTAATACTTTCCTAATACTTCACCAATTTCATCATAAGATGATTCTAATCTTTGTTGTAGTGTATCAACCTCTTTTAGTGTTTTTTCAAATACTTTGAAAGATTCACCCATACGTTTCATATGCCTACCCACTGTAACACCATCGAACCAATCACCAGTTTCTGAAATTGTTACTTTACCCGCAACCTCAACCATATTTTTTATTGATTCATAAACTTCAGATAATCCTGCATTTCTATATACAGATTCACCATATTTTTTAAATTGTTTTACTGCTTCAAAAAAAGCTGCCTTTTGCTCGTTAGTTAATTCCATCTCAGCTTTTGGCTCTTCTTCGTTTTCTTTTACAAACGCAGTAGCATAAGGGTTAGAATACACTTTTCCAATTTTTACTGATTCGTTAAGTAAGTCTTTTAATTTTTTCATTTGAATACCTTGTTATATAGAACAAACACCATCAATCTCACAGATGATATCTCTTACTAATGTATTAATCTTTTTATATGATTTTGTAGTACCTCTACTAACTGATTCGTTCATAGGTCTCATAAATGCCCCATGTGTTGATGGGTTTGAAACGAAGTCCCAGCATATCAAATCAAAATCATCTTCAACTGTAACAGATTTACCATTACTAGCTTCTTTTA
>ERZ1048068.1417-NODE-1417-length-18519-cov-5.083947_pt1 | contig 18519 bp, 16 predicted proteins | sample MGYA00383098_ERZ1048068 | MGnify/ENA primary metagenome ERZ1048068 (study PRJEB29581, sample SAMEA5548368) | metagenome | biome: marine; feature: coastal; material: water | depth 1 m | study: Short-term variability in the microbial, nano- and picoplankton... | reverse complement strand
AAGCGCGAAACCAGGACGGAATGGAGATACTCGTTGCAGCTTCATGATGCCCACAATGTAAACACATTGTGTTTTCCAAGCAACCCCCAAAATGAGGATCGCTTCTCAGCACAACTCTCCGTTCAGAATGAAAATCAAAATAAAATACTGCAAATAAATAGGTTAAAATGAATGACACTGGACCCAACTCCCCTTTTTGACGCCCCCCCAATTATTCGGCTTTCCTTACTAATTTGCAGGCTTTCGAGCAATCCCGACTCAATCATTCGAAAAAATCCAACAGTACTCCCTCAAGCCTCAACAATTTTGCCTTTCGGTCCAAACCTCCCCCAAATCCAGTCAGGCTGCCGTTTTTGCCGATCACACGATGACACGGAATAATAATGGAGATCGGATTAGCCCCATTCGCCGTTCCCACCGCACGCACCGCTTTAAAATCCCCCATTCTTCGTGCCTGCTCGCCATATGAAATCGTCTCACCATAGGGAATCGGTAACAGCTGTCGCCAGGCATCCCGTTGAAACTCGCTCCCCTTTGGATCAAGAGAAACCTCGAAACTCGTCCTCTCTCCTCTAAAATACTCTCCCAACTCCTCTTCCGCTTGATTCAGAAAGCGATCCTTTTCGTTTCCTTCCGGCAAGGTCGAGCGCTCAATCCGGTCACCAAAATAAAGCCCAGAGATCCCCTTCCCAGAACTCAGTAAGACCAGTGATCCAACCGGACTATTGATTCGTCGACTCGCTATCGAATGCCGAGGCGCGTGCGCTTTTTTCTTGGTCTTAGCTAATTTCTTACTTTGCGATCCCCTTTGGCCCGGCGACGTCCGCTCCTCTCCAAAATACTTCTCGCTCCGGTAACGCAGCCAAACCCGCAATTGTTCGGGGATCTCTTTTTTCTCCACCTCCGTCAACTCCGAGTAGAGCCCAAGTGCCAGCTCCCTCTCCCGCCTTGCCGCCTTGTTTCGATGCGCATCCCAATACCTCCGAGCCTCACGAATCTTACCCGCGACCTCTTTAATTTTTTCCGTTCTCAATGACATTACGCCGGTAATTGAACAATAGCCTAGCATCCCAGTGCCATTTTTCTAAACGCGAAATTCATGAATAGGTTAAGGGTAACTGGACGGTGAGTCCTCTGATCGTTCGCGACAATCGAAATGGCACAGCCCCACAGCAAAGGGGCTGAGAACGCAGCGAAACCATCAATGGCCCCGGTTTTTTCAGCGACGGGGCGGGGTTGGGACCCGCTCAGAAATTCCCAGCAAATCTTTGTTCATTGGAGCTGAGGTCACCTAAACCGATAATCCCACCCCAAGGAACTCCAGAGCTTTCGTCACCTTGACCCCACTACTACGACCCAGTGCCCAAACCTTCACATGAGCTCTTAATAAATTCAGCGATGACCAGAGCTGCCATTCGTCGAGGACGCTGACTGCCTTCGATCTCTTGCGCCTTGTCATTGAGTGTGCACCTAGCATACTCGCTACCCCAACATGAAGATCAAAAAAGCTGTCATCACAGCGGCTGGCCCCGGCCAACATCATCTCCCTCTCCAGACTTTGGTCAGCCCGAACGGCGACACCAAAACAGCCATCGCCTTTCTTTTGGACGAAATCTTCGCTAATGGCATGGATTCAGCTGCCATCATCATTGCTCCGAATTGCGAGCGTGATTTCACCAACGCCGTTGGTGAACACCTCCCGAAGGTCACCTTTATTGAGCAGTCAGATCCCCTAGGCTATGGACACGCCGTCCTCTGCGCTCGGGAATTCGCTGGAGTAGACCGCATTCTCCTGATGCTCGGTGACCACCTCTACCTCACTCAAAGCGACGAGTCCTGCCTTGGGCAATTTCTAGCTGTCGCCAACCAAGTCGAAGGCTCAATCTCGGCCGTCCAACCGACACACGAAAGCAAACTCCCGATCTACGGCACCGTTGGCGGACAGCGTGTCAGTGGCAGCAACGGACTCTACGAAGTCTCCACCGTTCTCGAAAAACCCACGCCCACCATTGCCGAACAGGAACTCATCATCCCCGGCCTGCGCTCTGGAAATTACCTCTGTTTCTTCGGCATGCATGTCATCAACCCGGCGGTAATGAAACATCTCGCTGAAAGCGATAGCACTCCGCTTCTTCTCAGCCCCAGCCTGAACGCCACGGCGCAGAACGAAAACTACCTCGCTTGCGAAATCGAAGGCATCCGCTTTAACATCGGAGAACCCTACGGACTCCTCCGAGCCCAACTCGGCATGGCTCTGGCAGGCGAAAGTCGTGACGAAGTCATGGCCTCGATCATCGAACTCATCGCCATGACCCGATAAGCCATGCTTGTTTCCATCATCACGGCGGACGACCCCGTCCTGCGCGACCGCTCGCTGGCCGAGGCATGTGCCGAGCTCGATCCAACAGCGCTCCTTGCCGAGTGCCAGGAGCTCGACGCCTTCCGCCGTCGCTCCGACAACCTCTACCACCGCGTGCGGGCCATCTTTTTTCTGCAAGCAATCTACCGCTTCCACCTCCCCGACAAACTCTCCGCCGAAGCCACCGGCTCCATTCCCTTCACCGGCTACGAAGATCTCCTCGGACGCCGCTTTGAAGAAGCAATCGACACCTTCCTGGCCAAACAAACTGAGGAAGGCCCCAGCGATGCCATCAGCTCTTCCCTCGCCGCCGCCTACCATCAGCTAGCCTTCCAAACTCTCGCCGACCAGGTCCGCAAATCCGTCCGCACCGTGCGTGGCAACCAATGGATGTTCCGCATGGGACATCCCGCCGACCACCCGCTGCGCATTCGCCCCGAACTCCTCAGTCTCACCGACAATCTCTTTCCCGTCCTCTGCGAACGCACGCCCGTCCGCATGGATCTCACCCACTCAGCGTGGTCCGACATTTTTTTCCTCGGCATGGACTTCCCACAGGGAGCTCGCGTCATCAACGTCTCCGTCGACCTCGCCGTCCACGGACGTAACGACTCACCCAAGCCTCCCGTCGAAGCCTACTTCCGCATCATAGACCGACCGATCCTACGCCTCACCAGCATCGACCTCAAAGCCAGCGCCGAAATCAGTGCCCTTGCCGAAGTTTTCGACTTTGCCAAAGACTACCTCGGCCTCCTCAAAGCCGCCGTTATCGCCTCCGGGATTGTCCCTCCGGGCATCGAAGGATCGGGTAAATCCCTCGCCGACCTCCTCGCCCAAATCGCGGGCCCCGGCCGCGGCATCGAAATCATCTCCTCAGTCAACGACATCCCGAAAGGCTCCCGCCTTGCCGTCTCGACCAATCTCCTCGCCGCTCTCATTAGCACCTGCATGCGCGCCACCGGCCAAACCAAATCACTCACCGGCGAACTCACCGAAAGTGAGAGGCGTCTCGTACTTGCGAGAGCCATTCTTGGCGAATGGATCGGCGGCTCCGGCGGCGGCTGGCAGGACTCCGGTGGAGTATGGCCCGGCATCAAGCTCATCGAAGGTGAAGTCGCTGGGGAAACCGACCCCGAACACGGCGTCTCCAGGGGTCGCCTCATGCCCAAGCACCACGTCTTTGGCGACGACGAAATTTCCACCGAGGCCCGCCAGGCTCTCACCAATTCCCTCATTCTCGTGCACGGTGGCATGGCCCAAAATGTCGGCCCCATTCTCGAGATGGTCACCGAGAAATACCTCCTCCGTTCCAAAGCCGAATGGCAGGGACGTCAGGACGCCCTCGACCTCCTCGAGCAAATCCTCAATGCCCTGCGCGCCGGCGACATTCGCACCCTCGGAAAGCTCACCACCGAGAACTTCCGCGGCCCGCTCCAAACGATCATCCCCTGGGCCACCAACCACTTTACCGAAACTCTCATCGCCCGCGTTTCCGAAAAATTCGGAGACGATTTCTGGGGTTTCTGGATGCTCGGCGGCATGTCCGGCGGCGGAATGGGCTTCATTGTCGAACCCTCCCGCAAAGCGGAAGCGCTCGAAGCAATCCACGAGATCATGATCCGCACCAAGCGCGAACTGGAGAATGCCCTCCCCTTCGCCATGGACCCGGTCGTCTACGATTTCGGGATCAACACGCACGGCACTTTTGGTGATCTCCGCGAAGGGGCAGACGCCGTTCTCCCCCCCAGCTACTACCACCTTACACTGGGCCAAACCCTTCGCACTCCGCCCGCCGATCTTTCCCCCATCGCCCGCGCCGAGCTCGACCAATTCGCGAGCGCATGCCGCACCAACCCGGCCTTCGGATCATCGGTGCAAGCCCTCTTCGACACCCTCATTCCTCGCGCCGCCGGGGAAGAAGATGGCGACAGCTCGCTTCAGGAACTCCTCACCGCGCACGGCTTCGACAGGGCCCAACACGAAAAAATCCGCCGCGACCTGCGCGACGGCCGCATCGGACTGGCCCAAAACCGCCTTTCCGCCAACACCACTATCAAGGACGTCACCCCAGAAGATATCACGGACTTCACCACCACAGACCCGTCCGATGAAGCGGTCGCGCTGGGACAACAGGCACTCGCCAAAGGCGAAGTCGCAGTGGTAACTCTCGCGGCCGGAGCTGGATCCCGCTGGACCCAAGGCGCCGGTGTCTGCAAAGCCCTCCATCCCTTCGCCCGCCTCGGCGGAAAGCATCGCACATTTATCGAGACCCACCTCGGCAAGTCCCGCAAGCGAGGCTCCGAGGCCGGAAATACCATCCCGCATCTCTTCACGACCTCTTACTTGACCCACGGACCTACGAGCGACTTCCTCGATACCGTCGATCACTATTCCTACCCCGGACCATTGCATCTCTCCCCCGGCCGCTCCGTGGGACAGCGCATGATTCCCACCGAACGCGATCTTCGTTTCGCCTGGGAAGAAATGCCCCAACAAGTCCTCGACGAGCAGCAACAAAAGATGCGCGACTCACTGCGCTCCGCTCTCATTGGCTGGGCTCAGTCGGCCGGAGAAGCAACCGACTACAACGACAACCTGCCGCTCCAGTGCCTTCACCCGGTCGGCCACTTCTACGAACTGCCCAACCTCTTCCTCAATGGCACCCTCGCCGAACTCCTCAAGGAACGTCCGCAGCTAAAAACTCTCATGCTACACAACATCGACACCCTCGGAGCCGATGTTGATCCTGCTATTCTGGGGCACCACCTCCAAAGCGAGGCCGGGCTGACTTTCGAAGTCATCACCCGCCGCCTCGAGGACCGTGGAGGGGGCCTCGCTTCCGTCGACGGCCGGCCTCGCCTCCTCGAAGGCCTCGCCATGCCGCGCGAAGAAGACGAGTTTGAGCTCTCCTACTATAACTCGATGACGACCTGGATCGACCTCGATGCCTTGCTCGAACTCTTCGACCTTACCCGCGAAGACATCCTCGCCGACGATCAGGAAAAAATCTCCGCCGCCGTGCGGAGCATCGCCTCCCATCTCCCGACCTACATCACGCTCAAGGACGTGAAGAAGCGTTGGGGTCATGGACAAGAAGACGTCTTCCCCGTCACGCAATTCGAAAAACTCTGGGGGGACCTCACCACCTTACCTGAAATCACCTCGAAGTTCATCGTGGTCCCCCGCCTTCGTGGGCAGCAGCTCAAAGACCCCGCCCAACTCGACGCCTGGCTCCGCGACGGCAGCGCCACCCACATCGAATCGATTTGCGAATGGTAATGAATCCCTTCCACTCCCTCGGACACCTGACGCTCAGCCTCATGAGCTACCTTGGGCAATTGGGGTATTTGGTCGGCGGAATCATCGAGTCTCTTCTCAAAGGCCAACGTCGCTATAAACAAACTTTCGCACAAGTCGCGGAGATCGGTGGACGGTCCCAAACGGTGGTCATTATCACCGGTGCATTCACTGGCGCGGTGCTGGCAGCGCAGGCGCTTTTCCAATTCAAACTCTTCGGCCTCGAAACTGCTGCCGGAGGTCTCGTCTCGGTCGCCATGCTTCGTGAGCTGGGACCCTCAATCACGGGACTGATGTTAGCAGGACGGGTCGGGTCGGCGATGGCCGCTGAAATTGGCACAATGAAGGTGACGGAGCAAATCGATGCCCTCCGCTCGATGGCGGTGCATCCCATCGACTATCTCGTCACGCCGCGACTCGTCGCGATGATCATTTCTGTTCCTCTTCTCATTGCCGAAGCAGCGGCTTTCGGAATCTTTGCCTCCTACATTATCGGGGTGCATGTCTTCCACGTCGAAGCCGCCTACTGGGTTGCCAACATGACAAAATACGCCGACCTCTCTGACGTCTTCATCGCGGTGATCAAAGGGCTGAGCTTCGGCATTCTCATCGTGATTATTTCCTGCCATCAAGGGCTCAAAGCCAGCAACGGAGCAGTCGGTGTCGGAAGAGGAACCACCAACGCGATGGTCTACTCTTCCCTGGCTATTCTCATTGCCAACTTCTTCCTCACACTGCTGATGCAGCATTTCTTCCCAGCGGAATTTATGACGAATTAGGAAAAGTTATTTCTGATAATACACCCAGACGAAGCCGGTCCGCTCCTCCTTCATGAGTTCCCTGCGCTTGTCATAGTGCTCAATCCTTTTTTTATTCCGCTCCTGGCGAGCCTCCTTGGTAGGAATTTTTGAGAGCTTGTCACGGAGCTCATTGAATTCTCGATCCAAGGCCTTGATCTGCTCTTTGGCCTCCTCCCAGGAAGCGCCACCAAGGGGAGACTTCAGACTCACCCGGTCACCGACGATGAGGTCGAGCTTTCCATCGCCATTGAGGTCATCGACCCAAACACGTGAAGAGTCGCCAACCAAAGCATTCTCATTTACCCAACGACTGGCATTCTTAGTCCCTGTGGTCAGTGTCTCGAACTTACCCAGAGAAATCGGCTTGCCTTTACCGGCAGAATTCTCAGACCAAACCACCTCTCCCCCGGCACCACCGGAGAGCATGTCGAGATCACCATCGCCATCCCAATCGATGAAGAAGGGATCACTGTGATAGCTGGGGATTTTGAGCGCCTTATCTCCGCAATCGATGCGGCTCGACTCGGGCTTGAACTTTCCTTTCCCTTCACCCTCGAACCAATAAAATGTTCCTTTGAAATTTCCCACGACGAGATCGAGGTCGCCATCGGAATCGAAATCGACAGCCGTCGGCCGAGTGCAAATACGCGATGTGACGGGATCGGTCTTTCCTATCTTCTCGGGCGTGATGATCAGGAACTTTCCGTCTGTTCCTTTCAGCGGATCCGGCTTCCTAAATCCGCCACCTTTCTTTCCCCAAAGCACCTGAAAGAGACCAGCCATTTCGGGAAGGTCGTCTCCGCTGTATGAACCGGAGAGAAGATCGACATTCCCGTCGCCATTGAGATCCACAACCTGTGGAGTCGAGGAGGTGCATCACCAGACACCGGGTATCTTGACCGGTCGGCCGTCGACCTCGAGAAGTTTCCCTTGAGCGAACTTCCCGTCGCCAAGCCCTTTAAAAGTATGAATGTAGCCATTGGCGAATTGACCGACTAAAAGTTCCTTTTTCCCATCGCCATCGAGATCATGGAGACAGGGAGCGGCGTAGCCGGGAGATTGGGTCTTGATTGGCTGATCTCCTCCCTTGAGCTGAACCGGGGCTTGGAATTCATAAGCCCCTGCAAATGAGGGCCCCAACAGAGAGAGAGCGAAGACGGACGTTTTCATCTCTTATAAACCGCTTCCTGGCCACAATTCTGTCTGAAAGCGACCAAAATGAGAGTTCCGCATTAGTCTTGCCGCAACTCCCGGCCCCCGCTATGTCGCAGGAGAAACATTTCGTTATGGAGACCTTCAACAACCCAAGTGTGTCCCCGCTCGATTTTGCGAGCTCCTCGATCAACCGCACTCTCACGGCGGAACAAAAGATCGAATACTATCGCCAAATGTCCCGGATTCGACGCTTCGAGCAAGGCTCATTGAAGCAGTATAACATGGGCAAGATGGGCGGCTTCCTTCACCTCTACATTGGTCAGGAATCGATCGCGGTAGGTTGTGCTTCACTGATGGGCGAACACGACCACATGATTACCGCTTATCGTTGTCACGCACACGCCTTGGCGGTTGGGATGAACATGAACGAATGCATGGCCGAGCTTTTCGGTAAAACCACCGGCTGCTCCAAAGGCAAAGGCGGATCGATGCACTTCTTTGCTCCTGACAAGAACTTCTGGGGTGGCCACGGCATCGTCGCCGGCCAGACTCCGCTCGGCCTCGGTCTTGGCTACGGCTTAAAATACAACGGCCAAAAAGGGTCCGCCCTGTGCTTCATGGGAGACGGAGCAGTCAACCAGGGAGCCTTCCACGAATCACTCAACATCGCGGGCCTCTTCAACATTCCCGTTGTCTATATTATCGAGAACAACGGATACTCGATGGGAACCTCGCAAAAGCGTTCCAGTGCCTACAAGGACTGCCTCGCTCAGCGCGCCGATGGTTACGATATCGATTGGGACCTCGTCAATGGCGAGGACTTCTACGAACTCCGCGCCAAGGTCAACATCGCCATGGAGCGCGCTCACGAGCAATCCCGCCCCACCGTTCTGGAAATTCAGACCTACCGCTACTACGGCCACTCCGTCGCTGATGCGAACCACAAAAAATACCGTTCACCCGAGGAGATTGAGGACTACAAGAAGAACCACGACCCCATCAATCTTTGGAAACAGCGATTGATCAGCGAGGGAATTCTTACCGAAGAGTCCGCCAAGGAAATCGACCGCTCCGCCAAGCAGGAAACCGACGCCGCCGTCGTATTCGCCGACGAGTCTCCCGCCCCCACCATTGAAGACGTCACGGATGACGTTTACTGGGAATCCGATAACAACACCGAGGCCTCCAAGATCGGCCGTCATTTCTTCAACGACTAATTTTCCACGACCATGAGAGAAATCGAATACCGAGACGCCCTCAACGAAGCCTTCGACGAGGAACTGGCCCGCGACGAAAACGTCGTCATCATGGGTGAGGAGGTCGCCCAATATAATGGCGCCTACAAAGTCACCAAGGGACTCTGGGAAAAATGGGGCGACAAGCGAGTCGTCGACACTCCTATTTCCGAAGCCGGCTTCATCGGCATGGGCATCGGAGCCTCCATGCTGGGCATTCGCCCGGTGATGGAGTTGATGTTCTGGTCCTTCCACTCCGTGGCCTTTGACCAACTCGTCAACAACGCGGCCTGCGTTCGCTACATGTCAGGAGGCCTGATCAATGTCCCCATTGTGATGCGTGGACCTGCCAACGGCGGAACGAACGTCGGAGCGACCCACTGCCACACCCCCGAAGGGCTCTTCGCCGCCTTCCCCGGACTCAAGGTCTGCTCGCCCGCAACTCCATCCGACGCAAAAGGTCTCATGAAGGCCGCCATCCGCGACAACGACCCCGTTTACGTCATGGAAAACACCCTTCTCTACGGAAACAGGGGCCACGTCCCCGATCCATCCGAAGGTGACCACGTCGTCCCGCTCGGAAAAGCCGACATCAAGCGCGAAGGCAGCGACATTTCCCTCATCGCCCACGGTCGCAGCGTCCTGCACTGCCTCGAAGCTGCCGAAACCCTCCAGTCCGAGCACGGGATCAGTGCCGAGGTCGTCGATCTCCGCTCGATCCGCCCGCTCGACCAGGATGCCATCATCGAATCAGTCAAAAAGACCAACCGGGCCGTCCTTGTCGACGAATCCAAGCCTTTCTGCGGGGTTTCCGCCCAAATCACCACCCTAATTCAGGAACACGCCTTCGATTACCTCGACGCCCCGATCAAACGGGTCTGCACCATCGACGCTCCAGCCATTTACTCAAAGCACATTGAGGACGAGCAGCTCCCAAATGCCCGCCGGATCATCGAGAAAGTCCTTACGATCGCTTAAAAAACATCAACTATTGGAATTCCACCTTCGACAAACCAAGCTGTCGCCTAGTTTCGTTTTTTTAAGCCAAGGAACGCCAATTTGATACGGTAGAGTTTTGCGGGCACCCATCCCATTGGGTAGATGTCCAAAATAGTCTCAGTCTATCACCAGAAAATATCCGTCAATCTGAGAAAGATGGAGCACTAGCCCAACTTTCCTAAAACTCCTCGAAGACGAATTTCGAAAGAATCGCCTGAGGAATTTCCGGCGAGAATCTCTTTGCACAATCCATCGATAATCGATTTCACCCGGGCCCGAAGGTTGTCCCGACGCATTTTAGCCTCCTGAAGGACGACCGCGACCTCGAGAATACGATTCGGACTCACTTCACCATTGGGAGAGTCACAAAGCTCTTCGGCAATCTTCAACATCGCCTCACAATCACGCTGGGCTTGGTTCAATTGCTTTTTCAAATCGACGAACCCCTGAAGCTCGTCCGAGAGAAACCCACTCAAGGCATCCCAATGAGCCTGACCCACCGTCTCGACAGCCATCAAGGCGCGGGATTCTCCAATAATGTAATTTAGTGCTCTATTGGGGATCTCATCAGCCAGCGATGGAGCGTTTTCCTCCTCATTGCTGAAGCAAGAGGCGAGAGATTGGCTAACTTTATCCGATTTGCTAATTTCCCGGGGAAATTTCGAAAGTGTCGCGAAGTCGTTGCGAGAGGAGAAAATCTCACGATGGGATCCAGGAAACAACGATTTTGGAAGAGGTCTTTGAATGCTCATGATTTCTAAGGTAATGGCGTCCTAGGCAGCGGACAGTTTCAAATTAGCATTTTTTAGTAATTTTCCGAGTAATTTAGAGTTTTAACCTAATTTTAGGGGGTTATTTATTTAACCGCTCTAAAATAACTTGCATTTTTTAGAAAAATTACTAAAAACGCGTCATGAGCTCGCCCTCAAAACTAGCAAGCGTCGCCGATCAACTCTGGTCCTGGAATGCCGACGAACTCCAAAGCCTGCAGGATGTCATTGCCAAAATGATCGAGACCAAGGAGGCCATGTTGGGCGCGGAAGCGAGGATTGGCGTGCGTCAAGATCGCGAAACAGCCGACGACCTCCGCGAAATCCGCCATTTCCTCAGCGACTCTCAACTAGACCTTAATGGCCCCGAGTGTGTCCTTCTCGGAAGCCTTCACAAACACCTCGAAGAAGCCGAGCTCCTCGACACCCGTGGATTGAACATCTGGCTCGACAGCTATGGCCGCAAACCCTCCAACACCACCAGCACCGTGGAAAACCTCGAGAAGAAAGACTTTATGGAGTTTGTCGCCGGAGAAACGCTCAATTCCCACAAGACCTTCCGCCTGACCGATGCCGGACGCAGCGAAGTCCGCAATATCATGTGCCGCCTCGCCCGAAAGAGCGTCGTCTCCATGGCCTAAGACGAAAAGTTAGCGAACTAACTTCCCGTTCACTTTTCAGGCCTCTGGATTGCACATCCGATTCTTGGAATTATCTTTCAAATTCAGTCCAAGCTCTGCTATCCCTCCCCCGCCCTGACCAGTCATCCTCTCTTTCCAATTTTCCAACTTCATCACGACTATGCCAATCAATATTGAAATGCCGAAGCTCTCCGACACCATGACCGAAGGGACCGTGGTTCGCTGGATCAAAAAGGAGGGCGATGAAGTCGAAATCGGCGATATTATTGCGGAAATCGAAACCGATAAGGCCACCATGGAAATGGAAGCCTTCGACGAAGGAATCCTCTCACAAATTTCAATCCAGGAGGGTGGCAAGGCTCCCGTCGGATCCGTCATCGCGATTCTTCTCGAGGACGGTGAAGGTGACGCTCCCGAAGCATCTGCCCAAGCCGCTGCTCCAGCACCAGCTGCTCCCGTGGAAACTCCCGCGCCCGCGCCCGCTACCGCTCCGGCACCTGCTGCGGCTCCGCCCGCTCCAACGCCTCTCGCGAATGGCGCACAGCCAGCTGAAACACGCATCAAGGCCTCTCCGCTCGCCAAGAAGATTGCCGAAGCCGAAGGAGTCGATCTCTCCAACATCACCGGCACCGGCCCCGGTGGACGCATTGTCAAAGCCGACGTCGTGTCAGCTCCCGCAATACCCGCATCTGTCGCGAGCACGCCAGCCACTCAGGCACCTGCCGTTACTTCCGCTCCCGCCGCGGCGCCGACTCCTGCTCCCGTGTCCATTTCTCCCGTCATGAGCGGCGAAGACCAGACGATCCAACTCACCGGAATGCGGAAGATCATCGCAGAACGCCTGCTCACTTCCAAGACCACCATTCCTCACTTCTACCTTCATCTGGAAGTGGACGCCGCTCCTCTCATGGAGCTCCGCAAGCAAATCAACGCACAGGCCGAAGCCACCCACGGCAACAAGTATTCCGTGAACGACTTCGTCGTGAAGGCTCTCATCAACGCTTCCGTCGCCGTTCCCGAGGTCAATGCCTCATTCAACGGCGACCACATCGTGCAATTCGCTCACGTTGGAATCTCCGTCGCCATCGCAGTCGATGACGGCCTGGTCACTCCGGTGGTTAAAAACGCCGAACAGAAATCTCTCCTCGCCATTTCCAAGGAGATCAAGGAAATGGCCGGAAGAGCCCGCGAGAACAAGCTCAAGCCGAACGAATTCGACGGCGGCACCGTCACGATCTCCAACCTCGGAGCCTGGGGCATCGAATCATTCGACGCCATCGTCAATCCGCCACAAGCTGCCATTCTCAGCGTCGGCGGCATCATCGAAAAGCCCGTCGTAAAGGACGGAGCGATCGTGCCGGGCCTCCGCATGAATCTGGGCGTCAGTTGCGACCATCGTGTCGTAGATGGAGCGGTCGGAGCCAAGTTCATCAGTGAAATCAAGCGTCTCCTTGAGAACCCAGCCTTGATGCTCGTTTAGGCCCAAACCATAAGGCGGAGCCTTTAATTAAAATGCTCATCGCTTTCAACAAACCCTATGGCGTCCTGAGCCAGTTCAACTCCAATCCCGGAGACATAGGGCAACGGACTTTGAAGGAATTCGATTTCCCTCCCAAAGTCCTGCCCCTTGGACGCCTGGATATGGATTCGGAAGGTCTTCTTCTTTTCACCGACGAGAAAGCTCTCGAAAACAAACTGCTGCACCCTCGCTTCCAACATCGGAGGCGGTATCTCACCTTGGTCGAGGGAGTCCCCGACGAAGCTGCCATGGGCGAATTGCGGAGCGGAAAATTAGTCATTAAAGGACACCGCTGCCTCCCTTGCCGCGCCAAGATTCTCAAACAAGCTCCCGATATTCCCGATCGTGATCCTCCGGTCAGAGTGCGCAAGCAAATCATCGATACCTGGCTGCGTCTGGAACTCCGGGAAGGTAAGAACCGTCAGGTTCGTCGGATGACCGCGGCGATAGGATATCCCACGCTGCGTCTCTTACGCGAAGGAATTGGCGCCCTCCCCCTGGGAGACCTTCCTGTGGGCACGTGGCGCGAACTAAGTCGGGAAGAACGAGACGCGGTCTTTGCCCGCTAAAAAAATGAATATTCCGCATCGTAAAACCCGATTCTGGCTTTCGTGCCTGCTGGGTGTCGTTTTGCTCATGGTCATTTTCATTATTGCCCGCGACTCGAAGGCCACCTGGTTTTTTGCCACGGTCGGCAAGATCCCCTACTTCGACAAAGTGGGCCACTTTTTCATCATGGGCCTGATCAGTCTCTGTGCCGTTGCCGGATTAGCCCATCGCCTTCCCTTCCCACCGTGGCGCTCAAGCTTCATTGTGATGGGCTGCGTCTTTCTCCTCTCTTCGATCGACGAACTCTCACAAGCCTTCATTCCCTCACGAACGTTTTCCTTCGCCGATCTGACCGCCAGCATTCTTGGCATCATTTTCCTGGGGCTTATTGGCCACCGGATCAGTCGGCAGAAGGACTAGATTTTCGACGGGAGCGGAAAAAGCCATCAATCATGCCCCAAAGCAATGCAGAGAGGCTGGTTCCCACAATGTAGCTGGCCACCAACTTAAACAGACCTCCACTGATTCCACCTACCAGTTTGACGGCTTCCATCCCAAATGGGTTCACGGTCCCCATCACAGCATTGAAAATAGGCACCCCTGCGCCATCTCCACCCAGATCAGTCCCGGCACCGATCAATAGCGCGACCGGTATCGCCACTCCCGAGAGAACCGTCACCAGCCCCATTGCGCGTTCAGTTGGAAGAGGGATTTTCATTATTTCACTTGGAGAGTGGGATCTCCCAGAGGATTGATTTCGCAGATCCCCTGATGATAAGTCGCCGACTTGCGAGCGTCATCGACGTCCTTGCCCCATTGATTTTGATGAAAGATATCCCGGTCTGGAATCAAGCCACCCTTCGGCAAACTGTCTCCGCCCAGAATAATAGTATGACATCGATGCTTCTCAATATGCTCCCGGGCACACTCCTGCCAGGCTTCTTTCAATCCCGGGGGACTGACCAAGAGAAGCCTCGATCCTCCGGCCCACAATGACCCGGTCATCAATCCCACCAGGAGCGATAGCTTCACTGGGACAAACTAGAGGAGAATCGCCCGTGGTAAAGAACGGTAATTTTCCCCTCGTGAAAAATTTCAAGACCTTGGCTTCCCTCAGCCGATGAGAGGAGTCATCTTGTGGGGCATCAAGTTACGCCTCTTTATTGTCAGCCTCATCCCTTGCCTCGTCCTGATTTCCTGCGGCGGAACCGACAATATCACGGTCAACCCCCGCCCCATCGCGAGCGACGGAGGGACCGCTAAAGAACGCGAAATGGCAGGGCTCATGCGAGGCCACCCAAAACAAAAACGAAAAACTCTCCTCTACAATGCCCGCCTCACCTCGGTCGCGAGGGCCCGCGCCCGGGACATGGCCCGGCGAAATTACTTTGGCCACGTCGATCCCGATGGCCACGGCCCCAATTGGCACCTCACCCGCGCCGGATACCGTCTGCCCATCGAATGGACTGCTTTCAAAAGCTCCAATCAAGTGGAGTCCATCCTCGGAGGCAAAGCCACTGCCAAAGAAGCATTCCACACACTCGTAAATTCATCCGGGCACCGCAGCCACCTTCTCGCAGCGGCGCCCTTTTACGAAAACCATCTGCGCTACGGCGTGGGATACGCCTATGATCCCAGCTCCACTTACCACCACTACTGGGTCATCATTACCGCCCCGATTCAAAGATAGGTGCAGACAAATTAGCAATTCAGCATGGAATTCACCGACATATTCGGTAAACTTCATTCCGCCCGACAATCAAGGACGATTATATTCCGATGAAACTATTCCCTGCGATCCTCTCTGGAGCCTTAACTTGTGCCTTCGTTTCCTGCCAGCAATCTCCACCGCCATCTCAAAATAACGGTGTCCCGGCCGGTCAAGCCGAGATCGTCACCCTGCCACCCACACCCACTCCGGAACCCACGAAAAGAATCACGCGGAACCCCAACACCTATCCGCTTGCGGTGCCGACTCCCGAAGCCGGAATCGTCCTGAGCCCCTACAGGCCTTACAACAAAGTCCGCGTGACCAAGTTAAAATCCGGCGACCTCGCCGAAGATCCAGACAACAGAGGAATGATTTTCCGCGTCCCCTGAAGCCCCCGACCCACTCACAAAAAATGCCCGCTGCGAGATCATCGCGCGGGCTTTTTTGATGACTCTTAAGTGGGTTTATACCTTACCCAGAACACCGGTTGAATCACCGAAGCTCTTCGCGCTCACCCCAAATTCATTGAGCATCCGCACATAGAGATTTGAAAGAGGGACTTCTCCACGAAGATCAACATGACGCCCGGGCGTCAATGCGCCTCCGCCGCCACCTCCCACGATAATTGGAAGATCATCGTGATTATGACGATTTCCATCCGCAATACCGCTTCCGTATACGATCATGGAATTATCCAGAAGCGACTTTCCGTCGACATCCTCGGTATTCTTCATCTTCTCCAAAAAGTAAGCCAATTGCGTCAAATAATACTGATCAATCTTTTGGATCTTTTGTAGGTTATCCTTCTTGTCCTTGTGGTGGGAAAGATTGTGATGACCCTCGGAAACGCCAATCTCTTTGAAGTTTCGATTACTTCCGTCATGAGCCATCAGGAAAGTGGAAATCCGGGTCGAGTCAGTTTGAAAAGCGAGCACCATCATGTCCATCATGAGCTGCATGTGCTCCGCGTAGTTCTTCGGCTTACCCTCGGGTGCAGCGACACCGGGGTCGATCGAAGTGAATGATTCGGCTTTCCCAATCCGACGTTCGATCTCACGAACTCCCGTGAGATATTCATCGAGTTTGTGCTGATCATTGCGCCCAAGGCGACGCTGCATTGCCTTGGCGTCATCGGAGATAAAATCGAGAATCGACTTCTGCGAGCCCATTCGTCTTGCGAGACTCTTCTTTCGCTCATCCGCTGATCCCGCTCCAAACAAGCGCTCGAAGACAAGCCGCGGATTTCCTTCCGGAGTCATCGGCTGGGTATCGGATCGCCAGGAAAGATTGAATTGATACGCACAAGAATATCCGGAGTCACATTTTCCTGACTTGCGCACGCCATCACAAGTGAGCTCCAAGGAGGGAAGCCGGGTTTGATCCTGGGCAGCCCGTGCCGCGATTTGGTCCACGGAGACTCCCACTTTGATGTCTGCACCCGAAGTTTTCTTGGCCCGCTGGCCGGTCAGAAATGTCGCATTACTCCGTGCGTGATCACCCGCGCCATCCCGGCCGGCCTTGGCATGTTGGTGGGCAAATCCGGTGTAAACCTGAAACTGGTCTTTAAGTCCCTCAAGCGGTGCCATCGACTTTCCGAGCTTGTAGTTGGCTCCAGTGCCCGACGGACGCCAGTGCTCCAAATTCACGCCATTTGGAATATACAAATACGCCATACGTAGCGGGCTCCCTGCCGCCGTCGTTGCCACCCTGGAAGCGGTCGCAGCCATCAAGGGGCGCATAGATTCCAGAGCCGGCAAGGTCACAGCCGCTCCCAGACCACGCAAAAATCCGCGGCGATTGATACCCGATGCACTGTTCATAGGATGATTCTACGATAAATCTCGAAATTATCTCGCATAAAATTACCGACTTAGAATCCAATCAGCTTCCCGAGAGCCCCAAAGATCTTCTCCGGGAAATACACCTCTGGCCGTCCACCCCCTGACGGCTGAAAGATAGACTAAGATACTTCAGCAAGCCCTCAACTTCTCTCACAAATCAATCCCCGCGGCGCTTTTGGAAAGGAGCACTCGCAATCACTCCCACCACTAGTTCTTTCAGACTGCCATTTTTATCATGCAATCTCTTCACCAGGGCATCAATGGTCACTGCATCAAAATACTCCGGTCCGCGACCAATGGCGTATGTCAGTAGCTTTTCACTAAGACAGCGATAAAAATCATCCCTCCGCTCATCAGCGAGGATCGACTTGAGTGTGGTTACATTGGAAAATTTCTCTCCCGTCACCAACTGCCCTCCGGAATCAATCTTCACCCCTTTCTCATCCGAGCGAAACTGACCGAGCGCATTGAAGTTTTCCAACCCCAAACCAATCGGATCCATGCGCGCATGACACCCCGCGCAGATCGGCTTCTCGCGATGCACTTCCATCATCTGCCGCATCGTCATCGGCTTCTTGGATTTGTGAGCAATCTCCTCCAATTCGGGAACATTCGGCGGGGCAGGAGGAGCGGGCGTCCCCAGAAGATTATCGAGCACAAACAATCCCCTCTTCACCGGAGAGGTCCGCGTGGGGTTCGATGTCACCACCAGAAATGTTCCCTGCGTTAAAATCCCCCCCCTTTCCGGATGCTCGGTGAGATCCACCAGTTGATGCTCTTCTCCAACCACGCCATTCACTCCGTAAAACTTCGCGAGACGCGAGTTCAGAAAACTGTATTTCGCGGAGATCAGCTCTTCCGCCGGACGATCATTTTTAAGCACGAACTCAAAGAACATCTCGGTCTCTGTTTTCATGTCTTTCTTCACTCGGCCATTGAACACTTTTGTCGCTTCCAACTGGCTGGTCGTGTTCAAAATCCGCCGCGGATCAATCGCAAATTCCTCGATATCGCGAGACTGCAACCACTGTCCGACAAAATTCTCCACGAAACGCCGCGAACGAGGATCCTCGAGCATCCGGTCAACCTGAGACTTCAGGTTAATGCGAAGCTCCTTCTTATAAGCCAAACTCAGCAACTCATCATCGGGCACCGAACTCCATAAGAAGAACGAAAGTCTCGCCGCCAGCGCATACTCATCGAGCAGCACCACTTTATCCTTGTTGTTTGGCTCGGGCTGGATCTCCGCACGAAATAGAAATCGCGGCGAAGCCAACACCGCCGTCATGGCATGCTTGATGCCATCTTCAAAAGTTCGTCCGGGAGAACCATCGACTTTCATCGCCATCTTCACCAAGCGAGCCACCGTTCCACTATCGAGTGGACGCCGGAAAGCCCGGCTCACGAAGCTCCTCATAATCTTACGGGCATACAATTCACGATCCCGCATCTCCTTCGGAGCCGGACCGTCCACCATAATCATTTTATATCCCTTGGGTGCCTCTTTGAAACTCCCATCCAGAGGGCCCTTGATCCTCACGATCTTCACAACCAAGCCCTGCTCCCCCTGATTCTCGCCCGGAGGTTTTTTGGCAATCAATTTCACCTCAAGATGATTTTCCCCCTTCTTCAATTTCGCCTTC
>ERZ1048068.1413-NODE-1413-length-18548-cov-6.631644_pt1 | contig 18548 bp, 14 predicted proteins | sample MGYA00383098_ERZ1048068 | MGnify/ENA primary metagenome ERZ1048068 (study PRJEB29581, sample SAMEA5548368) | metagenome | biome: marine; feature: coastal; material: water | depth 1 m | study: Short-term variability in the microbial, nano- and picoplankton... | reverse complement strand
AAGATTACCTCAAGCTGCTTAATGAAGCCCAGCAAAAACCTACTGTCCACAAAGATGGACCGCTTATGGTTATTGCAGGTGCGGGTTCTGGCAAAACACGTGTGCTTACATACCGTATTGCCTATTTGATGCAGCAAGGTGTGGATTCTTTTTCCATTTTGGCATTGACATTTACCAACAAGGCAGCACGAGAAATGAAGGCGCGTATTGCGCAAATAGTAGGGGAGAGCGAATCCAAGAATTTATGGATGGGTACTTTTCACTCTGTTTTTGCACGTATCCTTAGAGCTGAGGCTGACCGTTTGGGCTATCCCTCAAGCTTTACGATTTACGACACCCAAGATTCCGAACGTTTGTTAAGCTCCATTATCAAAGAGCTGCAACTTGATAAAGACCTGTATAAGGTTAAGCAGATTCGTTCGCGCATATCTTCTTTTAAAAACAGCCTGATTACGGTTAGGGCTTATTACAACAACCCAGAGCTTGTTGAAGCAGATCGAGAATCCAAGCGTCCAGAAATGGGCAGCATATACAAAGAATATGTAGATCGCTGCTTTAAGGCGGGTGCCATGGATTTTGACGATTTACTCCTTAAAACCAATGAGTTACTAAATAGATTTCCAGATGTACTTGCCAAATACCAAGAGCGTTTCCGCTATATTCTAGTCGATGAGTACCAAGATACCAACCACTCCCAGTACTTGATTGTACGTGCTTTGGCAGATCGTTATCAAAATGTTTGTGTAGTAGGTGATGATGCCCAAAGTATCTATGCCTTCCGTGGTGCAAACATTCAGAATATTCTCAATTTTCAGCGTGACTACGACGATGCCACAGTTTATAGGCTAGAGCAAAACTACCGTTCCTCAAAAACCATAGTGCAAGCGGCCAATGCCGTAATTGCGCACAATCAAAACAGACTAGAAAAGAATGTTTGGACAGATAATTCTGAGGGGCATAAAATCATTTTACATCGCAGTCCAACAGATGGTGAAGAAGGGCGTTATGTTGCAGGTGATATTTTTGAACGTGCCATGCAAACACAACAGGGCTATGAAAACTTTGCCATATTGTATCGCACCAATGCACAGTCTCGTGCTATGGAGGACGCTTTGCGTAAGCGTAATATTCCCTATCGTGTGTATGGAGGGGTTTCTTTCTATCAACGTAAAGAAATCAAAGATGTATTGGCGTATTTGCGCCTGCTTATCAATCCCAATGATGAAGAAAGTTTAAAGCGTGTTATCAATTATCCCATGCGGGGAATTGGTCAAACGACTATCAATAAGCTTATTGTAGCGGCAAAAACGCATGATTGCACGTTATATCAAGTATTGGAGAAGGTGCAAGAACTTCCGCTAAACATCAATGCGGGAACACGTACCAAATTACAAGACTTCCATACGCTTATGGAGTCGATTAAAACCCAACTTACAACCTTAGATGCGTTTGAACTTGCAGATATGGTGACCAAGAAGGTAGGGTTGGTTTCAGAGCTTAAAAAAGAGGGAACGCCAGAAGCCGTTACTCGTATTGAGAATATTGAAGAGTTGTTGAATGGTATCAAAGACTTTGTGGAAGGACAGCGTGAACTCGTAGATGCCACGGGTTCTTTGGTTGAGTTTTTAGAAGATGTAGCACTAGCTACTGACTTTGACAATGAAGTAAAAGATCAGCAAGCAGTTTCGCTAATGACCATTCACCTTGCCAAAGGTTTGGAGTTTCCCAACGTGTATATCGTTGGCTTAGAAGAAGATTTGTTTCCTTCTGCCATGAGTGTTAACACTAGAGCAGAACTAGAAGAAGAGCGTAGGTTGTTTTATGTGGCGCTTACGCGTGCTGAAAAACGAGTTACATTGACCTACACACTGTCTAGATATCGTTGGGGAAAAATTATTGATGCGGAGCCGAGTAGGTTTTTAGCAGAAATCGATGAACAATTCATTGACAACCAAGTGGTCAATGACGATTATTCCTTTAAACCATTTATGGATACTTCCGTATTTGATGCGCCAGACCCAAATAAGGTTCGCTTTAAGCCTCCAGTAAAAAAGAAACCGATACCCTCTATACCTCCCAAAGCACGTATGAAATCTGTGTCTAAAGCTGCACCTAGTAGTGGACCCACACTTGGTTTGTCTGAAATCCAACAGGGCATTCGTGTTTCTCACAGCCGTTTTGGATTTGGAACGGTGTTAAGCACCGATGGGGTAGGCAATGATGCAAAGGCCCTTATTCGTTTTGATCAATCAGGAGAAAAAAACGTGCTGTTACGTTTTGCAAAACTTAAAGTAGTTTGATAAAAAAAGCCACCCAAAGGTGGCTTTAAATACTATTGCTGTTAATCCTTATTTGGATGCAGTATCCATGCCTTTTTCAAGTAAATCAAAGAATTGATCTAATTTTGGTAATACAACGATACGTGTTCTGCGGTTTTTCGCGCGACCGTTAAGCGTTTCATTATCTTCTAATGGTACATATGAACTGCGTCCTGCGGCAGTCATACGCGCTGGATCAACCAAGAAATCGTTTTGTAGTATGCGAACAACAGCCGTTGCACGCTTTACACTCAAATCCCAGTTGTCTACAAGTATATCACTATCTTTTTTTACAGGTACGTTATCTGTATGTCCTTCAACCATAAACTCCAAGTCTGTTTTGTCATTGATTACACGTGCAACCTTACCAAGTACTTCTTTGGCACGTGCGGTAACGGTATAACTACCACTTCTAAACAAAAGCTTGTCAGAGATGGAGATGAATACAACACCTTTTTCAACATTTACCTCAATGTCAGCGTCGTTGATATCTACAAGTGCACCCTTAAGACTGGTAACCAATGCTAAGGTGACAGAATCTCTACGTGTCACGGCATCTTGCATGCGTGTAATGCGCATGTCTTTTTCTTTTAAAGACTCAAGTGAACGCTCTAGGTTTTCAGCACCTTTTTGAGACAACGTTGTTAGATTGCCCATATTATTTATAAGCTCCTGGTTGTTGGCCTTTAAGAAAGTAATTTGGTCACGAAGTGCAGAAACGCTTGCGTCGCTTTTTGCCTTGTCATCAATACATGTGTTTAGTCGGACAGTAGCTGAGTTTAAAAGGTCTTTGGTCTCTTTGTGATCAGATTCTAAAGCGGTGTATTTCTTCTGTGACACACAAGATGCCAGCAGTGCAGGAATTGCGATTAATAAGATGAGTGTTCTTTTCATTTTGTTGTAAATATTATGTGCATAAAATTACTATAAAAACGACGATTGCGGCACTTTCTTGTGTTAAACTATTAAAAAAGATTATGCTTTACTCCACACAATAGTCGTCCCCTTCGTTAAACTTATTAAAGGTTGCTGCATCTACTTTGACATCACTTTGCACACTCCCTTGAAAATCGCTGGCGGTAATGCGGTTACATCCATCAAAACAAACCACAAATATATATTGGTCAGAGGTGCTAATTTTATCAAAAATTTCTCCGCATTTATCATCTGATTTACAAGAGAAAAAAAACAAGATTAATAACAGTAATGATTTCTTCATAAGCATGTCCTTTTTGTTAAACATAAATTAAAATTCTCTTTTGCCAAACTCACTTTCAATAAACTTAGATCTGTTTTTTCCATTTTAAAAAATATAGGACAGGTTTAGTGTTATCATATCAAATTCGTACATATAGTTTGTAGTGGTGTAGAATTCGTTTTCACGCCAAGTTGTTATGCGCTGTTCTTTTGTGTCTAGCAATACCACAAAGCCACTGCCTCCTCTGACCATTAGTTTGCCATTGCTGTTGTATAGCGCTGCGGTGGCGTATTCTAACGGATTGCCCAGCTCATCTGTGATAGTCGCTTTTAATTGAGAAAATCCCAACTGGAAACAAAATAGAACTAAAGCAAGGAGTAACGCAGAAACATTTGAAGTAAAAGGGCGTTTTTTCACATTTTTTATTGAGTGTCAAATTTAAAATAAAAGTAATAGTTTTTAGATATTAAATTTTAAATAAACACTTAATATGAAAAATACCATCATTATTGTCTTGTTTGTTGCAACACTGATTTTTTGTACTAACCCATGACAAGCGGCGACTGAAAGCGCGGAAGCGATTGAATTTATTTACCAACCCACATATCAATACTCAAAAACTGATTTTGGCAACAGAATAAGATGCTTCTATAAATAATTGTTATACATTCGCATTTCCTAAATGAATTGGTCAAATTGAACAGCTATGGTTGGCTCTCTTTTTGGCCTTTTCGCTTTTTATACTCCAAATGGCATTTCAATCAAATAGATAGCATTAAGGATTTGCGGGATGGGTGAAGAATCTTAACTACTTCCCAATACAGAAGTTCGCAAAAATATTTCCGAGTATATCATCTGTGGTAACTTCACCAGTTATGGTGCCAAGTTCATGTAGTGTTTGACGGATATCAATAGCCAGCAAGTCGCTACTGCGGTTTTCTTCTATTCCCTGAATAACTTCCAAGATTCCTGCCATGGCCGCTTGTAATGCCGCCCAGTGCCGTTGATTGCTCACTAGGGCACTTCCTGTGTTCCATTGAACTAATCCCGCAAAGCGTTGCTTCAATGCGTTAATGTCGCTGTCGTCTTTGGTGCTGATGATTACTTTATCATAAGCAATGGCATCTACATCCAAACGTTCTAGTCCGTCAAGAAAAGCATCTAGTTCAGCTGTTTTAAGCAAATCTTTTTTATTGATAACCAGCAATAGGGTAGTGTCGTCACGTTTAATTTCGTCTAGGGCCTTCATAGTCGCTTGAGGGGATTGTGTTTTGGGATCAACAACATACATCAATATGCTGGCTTTGTCCATTTTTTCTAGAGTGCGTTCCACGCCCATGGCTTCTACGATATCCGTTGTTTTGCGAAGTCCTGCGGTATCTATAAAGCGATATTGTATACCGCCAATGGTAAGCGTGTCCTCAATGCTATCTCGAGTTGTCCCTGCAATATCTGAAACGAGGGCTTTATCTTCTTCAAGTAAGGCATTTAACAGCGAAGATTTACCCGCATTAGGCATGCCAATAAGCGCCACGGGAATTCCGTGTTTGACGGCATTTCCAGTTTCAAAAGAATCCAATAGGTTTTTGAGTGTTGTACGTATATCATCGACAAGTTCACGCAATTGAGTTCTGTCTGCAAAGGCAACATCTTCTTCGCTAAAATCAAGTTCTAGCTCAATAAGCGAAGCAAAAGACAAAAGTCTTTCACGTAAATTGCCAAGGCTTTTGCTAATGCCACCACGAAGGTGCTGCACCGCAATATGATGGGCAGCCTCACTTTCAGCAGCTATCAAATCTGCAACAGCCTCTGCTTGTGCCAAATCCATTTTTTTATTTAAAAAGGCACGTAGTGTAAACTCGCCCGGTTCGGCTAGGCGTGCCCCCATATCTTGTAGTACTTTTAGAATTTTTTGTTGAACATAAACCGACCCGTGGCAAGAAATTTCTACCACATCTTCTCCAGTGTAGGAATTGGGGGTCTTAAAAACAGTTAGCAGTACTTCGTCTATAAGCGTATTCTTGAAATGAAAATCGCCCAATAAAACCTGGTGTGTTCCTTGCTTGGACAATTGCTTTCCAAAACGTGATTTGAACACTTCTTCAGCAATGGAAACTGCCTTGTCACCGTTCAACCGCATCACAGCAATAGCAGCAGCACCTGGCGCAGTTGATAATGCAACTATGGTATCGTTGATGTTCAAAGTGAAATGTTTTTACGGTAAGTTCTGCGTCGCTTGTGCAGCTCGTGTTTATAATTCTTCCACATTGCTTGAATTGCTTTATTTTCTTCTAGCTCTGGGTTGGTTTCTACTTCAGTAATGCCACGTTTGTTAAACATTTCCTGAATATCTTGAAAGATAATAGCCGTAACCCCTTTGCTTTGATAGCTTTCTTGAATACCAATCAAATAAAATGAGGCGCGATTGTTTTTACGCAAGGCACGCCATAAATGATATAACCCAAATGGGAATATTTTTCCATTAATACGCTTTAGAGCTTTTGTGAAAGAGGGCATGGTAATGGCAAAGCCTACCATTTCATTGTTTTCGTCAACTACACATTTAATAAAATCGGGATGTACATAGGGTATATATTTCTTTTTATACACATCAATTTGATGTTGTTGAATGGGCACAAAAGACTGCAACTTATTATAGGTTTGGTTGAGTAATTCGAACATCTTATCCACGTGGGATTCAACCTCCTTTGTTGTTTTAAATTCAAGGGTTTTAAGCTTGTATCTTTCTTTGATAACACCAGCAAACCTCGCTACCTTTTCGGGTGCATCTTTGGCATCGTATATGTCAATTTTAAATTCAATCCACTCGCTTTGTTTTTCAAGGCCTAATCTTTCGAGATGCACTTTTTGATAGGGGTAGTGATACCAAGTAATCATGGTATTCATGTGTTCATAACCATGAACTAGTAGTCCCGCCTTGTCCATGTTAGAAAATCCCATTGGCCCCTCAATATAGGTCATACCCTCAGCGATAGCAACAGCTTCAACAGTCTCAATAAGTTTTTGACTTACTTCCAAATCGTCGATGGTGTCATACCAGCCGAAACGTACTTTTGTTTTTTTGAGTTGTTCAATTTCTACCCAATTGATCATGGCAGCGATACGACCTACAACCTTTCCTTTTTTCTTTGCAAGAAAAAGCCTAGCCATGGCGTGTTCAAAAACTGCATTCTTTTGAGGATCAAAAATATCCATTTCCTCTTTTGTAATAGGGGGTACCCATTGGGGACAGTTGCGATAGAGTTCAAATGGAAATTGAAAAAACGCACGGTATTGTTGTTTTGAAGTAACTTCTACAATTTCAATCATTTTATACGTTTTATTTTACGCTCAATTTTCTTCTGCTTTCTATCTAATTTTTTTAAACCTCTGCCTGTTCGCTTCGCTGCCTTTCTAACTTTCTTATTTTCTGTTTTATCGTTTTTGCGTGCGGCTCTTTTTTGTTTATTTTCTTCAATACTTTGTGGCTCTTCTTTCCAAATATTGTGACGATCTACCCGGTAAGAAACCCCAATACCCGCAGTCATTAAACTGGGCGTAGTCTTTAGGCTTTGTTGCACTGCTACATCAAGCTGGAAATTACTGTTAAATAAATAAGCCACACCTGCGCCAATTGTTAAATCACGGAAAAGTGGGCTATCGTCAAGAGTGTATTCACCAAAAAATGACCATTTTGATTGGGTGCTATAAGTAACCGTTCCAATCCATTTCTTTTGCTGCACATTGGCAGTAATATAACGCATGCCAACATTATGCACCACCACTAGTCCTGGACGTAGGTGCTGTTGTAGAATAAGCATGGCAGTACCTGAAACCAAAGGTTCTGCTATGGGACGGTAATTGTAATCAAATAGGGGTAAAAAGTTTTCTTGGTAAGGATAAACACCGCCTGTGCTAAACTGCGCGCCTGCAAATACCGAAACAGCAGGAATCAAATCTCGCCAGCGTATTTTATTATTGGCGTGCCAGCTGTAAAGATTTGGTTTGTATTTGTCAACATTTCGAAAGGGGTCATATACCAAGTATTTGGCGCCAGCAGCCAAATCACGAAAGCTATTTCTCTTTAAGTTATGTGTGCCAACAGCGTTTGAATAGCGCAAGGCGTCAATTTGATAATCTGCAGTACCGACTAACTCCAGTTGTTCTTTAAATAAGCCAATGCGAATTTGAGTTCTTGCACCCATGCCAGTATATGAAGCGTCTTGAAATGCGCTAAAATTACCTGTTCGAAAGGATAAGCCTTGTTCCAATTGGTAGACACGCTTACCAACGCCAAATGCGCCCATGGATTGGCTGGGGCGATTGCTGTTTATGACCTCTGTATATTGTGCCATTGAGACAAAGGGCATGGTCAGCACTGCTGAAAAACACAATATATATAGTGATGATAAGCGCATATTCAAAGATACATGAATTAAAAATTCCGTCATTATACATAGAGTTGTATTTTTGAAACATGATAAAACATCCAGTGTTGCGTTTTTTACTGCCGCATGCGTTAGTAACTGTTTTATTTGCCCTCCTCTCATTGGCATATTTTTATCCTTTGCTATCCAACAAGTATCTCGAGCAATCCGACATTGTTCAGTATAAAGGAATGCAGCGTCAAATTTTAGAACACAGGGCTGAGTTTGACGAAGAACCCTATTGGATTGACAACGCCTTTGTAGGCATGCCTACCTATCAAATTACAGGCCGTTATCCTTATGATGTATTGCGCTATGTTGAAACGGCCTTACGTTTCTTGCCACGACCTGCCGACATGCTGTTTTTGTATCTGTTCTTTTTTTATGTGTTTGCACAAAGCAGGCGTTTTTCCAAACCAGTTTCCGTACTAGGCGCACTTGCCTACGGTTTTTCATCTTATTATATTATTATTCTGATGGTTGGGCATAACACAAAAGCCATGACCTTGGCCTATGCACCACTTGTTTTTTTAGGTTTGTTTCAAGTATTGATTGATCGAAAGAAGTGGGGCATACTTTGGCTTACACTTGGGCTGGCATTACAACTCCATGCCAATCACCTGCAGATGACCTACTACACTTTGGTGATGGTGTTTATCACAACACTAATGTGGGGAGTTCACACATGGTTTAAGCGTGGTATTTCAAATACATTAAAACCTGTTGCAACACTACTTATCTCGGGTTTGTTGGCACTTGTTTTAAACGCACAAGGCGTACTCGCTACTTTAGATTACTCCAAGTTCAGTACACGAGGTGAAAGTAAATTAACCATTAATCCAGATGGAACGGATAAAGTAGCTTCAGACGGACTTTCATTTGACTATATCACTTCTTACAGTTACGGCATCTTGGAATCCATGACCTTTATATCTCCCCACATTATGGGTGGTAGTTCTAGTGAAGGCTTTGCTGACGATAGCCCTTTTATGCAGTTTATTAAAACCAAAGTTGGCGATGGCAGTCTCGACTACGATACTGCAATTGGTTTGCTGCGCCAATTCAGACCATATTGGGGCGATCAACCTTTTGTGGCTGCGCCTGTTTATATGGGTGTGGTGGTTTTGTTTTTTGGTGTTTTGGGATTGGTGGTAACCAATAGGAATACGCGTTTTGTATTATTGTTTATAATTGCCGTTTCATTGCTGTTTTCTTGGGGCAAAAACACCCCTCAGGCCACTCAGTTTTTTATAGATTATTTGCCCTTGTACAATAAATTTAGGGCTGTTAGTTCCGCTCAAATCATGATTATGCTTTGTGTGCCATACGCAGCCATGTTGGGTATGCAGCACCTGATTCAAGAAAAGGGCATGAGTAGAAAAAAGCTTGTAGCGATATACAGCGTTGTAGCTGTATTTATTGCTTTAATCTTATTTTTAATTGGAGGTGCTAAAGGCTTCTTTTCGTTTACTTCAACTTCCGAGGGCTTGTCTAATTTACCCAATGTGCTACTGGAGCCGCTCCAGGCGTCAAGAAAGCTGTTTGTTTGGGATGATGTTTGGCGCATTATTACTTATCTCGTTTTAATTGTATTGGCTGTTCTGGCCCTGTGGCGCAGGTTGATTTCAGGTGCTGTTTTTGCTGTTATTATTGCAACAATTGGTCTAGCTGATCTGTGGCAGTATAACAGACTTTTCTTTAATGTAGCACAGTTTAAGAGTAAATACCAGTTAGCATATCCCTTTGACAGAACGCCACAAGACAAAATTATTCAAGCAGACAAATCAACCTACCGTGTTTTTGAACCCAGACTTGGTTTTTCATCTTCGAGAGCTGCCTATTTTCATAATAGCTTGGGGGGCTACCACGGAGCCAAACCTGCATTGCTGCAAGATGTTTATGATTTCCACCTATACAAACAAGACAGTGCGGTGCTTGATATGCTGAATGTAAAATTCATCATTGATGATCAATATACTGATGGGGTAGGGAAACGTCAATCCGCACTGGGCCCTGTTTGGCTTGTGGATGAAGTTGTGCAGCTTGCAAATGCCAATGAAGCTATAGTACAACTCAACCAAATAGACCCAAAAACACAGGCAATATCGCAAACGCTTAAGTCAACAGCATATACGTCAACCCCAACCGATACCATTTCGTTGATTGAAAAGCGCAACAATTTATTGCGGTACACTGTTTCCACAACACATGAGCGTTTAGCGGTGTTTTCAGAAATGTTCTATCCTAATGGTTGGTCGGTGCGTATTGATGGAGAGTTACAAAGCTATCATAAGATTAATTACATGTTACGAGGGGTTGTTGTTCCTCCAGGAAAACATGAGGTTGTGTTTGCGTTTAAACCAACTGTAGTACGAAATGGAACCTTGCTAATGGCGTCGGGCTGGTTGTTGTTATTACTTATGATAGGAATGCTTATGCGGCAACAAAAAGAAAGGAAACTTGGCTAATATCAAACGTGTTGCGATAATGGTTTATTACTGGCCGCCATCTGGTGGTTCAGGCGTACAGCGTTGGTTGTTTTTAGCAAACTATTTTGCCGCCAAAGGGATGGATGTCACTGTTTTTGTTCCAAATAATCCACGTATTGCCCAACGTGATGATGCATTAAGGGAAAAGGTTCACCAAGGAATTACAGAAATAAAAGTTGATGGTTGGGAACCATTGCAAAGGTCTAATAAGTCCATAGGGGAGAACTTGGGTGAAAAACGAGGAATTATAAAGCGCTTTATGTTGTGGGTGCGCGCCAATTTCTTTATTCCTGATGCCAGGGTGTATTGGGCTAGGGCGGCAAAACAGGTTTTTTTTAAACATCACAAGCAAACCCCTTTTGATTTAATTATTACTTCTGGACCCCCGCATTCACTTCATCTAATAGGATTGCAAGCCAAACAACAAACTGGCATTTTATGGATTGCTGATTTTAGGGATCCATGGACTGGATTTTTTCAAAACCGCAGCCTTCCCCAAAACAAAAGGGCAAAGCAAAAACACAAGCAATTGGAGCAAAAGGTATTGCAACACGCAGATCGTGTTGTCGTAACCGCCCCTTCTTTAAAAGCGGATTTTAAAGCATATAGTACCAATATTGCTGTGCTTACCAATGGATATGAACAACTACTGCCCAGTGCAACAGCAACTAAGGTCGGTTTGGTTTATGCTGGAAGCTTAAAAGCACAACAGAACCCAACTGTCTTATGGCGGGCTATCGCATCACTAATTAAATCAAACGCAGCTTTCAGTGAAGCCTTTTCACTGGATATTTATGGTAAAGTAGCCACTTCCATAAAAACGGAAGTAAAATCACTTGGCATTGATACGCACGTACGTTTTTTGGGATATCAATCTAAAGAAGTTGTGGATGCGCAACTGACAAATGCAAAAGCCTTATTATTGTTGGGTATAAATATGCCCATGACTGCAAATGTTATTCACGGTAAATTATTTGAATATATGGCTGCTCAACGCCCTGTGTTGGGCATTGGACCAAAACCAAGTGATATGCAAGCGCTTTTTGAGACGCATCAATTAGGTCTTTATGTTTCCTTTGTAGAACAATCAATAATTAAAGAAACCTTGCTTAGGTGGTTTGTAAAAAACGACATGCCTACAATTGGTAAGGATATTACGCGTTATGAACGCAATGCGATCGCACAAGAATACCTAGCGTTAATACGTTCCATGTCATGAATATGATTACCACACAATCGTCTAAAAACCTGCTAAGTATCATGTTTGCTTTCTGCATAGGCGCGGTGAATACCCTTGTTTTGTATCCGCATTTTTTTGGCGCTTCCAATCAGGGATTAGTCGTTTTCTTGTTGTCCTCGTCAAATTTGCTAATGCCGCTCATTGGCTTTGGTGTGGCGCAAACCGTCATCAAATTTCACAGTGGCTATGCCAAGTACGAACGCCAAAACTTTCTTTCTTTTATTGTAATTGTTCCATTGCTCGTGGTACTTCCCTTTGGTTTTTTGGCCATATATTTTCACGACACAATTGCGACATTATTATCTGTTAAAAATCCCATAATTGCTACTTATACTTGGGTGATTTTTGCCGTGGCTTTTGCAACAGCCTATTTTGAAATTTTCTATTCCTGGGCAAGGGTGCATTTTAAATCCGTAACGGGAAACATATTTAAAGAGATTTATCCACGGCTGACAATATTTGTTTTGTTGCTTTCCTTTGAAGTAGAATTGATTGATTTAGACCAATTTTTCATTTTGTTGGTAGCCTTGTACTACCTGCGTATGCTTATGATGATGTACATTGCTTTTCGAATTCAACCACCGAGCTTTTCTTTTAAGACACCTAAAAATGTTTCTGAACTTTTGCGCTATTCTTTTTATTTGGTTTTGGCTGGTTCTGCTGGAAGCCTGATCATTGACATTGATAAGTTTATGTTGCCACAGTATAAAGTAATCGCACAAACAGCTTTTTATTCCGTAGGTATTTTTACCGCTACACTTATAGAAGTTCCTGGTCGTGCCTTGTTCCAAATTCTTAACCCTTTGGTTGCAAAGGCTATCAACAACCAAAACAATTCCCATCTGGCCAAGCTATACAAGGATAGCTCAATTAATTTATTGCTATTGGGTGGTTGGTTCTTTTTGTTGGTTAACGGCAGCATCACAGCCTTGTTTGATCTAATTCAAGTTGATGGCTATGAAACGGCTGCATTGGTCGTTTTGATGATTTCTTTTGCCAAGCTTATAGTGATGAGTTCGGGAGCCTCAAACACCATACTTATCAATTCAAAGCAGTATCGTATATCTCTTACGCTAACCATTTTTATGGCAGTATTTGTCTACATAGGAAACCGCATGAGCATTCCATTGTATGGCATCAACGGAGCGGCATTGTCAACGCTGGTGGTAGTAGTGGTCTTTACCTATGTGCGTATGGCTTTTGTTTACCGCTATTTTGGCGTGTATCCTTACAACAAAAACACCCTAAAGGCATTTGTTGTTATTGGACTGTTGTTTGCAGCAAGCAGCAGCTTGCAGATAAATATACATCCGTTGGCATCAATTCTGATTAAATCCATCTTGATTACCCTTATATACGGCGCACTGATTGCTGTATTAAGACTTTCTGATACGGTTAATGGTTGGGTAGCGAAACGAACTAATCGCTAAGCAACAGTTTATACAAGCTTGATTTTTTATTGATGTTAATTTCCTCAGGCGTACCAGTTGCCAACAAATGACCACCGTTTATACCCCCTTCTGGTCCTAAATCAATAATGTAATCTGCTTGTTCAATAAGACTAACGTTGTGCTCGATCACAATTAGGGAATGACCACGCTCAATAAGTGCACGAAACGAGCCTACAAGTTTTTTGATGTCATGCATATGAAGCCCAGTCGTGGGTTCATCAAAAAGGAAAAGGGTTTTTATTTTTTGCGCACCCTTTAACAAGAAAGTAGCGAGTTTGATGCGCTGTGCTTCACCTCCTGAAAGGGTAGAGGAGGATTGCCCCAAAGAAACATAACCCATGCCCACATCTTGAAGCGGCTGAAGACGGTCGCTGATTTTATTTTGCTGGTACTGTTTAAAAAAAGCAATGGCTTCGTCTATGCTCATGGTGAGCACATCGTGAATGTTCTTGCCTTCAAAATTCACTTCAAGCAATTCCTTTTGAAAGCGTTTTCCAGCGCAGTCGTCACAAATCAAATCAACATCAGCCATAAACTGCATTTCAATCTTTACTGTTCCTTCACCTTTACAGTTGGGACAACGGCCACCATCAACGTTAAAGGAATAGTGTTTGGTTTGATAGCCCCGCTGCTTCGAGAGTGGTTGACTGGCAAAAAGCTTTCGAATTTCATCGTATGCCTTGATATAGGTTACCGGGTTGGACCGCGAAGATAATCCGATCGGCTTCTGGCTTATGTATTGGATTTCTTGAAAGGCATCCAGTTCTCCGTCTATACTGCTAAATTCTCCTAGTTTATCACCATAAATGTCTTTTGCTTTTCTAACAGCAGGCAGCAATATGTCTTTTACTAAGGTACTTTTTCCACTACCAGAAACTCCTGTTATAACAGTCAGCATTTGCAGGGGAAACGAAACGTCTATGTTTTTTAAGTTGTGTTCTCGAGCCCCTTTTATATGAACGAATTTCTTTGGTTTAATTCGTTTCTCTGGAATTTCAATTTGTGCGCGTTTGGAAAGATATTTCCCTGTCCAGGTTTCTGCTTTTAGGATTTCCTGATAAGTGCCCTGGGCTACAATCTCACCCCCAAAAACCCCTGCATCAGGACCCAAATCAATGATTTCATCAGATGCACGCATGATATCATCATCATGTTCTACAACAATTACCGTATTCCCTAAATCACGAAGTCCATATAAAACTTCAATAAGCCTCCTGCTGTCTTTTGGGTGTAAGCCAATACTCGGTTCGTCGAGAATATAAAGCGAGCCCACCAAACTACTGCCCAATGAAGTGGCTAGGTTAATACGTTGTGATTCGCCACCCGAAAGCGTACTTGCACGGCGGTTAAGTGTGAGGTATCCAAGTCCTACTTGTTGTAGAAACTGAAGCCGGTCTTTGATTTCTACTAATAACCTCCTAGCAATGTGCTGCTGGTGTTTAGTTAATTTTAGGTTTGCTATCGTTTTTGCAAGATTAATGATGGGCATATCAACCAAATCATTCATGCTGTATTTGTCAATACGAACGTATGAAGCTTTTTCATTCAATCTTTTTCCTTCACAGGTACCGCATTTTGTTCTGCCTCTATACCTAGAGAGCATCACCCGATTTTGAATTTTATAGTTTTTGGCTTCAAGCTTGGCAAAAAATTGATTTATGCCACGGATGCCTTTTGCGCCTTCCCACAAAAGCTTCTTTTGATCGCCATTAAGCTCAAAATACGGCTTGTGAACCGGAAAATCGTGTTGATAGGCAGCATCTATAAAGTCATTTTTTAAGCGCTGTAAACGCTCACCTTTCCATGGGGCAACAGCACCTTCAAATACAGAAAGGCTGGTATTGGGTATTACCAATTGCTCGTCAATACCAATTAAATCGCCATAACCATCACAAGCCTTACACGCACCAAGCGGATTATTGAAGCTAAACATATGCTCGTTTGGCAGTGTAAATGTAATGCCGTCCAAAGCAAAACGATTTGAAAAAGTTTGATTTTTGTTTTCTGATAAGTTGTGTACAACAACAGTTCCATCTCCTTCGTGAAATGCCGTCTCAATAGACTCTGCTACTCTGTTAAAGGCATCATCGTCATGCTTAACAATAATGCGGTCAACCACTAATTCAATATTGTCTGATTTCTTTGGCTTAAAGTTGTCTATGCGAACCACGTCATCGTTGACAAACAAACGGGCATACCCCTGTTGTTTGTATAGTTCTAGAAGCCCCTCAAACGTTCGATTTTTGGTAACCACTAGTGGTGCTAGAATCAATAGTTTTGTTCCTTCTTCAAATTTTTTGACGTGCTCCAGTACGTCTTTCACATCGTTTTTTTTGACGACCTTACCAGAAACAGGGGAGTAGGTTACGCCAATGCGGGCAAACAACAACTTGAGGTAATCGTAAATTTCTGTAACGGTACCTACCGTAGATCGCGGGTTGTTGCTAATCACTTTTTGTTCAATGGCAATTGCAGGTGCAATCCCTTTGATTTGCTCGACCTTAGGTTTGTTTAAGCGTCCTAAAAACTGTCTTGCGTAAGAAGATAAGCTCTCCACATAACGCCGCTGACCTTCAGCATAAAGTGTGTCAAATGCGAGGCTTGATTTTCCAGAACCAGACAAGCCAGTGATGACCACAAATTTGTGTCTAGGTATTTGCACATCCACATTTTTGAGGTTGTGCATTTGTGCCCCGATAATTTCTATACTTGCTTCTTTTTTCAATGCTTTTTAAACAAGCTATAAATATATCAATTCGCCAACGATTTAAAAACGAAGGAGTGTTTTTTACACTGTTAAATATAATTTTCTATCTTTATGGCATAACTATTGCCTATACGACAGACATATACTCAACTAAATTTTAAGATTTTAAACAGAGTTGCTTATGTCTATGATTCCCGACAACATACTTATTCAACAGTATCTGGATGGTGATAACGAATCTTTCGAAATACTTTTGTCCAAATACAAACAACGTATATACAGCTTTATCTATTCTAAACTAAGAGATCGAGAAATAGCTGATGATGTTTTTCAAGATACTTTCATCAAAGTAATCCAAACCCTCAAAAAAGGCGCCTATAACGAAAAGGGTCGTTTTGTTTCTTGGGTAATGCGGATTGCACACAACCTTATCATTGATCACTTCAGACGTCAGCAACGCATGCCGATGTATGATACCTATGACAGTGAGCAAGATGTTTTTTATCGTTTGTCAGAGCCTTCTAAAAACATTGAAGACATGATTATTGATAGTCAGATTAAAACGGATATTAATGCGCTTATGCTTGAGCTGCCACAAAATCAATACGAAGTGCTAAAGATGCGTTTGTATCAAGACATGAGCTTTAAGGAGATCGCAGAAAGAACCAATGTAAGTATCAATACTTCGTTAGGTAGAATGCGGTATGGACTTATTAATTTGAGAAAATTAATAGACGAACGAAATTTGACTATGACACAATAAAAGCATTAGTGTGTCGTTATCCAACTAAACAATTTATGGATAAATTTTACACACTACCCATACATCAAAAAACACCTAAACCAAGCAAGAAGTCGTTGGCGCTCATTCTTCAGTATGCAGCGGCTTACAATCCAGTTAAATTGGCTAAAGGATATGTAAATACAATTGCCAATTAGCAGTCGTATTTCTTTAGCACACTTTTTCTTCCAATGGTTTTGGTAATAATGTCTTTAGATAAATCCCACCCACGTGCTGGACAATATTCACGTCCATACCAGATGATTTGAAGGTGTAGGTCGTTCCATTTTTCTTTAGGGAATAACCGCTTGGCATCCCTTTCCGTTTGTACAACACTTTTTCCATTTGAAAACCCCCAGCGATACATCAAACGCTGAATATGTGTATCAACAGGAAATGCAGGAACACCAAAAGCCTGTGCCATGACAACACTAGCCGTTTTGTGCCCAACTGCTGGCAACGCCTCAAGTGCTTCAAAACTTTGGGGAACCTTCCCATTGTGCTTATCCAAAAGTATGTGTGACAAGCCGTGAATCCCTTTTGATTTCATTGGTGATAAGCCCACGGGCTTAATGATTTCTCTAATTTGATCAACACTCATTTTAATCATATCAGAAGGGTTGTCTGCCTTGGCAAATAGCTTAGGCGTAATTTTATTTACTCGCACATCAGTGCTTTGAGCCGACAACAATACTGCAATGAGCAAGGTATAGGGGTCTTTGTGATCTAAAGGTATGGGAATAGTAGGGTATAGCTCCGCTAATGTATTTATCGCAAAGCTTACCTTATCGGCTTTATTCATTTTTGTATTTTTAACATCTAAAAATAAACAAAATGCTACAAGAAGGAGATCAATTACCTGCTTTTTCAGGTTTGAACCATTTAGGAGAACCCGTTTCACACCAAGATTATGCTGGAAAAAAGCTAATCGTATTCTTTTATCCACGTGCCAACACGCCTGGTTGCACGGCTGAAGCTTGTAATTTAAGTGATAACTATGCTACACTTCAAGCCGAAGGTTATGAGTTGCTAGGTGTAAGTGCCGATAACGTAAAGAAACAAGCAAGTTTCGCCACCAAGTTTTCATTTCCTTATCCATTATTGGCCGACGAAGATCACAGTGCTATTAAAGCCTTTGGTGTTTGGGGACCCAAAAAGTTTCAAGGAAGGGAATATGAAGGCATTATCAGGACCACTTTTGTGATTGACGAAAAGGGGACTATAGTACGTGTTATCAACAAGGTTAAAACCAAGGATCACGCTGCTCAAATTCTGGAAGGATAGGATTACTTGCTTTTATAGCCAAATAGTTTTTTGTTTGTGATAAGCTTGGAAACACCTTCTGGTAGTTTGTTTTCCCAGCCTTTTTCACCTTTCTTGATTTGTTCTAGAATATCTCTTGAAAATATTTTCATATCCTCGGTATTATAATCTAGGATATCAACCACTTTGTCGTTGTATTTAAAGAAGTTGTAAAGCTCTTTTAGTCTTGGGTTTACTCTTAGCGTGTTGCTGTCTATTATATTACCTGTTTTTGGATCAATAATGGGGTAGAGGTAAACCTTTAGGTTTTTGAAAAATAGTTTTCCAAAAGCCTCAAGAATACCGCCACTTAAGTTGCGGTAATATTTTTCATTAAAGATTTCAATAAGGTTGTTAACCCCCATGGTAAGGCGAATTTTCTTCTTGGTATATTCTGAGAAGTACTCAGCTAACCTGTAGTATTCTTTAAAATTAGATATCATTACCGTTTGCCCCAACGAACACAACAGTCTTGCGCGATCCATAAAGTCTTCCTCATCAATGGTGCCTGTAGTCATCAAGTTAGATAGTGTAATCTCAAAAATAACCAGTGAGTTATCTGGATCAGAATTGGGTTCTTTCTCAAATATACTAAGTGATTTTCGATACATATCCACATTGACCTTGGTAACAGG